>Ga0208644_1004020_pt1 | contig 11200 bp, 17 predicted proteins | sample VirMetDEL_Nov_18_FD_184517 | JGI IMG/M metagenome (GOLD analysis project Ga0208644, IMG submission 184517) | Aqueous microbial communities from the Delaware River and Bay under freshwater to marine salinity gradient to study organic matter... | ecosystem: Environmental > Aquatic > Marine >... | reverse complement strand
TTGTGGGTGTTGGATTCCGATGCTCCCGTCAGGTCGGCAACGATGATTTCACCGATTGCCCCAACAACGTTGCTGAGTCCACCCGTGATGCTGCCCTGTAGTATGCCTACAGCGGCAGTTTTCTTTTTGGCACGGGATATGTGGTCAGGAGTTATCTGTATTTCCAGCATCGATTTCCTCAAAATCAAATTCGTCCTCAAGGTATTGCAGAGACCGTTTTAACACAGCAACCAAGCCCTCTGCAATCATAATCCGCTTTGCATCGTCATCCATCTCCACGTGCATCGTTGCACTACCGTCATCGTGTTCGATGTATTCTGTTACCTCGAGTTTCATCTGGTTATAAACTTTCCTATGTTTACAGACTTTAATGTTGCTATGTTTTCATATAGAGAACTCATTCTTTTAGCAACTATTTTCTTATCTATGTTGTTTGTAAAAAATACTTTTGGTTTTTTAATATCTACTATAAATATCTGACATATAGGAGTTCCTTTTTCTATTGTATATGTTGTATTTTTTTCAGGCTGTTTTACAAAAGTGTTTATGTTTAATTCAACAGGCTCATTCTTTTCGAGGCGTATGATACCCGGTAACGCTTGAACAAATTGTGTTGATTTATCATACCATACAGGACTAAATATTACCTCTGCTTTTTCAGAAAAATACATCCAGAAAGGCGATACAAATTTCACAGGATTTTTAAAAACGCTTTTATCAAAAGGAAATTCTTTTCCTAGCTGATATTCGTGGTGGTAATTAACATGCCGTTCTTCGCCATAGGGATGACTAGATGTTATTTTTACAGTATCGTTTACATTAGAAATTTCTAAGTCTGCTATGTTCCTTACAAGTATTCTGTTTTTGAAGCTACTTACAAAAGAAGGACAAGTTCTTGCACTAAGAATTTTTCCACCATGTGGACTAGTATAGGGTATCATACCTGCCTTCAATCTGTGAAACCAAGTTTCTTCAGAAGGATTAAAGTCTATAAACTTTTTTTGCCAATCCTGCCAGTTTCTTTCTTCTCCACTGTATTTTTCAGGATTTAGTCCGAACGTTACTTTCATACATTTAATCCACTTCTGGACAATCAAAATCTTTAAATATGCTGAAGTCTTCCTCAAGCATACGATTGTATACATGATCTACATACGGTTTCTCAACTAGACTGGGTGCATGCAGCCATCCAGTTAGTATGTATTTACTGTTAGAGTATGGTGGGTTTCCTCTATGGGGGTGGGTAACCCCTGCTGGCCAGACAACAAATGTCCCTGTCTTTGGTTTTATCGTTACACCTTGAAATAAAAATTCTGTTGTCCCGCCTTCTTCTACATCGTTAAGATACAGCATCCAAACCAAAGCCCTGTCCGCCATATCTCCAAAGGACTGCTCTATGTGCCAGTTTGAAAAGCCCTTTGTATGGGTAAGAGTTTTCTGTAATTTTGCATTTCTAGCAAGAGGTTTCACATATTCAACTACGCTGTGAAATACTTTTCCGTATAAGTGTGCCGAATAAAAACACATCTCTTGTATGTAGCTAAGAAGATTAAAATCACCTCGTGGTGAAAACCCAAAGGGAATAAAAAGCTGTAGGTCCTGTCTAAAGAATGTATTATCAATTTTTGCTTTACTTGAATCCTCACTCTCGCCATATATAGCAGCTTCGTTAATGTAATCTTCTGCCATCTGAATCATGTCTTTGCATGTTTTTTCCGGCACATAATCCTCGACAACCATAATAGCCGCAGTTGAATCAACGAACATACGTGCTTTTGGTTTATCTTCTTCTATTTTAAAATCAGTCATTTTCTATCCAATGCCTATAATAAAAATGTTCACCCAAGTTATCTATCTTTTCTTCCGGATAACCTTCAGAGATAGCCCACCCTTTGATGCTAAACTCTTTCTTCACGCCGTAATCATTGCCACCGTAATACATGACTGCATCTTTGGGCAACTCCTTTGGGAAACCATACTTCCAACCGTCCGGTAAGTCAACCATGTATTTCATGTCTAACTCCTTTCGTAAAGTGCATAGGTGGGACTTGACTAATACCCACATCAGGCTAGTAACTGTCTATGATACTTCGCCCGAACTACACGTTTGCTGGTTGAGCAGGAGAACCACTCCCCGTGTATACCTTACCCCCGTCACAAGGGGTTATTCAGTCACTATGCGATCCCACCGTCATGGGAACCTTCTTCGAGTAGGTCAATCGCCTCACCGTGAGGTATCTTGAACCACTCACCTTTATATTCTGTAGCATGTTTCTTGAAGGTTTGCAACAATCTTTTTTCTGTGTCATGTCGGTTATCAACATACACGCTGCAAAGGATGATGTAATCCCTGTAGGGTGAACCTGTCTGGTAGCCGGATAGACGATCTGTTGCGATTGCAGCTTTGCCCAGCTTTACCCAATCGGGCCATGCCGGGTTGATAACCAGATAGACTTCCCCATCCGTTGTTTTCTCAATTTCTGTGTGTGACCAAGCATCATCTAGGGATCGGTATCTTCCCGGTTTGTGCAGCGGATGAGACTTAGGGATATACTTACCATTGACAAACATACGTGTCTTGTTTTTACGGGCATGGCTTTCCAGACGTTCCCTGTAGGTTCCTGTAGAACTATAATACCACCATTCCCCGTCTTCAAATACAGGTTCTGTCTTCGTGTAGTTTTTCAGTTCAGACATATCACTTTCTACTTTTTGATCTAAACCTATGCTTAAAGAACACGATGATGTTTATCGTGGTATTGACAGTGATAGCTGCAAGCAACCACCACTGCCACCAGTTTGGCATGTCTACCCCTTCTGTCATGCTGCCGACAGATCCACAACCTCACATACTCCTGCCGTGCAAGCAAGTTCACGAGAGCCTGTTGTGTTGTCTTCCTTCTCAAAGTCAGTCAGCTTATTCCAGTCAATCGTGACATGTTTGTAGCGTTCTGTCCACCCCAAGTAGTCGCCTTCTTCAATATCCTGATACGGGGCTTGCTGATAGGTGTGGTCACTGTGTGGCAAGAACGATACGCCAGAAGCAACGTCAAAGTTCTCGTAGACCCACGCACCAACTTCCATCCACTCACTTTCCTTCACGGATACTGTGATGGATGGCTTGTGTTCGCACCAGTTCAGGGCATACAGTTTCCACAACTCAAGCTGTTCGATAGCAGTCATCTGTGTCCGGGTGATAGCCCCTTTGGGTGACTTCATGGCGAAAGAGAAGACAGTCGTTGATTCTGGCTTCATCACATCCCGTTCATTGTGGACACCTTGTTCGATAAGGAACTGCGTCAGGGGATCTTTGTTATCGCCCCGCACTGTGCGGATGTAGTAATCGTTGTGACGGGCGTGGATACCTGAAGCAGAGTCTGTCAGCTGCGATACAGTTCCGGATGGCTTCACACAGGTGATAGCAGCGGATACGCTAACTCCCAGCTTCTTTGCCCACTCCTTGTTGGTTGCAACGGCAGCTTCCCGCATAGCAGTCAACCAGCGCACAGAATCCGTAGTCTTGGACAGCACCGGGTGATCCATGATACCTGTCAGGGATACGCCAAGAAGCCGTTCGTCTTCGGTGTTCTTCTTCCAGATGCTGCGAAGGTATTTGAAATCCGTCAGGGTGGATTGCAGCGTCCCCAAGATGGTTGCATACTTGACCTTCCGTGTCAAATCTTCAAGACTATCCTCTGCCCTGACAACTACCTCAGACAGGTTGCAAAACTGGTAGGGGCGAAGGATGATTTCCGAACAGGGGTTGGTTCCCCACATGTGTCCGGTTTCCCGGCGACCATTCCGGGCTACTTGCTTGTCTGCCGCTTCCCGGTTGAAGATACCGCGTTCACCAGACTTGGAATCATACAGGGCAAGCCACTCACGCATGAAGGTTCCCATCTCTGGTTTGCTCTTGTAAGCAACGCTGTTGTTAGCCAGCGCACGTTGCCCCTCATTCTCCCACCACTGTCCGGACTTGGCATGGGCCATTTGGTCATCGTTCAGATTGGACAACGAAATCAGGGCAGACCTGCGGACACCCCCAACAACAACAATCTCACCTACCTTGCACATCAGGTCGTGACACTCGATAGGATACAGCTTGCGACCCTCTGCCCGCTTGAAGGTTTCCACAGTAAAGCTGAACAGGTCAGCAAGAGGCTGCGGCCCAGACGCACGGCCACCCATAACCTTGAGGCGTTCACCAGCAGGGCGAACCGCTGACATGTCCCACTGGGGAATCTGACCAGCATAGAGCAGCGCAATCAACTCCCGAAAGGCTTTTGCCCAACCGGGCTTGCTATCGCCTACCTTAATTACAGTTGTAGATTTGTTGATGGCATCACTGACAGTAGGCAGCTTGTCTACATTCTCCCGTTCCACAGAGAAACCAACACCCGTGCCGCACATCAGAATATACATACACTCGTCAAACGCACGAGGGCTATCCACCGGGATATACGAACAGTTGTATCCGCAGATATTATCCCGGGACAGAGCAGAACCCGCAGTCATCATGGCCCGCATGGATGGCATGACCTGCAAGCCCAAGATGGCTTCACTAATATCGGCCTTCTCACTTGCCTTCAGCTTGTAGCCATGCTTCTCTTCTGCATGGTTTGACATGTAGCTGACATAGCGGTCAACAGTCTCGTGCCAATCTTCCCGGCGGTTCTCTTCCTCGATCCATCGGGCGTATCGGGACTTGTGTATGAATTGTTGGTAGGGGGTGGGTAGTGTATTGCTCATGTCATGGTTTCCTTTACCTCGATTAGTTTGTTCAAATACCACTGGGCTTTTTCTAGGTCTTCCACGCCGTTCTTGTAACGGTAACGCCAGAGGTATTTTATGATGTTGCCTTGAAGATAATATTCAAAGCCCTCGTCTGTGGCAGCCCCGATAGCATCTATGCACTCGATACCTGCCTTGTTATAGTGCGGGGGACTGTTCACCATATCCAGATGTTTAGTGTGTCTGTCTTCCAGAATAGCTTTCTCCCGCATATATTCTTCGTGACTTAGCTGGGCATCCATTATCTGTTGTCTCCTGTGCCATGTAGTGTTCCGCGTTTCTGGCGACCCTGCAACTTCTCTAGGTTGCGATTAGCGACTGTCTCGAGGTCATACCCCAAGTCGCTTGCCAGAACTGCAGCATACCACAGCACATCTCCCAACTCAAGCATGACTTGTTCCCGATACTCCGGGGAATCAATCTTGTCACGCAGCATCTTCTTTATCTTGTCGGCAACCTCTCCTGCCTCACCAGCCAAACCCAGAGCAGGGTAGGTCACGCTGTGCATCTTGGGATATACGGCAGTAGTCAAACATGCTTTCTGATACTCGTTCATTGCTTTGCTCCGAAATCCACCTTGATTATGTTATCACCGCGTTCGTCAATAGAGATACCAAGTTCCTCGTTGACTTCGGAGATTATCTCCTCTTCGAGTTGCTTGAATGACAGACGGGCCATACCAGCCTCGACTATCCGTTCAAAATCATTTTCCAACAATTCGATGATGCCGTTCTGGATCACAGTTCCGGAATCGTAGTAGCCATCCTCTTGAGGTCCGCTTGTTGTATCGTAGGCAGACATAGTAACATTGTCATCGTGCTTGTTGTTCTGAAATATCACATACCATCTGTCAGGGAGAAGCGTTGCCATCTCAATCTGCTTATCGATGTCTTCGTTATCATTGTCTGTCATTTTGTTTTCGCTTTCTTCAGCCATTCGGACGGTATTGTCCCTTCTGCCCACTCAAATCCGTATCGTTCACACCACGCAGCATAGGTGGTCTTGCTACCTTTGTAAAGACGATTAGATGCCCGCAGGAAAACAAACCGGATATCCAAGTCCGGGTGTTGTTCCTTGACCAGACGCATCTTAACCCTATCGTCTTTATCTAGGTGGCCTTTTGCTTCTATGTAGATATTCGTTGCCGGGATATAGAAATCGGGAGTGTAGACCCGAACTTTTGGCTGGTAAGTTATCTTGGCTTTCTCGTATTCAAACTCAATCTTGTTCTTTACCAGTGTCCGTGCCAAGTTCAATTCAAACTGTGACCTGTATCCCGCAAAGCGTTTCATCTTGTAGTATTTCCCAAATGGTATTTCATGTTGTAGCTGGCCATCCGTTTTTTGAGATACGCGGCCACTTTCGGGGATTGTTTTTCGATTGCTATAGTTTCTTCTGTTAGGGGGTAAATCGGAACGCATACAGTTCTTCCGTTTGCAAGGTGGTTACCGATCATCTGAAAGCAAGATTCAACAGCCTCTAGGTCACGCACCTCTGTTGCCGGGGTGATGATACCGCTGTCAGAATAGTTCTCGCGTAAAGTTACGGGGATGCCCCGTTCGTGTTGCCGGAGAAATACGATCCGTCTCCCGCCGCCTGTCCGATTGTGGGATTCCACATAGACCATCAGCAGGTCTTCGTTCAAGTCAACGAGAGACAGATCATATTCTTTGGTGTATAGGACTGGCATATCACAGGGCTTTATTCTTCAGGAGTGAATACCAAACCTGTGGTGGGTTCTTGGCTTTGGATGTTACCTTGTCATGCAACACCGCATTGGGCCAGCAGTGAGAACGATAGCCGCACATGCTGCACTGTTTAGCCAGTGTCTTATTGCCTGTCCTATCAAGAATACCATTGACACGATAGGTTTCAAACTCTGTGTTTAATTTGACTACCTTCGAGTCAGGGTCAGTTAGGATACGCACCCGCCGTTCAGCATCCTTCAGGTATGCTTTCTTGTCCTCTTCCTGCCAATCTGGGGCTTCCACGATCAAAACCTGCCCACTGGACTTGTTTATCACTATCCAGCCCCCAAATGGCAATCCTGTGGCCTCTGAGTATAGGTAACCCTGCATCAGGTAGCCAAAGGGGTCATCCTCTTTGAGTTTATCATATCCACCAGAATATTTGTAGTTGAAGGCCCATTCACTTGCGGACTTGATGTCCCACACCTTCTTCTGGCCCAACTCATCCTCAAGGATTAAGTCTAGGGTTCCCCGGATTTGTTGCCCGGCAATCTCCAGTTCAACAGATTCCTGAAAGCTAACAATCTTAGCCCCTACCTCACGCAGGAGCAACATCATTAGGGCTTCCACAATATCCCCAAACAGGAATCGCAGCACACCGTTGTAGTCCATCTCTTCCCGGACACCGCTTCGTTCAACAAGCTGTTGACACAAGGGCCGACCCAAGCCGGACATACGCAGACGATATGGCTTGTTCTCCCTGCGTAGTTGCCGGGAAACTGCTTCCTCACAGTCTGCTGTGAATTGCTCCAAAGAGACCGGGGGAAGATCCAACTCCCCCCGGGTTGCTTTGTTCAGGTAGTCCTGAAGGTTAAGCTGCAGAAGCATCTTCAAAGTCCGCAGCCAAGTCGCTGTCCTCATCGGACATGATCAGCTTTACAGCTTCACGATGCTGTGTCATCACACTTTCATTATGCACCTTGACGGACTCAACGAACATGGTCATCAGTTCCTTGTCCTCATCGGTGACATCAACCTCACTGTTCAAGGTAGGAACAGGAACCCAGTAGGTTACGCTTCCCATCTTCTTGCGGTCTGTTCCCAAGTCAATCACGCAACGCTGCATGACTTTCTTCTGCTTGGTAAGGCTGTTGATGAAGTTGCTGATAGGCATGAAGCCAGACTTCTTGAAGTAGGCGACAACAGGCTGACGGTCAATCGAAACCTCTGTGCCATCTGCTTTGGTAAAGACACCAGAGATGATGCCATAGACTACCTGATTACAGATAGCTGACCGTGACCGTAGAACATCCGGATGATCCTCACCCAGTGTCTCTTCCTGTTCTTTTGAAAGACGACCACACTTGTCCCCGCCAACACTGTCAGGAAACGAACCTGACAAGCTAGGCTTCTGAACTGACTTAGCAGCAAATGTGCCTTCTTCTTGATCCCACAGGCTCCACTCGTAGGTGCGGAGAATAGGACGAAGCTGCGGCTGCTTGGAGTAAAGAAACTCACCATCAACCATAATCTTCCAAGAACCACGAGGCAGGGATTGACCATCCTCTGATTCGTCTTGGTAGTTGATGTTCAAGCGAGGCAAGCCAGTCTTCTTGGTTCCCTCTGATTGCCCTGTCATCTTCATCAGGGTTTCGGCATCATCGTTGTTGAACGCTGATACCAAGTTGTCCATTTCATTATCGATATTTGTAAGTTCTGTCCCAATCATCTTCTGTATATCTCCTATACGATTAGGGGTTGCGTAAGACCATCTTACTATTCTACGACAGAAAGGTCAAGCCAATTATTACCTATTTTTAATTCTATTTCAACAGGCATGTCATAGAATACGCCGTAGCGTTCTTCTGTCTGTTCAGGCAGGGAGAGCATTGCTTCTCGCATCAGCTTGATACAGATATCTTTTTCGTCCGGGTGGACATCGATTACGATTGAATCGTGAACCGTGTTGCAAATTACGGACTGTAAATTATTTTCCCTGAAGGTGTTGCTCAACCGAACAAGGGCCATCGGCAACAGGTCAGCGGTGGCAAATCCCTGCACAGGATAGTTACAGATTGCAGTCCGGTTGGTTGCCGTTCCCCACTCCGTCCACTTGGCATCGGGGAAGGCATAGCGTCTGCCAGAAGGTAGAGCAATCTCTTTGGTAGCGACAGCTTCCTTCTGTAGTTCCTCGTGCCACTCGCTAACTTGTGCATACTTTTCCTTGAAGGCACGGTAGTAGCGTTGCTGTTCTGGTGTTCCTGTTACGCCACCATACAGGGGCTTGAAGGTGTGTGCCTTTGCTTCTTGCCGGGTGCAGCCGATGATGCTGGCTGTATAGCTGTGAACATCCGTCCCAGCTTCAACATCGTGATAGGCTTGCGGATCTTTGGCAAGGAAGCCAGCGACACGAAACTCTAGCTGAGAGTAATCCCCCTCAAGTATCTGGCCACCCTCGAAGCGGCTCTCGACCACCTTCCGTATAGCGAAGGTATTTCCACGCGGCATATTCTGAAAGTTAGGATTGCGAGACGAAAGGCGACCCGTTGCCGTAACACACTGCATGAACTCCGGATGGATGAAACCATTCTCATCAACATTGTTTTTCATTCCTTCTACAAAAGTGCTTAGATAAGTTCGCAGGGCATTGTATCGGGTGTAGGCTTTGGCAAACTCCCGGCCTGATCCCTGCATTGCATCCATGCGATCCTCTAGGGTTGTCTTGTCTGCTTTGAAACCAGCAGCAGCAACATCCATCGGGCCACGAGGAATTAGCTTGAACCCAGCAACCTGACCAGTTGGCGTGTAGATTACCCCTGCTCCGTTGCAGGGACGACAGATACGCCTAGCCTTGCCGGGTGTCCCGTCCTTCTTCAGGGGGAAGTAGTGTCCTACCCCGTCACAGTCTGTGCAGCGGGACATCCGTGTCTTCTGCACAATCTCTGTCTGGCTGCGGACAGTGTTCTTAAATTCGTTTGCCTTCATGCGGCGGCGCATCTTCGGCTTCATGGTTGACCCACGCATCTCGTGCCCCAAGTTGAAGGTGCTTGACCACAGCTTCTTGTCCTTGACGCGGCGCGAGTAAATCAACGCACTGCGATCATCCGGACTAGATAGATTGACAGGAGTGTCTCCCATAGCTTCCCGGGCTAACTCCTCAAGGCGTTGCTCCAATTCGTGCAACTCTGTTTCGTATTCCTGCTGGACTTGATTCAGGGTGTCCATATTAATCTTGATACCAGCGGCCTCAATACGGGCCAGCGTGTCTGTCATCTCCAGCGATAATCGGAGAGTAGGAATCAAACTTGTTTTCATTGTATAGTTCCTCGAATGTAGTGCCAAAGGCTTTTAGTTGTGCGGCAGCTATGTTCTCCGTTGCCATCACATCTGCTTTTCCGTATTCCTCTACTATCTCCCACGGGATCTCATAGAAGGTCTTCCCCTCATCCAGATACGGCTGAACGAGGTCTTTCTCTTTTTGCACTCCACCATACTTCCCTGCAAGAGCAGCAAGGCTGAGAGGCCAGCGTCTTGCTTTCGCCAGAATATATTCCGCAACCATTGTATCATAGATATCTCCGTCATACTTAAATCCACACGAACGAACCCATGTTATATCAAACTTGATGTTATGTCCAATGACAACATCAGCCAGCTTCAAGGCATCCTGAAAGATATTGAAGGCATCCTTGTCGGGTTCCTTGTCCTGATGGTAGAAGCAAAGGTAATTTGTCGTATAGCCGCCCCACCACTTGTAGCCAATCGAGACAAGACGATTACCAAAGAAGGGGGATGCTGTTGATCCCCCGCTGTCTTTCTTGCGATGTGTGGTTTCCACATCAAAGGTCAGGATTCTCATCACTCGTATTCCCTAAATCGTGCGCGGGCTATCTTTGCTGAAATCTCTTCCAACTCGTCCTCTGTCAGACAGGGATACTGTCTACGCAGAAACTCCATGCAGCTTTCGTATAAGCCCTGCAACAGGCGTTCGTTACCATCGTGACTCATATCTGTCTCCCAGTATTATAGTTGCTGGTCAATTCCTGACAATAGCCGTGTGTCTTGAAAACTTCATTAAACACATCGGCACCATCTCCAAAATAGAAAAAGGCTTGACCCCGGGTGTTGTTGCTCACAACTTTCCCATCGACATTCCAGAAACTTATTCTGTGATCCGTAAAACATATTGCGGAAGCCTTGCTTAGTAGCTTGTGAAACCACTTGGTCTCCGTTGCATTATTCACAAGGACAATACCTGCTTCAAATTGTTCCTTATCCCATGCGCCTACAAACTTATCGCAACATTGCTTCATCATGCCAGCGGAATAGGGCGGGTTCATAAATACCTTACATGGATTTGCGACATCCCAGTCTTGGTCTAAGCCATTTGTGTCTTCATCAAAGTAATAGGTTGCCCCTACGATTTCATTTGCGTGTTTGTCAGAAAACGGATCCAAAGTGATTTCGCCCAGCACAGTCTTGACGCTAGATAGGTATGATTCGGGTGTGAACCAGCTATCACTGTTACGCTTCCTGTTTGGCTGTCTTCCAACATACCCTAGATTAGATACATCTGCCTGTGTCATCATCAGTAGTAAATCCCTTTCGCTATATCTATCTGCGTGTTAATCATACCGTGCCACCCGTTTATCTTGTTCTTGGATATGCAGATATGACGCACAGTATTCTCAACCTCACTAGATCCGGTCTTGCCCACGCCA
>Ga0208644_1004019_pt1 | contig 11212 bp, 21 predicted proteins | sample VirMetDEL_Nov_18_FD_184517 | JGI IMG/M metagenome (GOLD analysis project Ga0208644, IMG submission 184517) | Aqueous microbial communities from the Delaware River and Bay under freshwater to marine salinity gradient to study organic matter... | ecosystem: Environmental > Aquatic > Marine >... | reverse complement strand
TCATCTCTGCGTATATACATTGGCATAACAACGGCCGACACAGCCAGACTCATTAAGGTCACACACCAAACCCTCACTACCGATCCACTGATCTAACAAACCCTTAGTGAGCATCACAGGATGCCCGTCGTGAGGCGGGATATCGATCCACTCGAAAAGCCTAAGAGTGGGGGCGGCCCTAAGTGCATTCTTGATAATGAGCTCAGGGTCGTCTGTGTGTTGCAGACAGTTATAAATCCAGACTTCGTCCCAGCCTTCTTCACTTACATCCTCACCGCGCCCCACCTGAACACGAATGTTTTTGGTGGCGTAGCGCGAAACAGTCCACTGGGGGTAACTGATCGGGTCGACGACCAAACCCTCCAGCAGACTCATGCACTTCAACAACATGGAGGTAGGGCCACCCCCAATATCTAAGATCCGCTTACCCGATGCCTCGAAGTGAAACCCACGTGGGATTAACTCCATGAAACGGGCGTACACATAGTGCTTCTGATCTTCGCTGAATGTATTACAGCAATCACCCCAAAACTGGCGTTCGAACAGAAGCTCGTCGTGCACAGCGATCTCTTAAAGCTGGCCCTAGCCTACATATTTTCCTGGGAAAAAACTCAACGAATATCCAATTCGCCGTTCTCATCCCAGGTCATGCTGTGCATCAACTGATAAGGAGGCTCCTTCATCTGCCTCGTGGAAACAGGAACCGAAGCCCGATTTGGGTTCGATCCAGAAGTCAAAGCCAGCAGCTTGCCAAATTGCGTCGTGATTCGATCGATCGCCTTGCAGGGGTCCCCCACGGTTCTTTTGCGTGTCCCTAACTTTAGGACGCTAGATGCCGCAGGGGATCTCAGCGAATGAAAGAAATTATGAACTTACACACCAGGCAGGCGGGGAGCCCCAGGGAAGATGCCTTTGTTGATTGCATCCTGGAAACTCGACGCACCTAATTGGCGAAGTCGTTCTTGGATCGAAGGACCGCGAGCATCAATGCGACGCTCAACCCGATCACGGAAATCTTCTTGAGACATCGGGAACTGCTGGGCTACAAGTTCACCCCTAGAACCGCGCACAAGATCTCCCCAAGGAATTTGTTGATCCATTTCGTAGCCAGGTTCACCCTGGGGAACACCTAATCCGCCTTGGCGTGGGGGGAAGATATCTTTTAAGCGTTGCTTAGTTCCTGGACGAATAATCCCAGGTGTACCACGCTCGGCAGGAATATCAGATTGAGCATTAGGAAAGAGCTCTTTTAAAAGAAGAGCAGCGGCAATAGGATTAGCGGCGTCTCCCTGGCCCTTCATGCCAAGCATGTATAGGTCAAGGAGTGCACGAGCTTTCCTATCGGTCTCATCGATCTTACGAACAAAGTCCTTTAGAGGCTCTTCGTTCGGGTCGTGAGTCGTGGGTATCTCGCTAATCCATGGGCCATTAGGCTTCCGTTCAACAATTCCGCCGCCACTCCCAGGACCAGGTTGCGTCCGGTAAGGCAGCGTCTCCACATAAGCAGCGTCGATACCAGGACGAAACACGAGATCTCGTGTACCGTAAGAGTCTTCACTAGGCCGATACACTAAGTCCCGGTACATGCTGCTGCTCGGAAATAAGCCTCAATCCAGTTTAGAGCAACCCAAAGGAGTAAAACGCTCCATAGTAATTATCTTGCTCCTTTGGGCAATCGGCAGCGTGATTATGTACTTGGATTCCCAATATTCACAAATTATTAGCCTCAAGAATAACAATCGCCACGACAAGCCCTAGAGCAACAAAGCCTATTCCGATAAGTCCGATAACAGGCCAGACTACGTGAGTCATCCTTGATTGAGATTGTTTTCGGGCAGAAGACCGCGCTTCATAGCTAAACGATAGGCAAGATCAGGGTGAGCTTCGACCCATGTCATGAGAGCCTCATCGCTCATACCCTGAACAGCACCACCTTCCCTAAGACGACGCTGTAATTCACCACCTTGCTCCATCGCACGTCCGAGCTTGTACTGCTCTGCATACATCCGCGAAAGTTCATTTTCAGTGCGACGAGGCGCAGGTAAAGGTGAAGCAGGAATTTCACGACTCACAGGAGTGTGCTGCTCTTCTATAGGGCGCGAAGCTGCAGGAGGTATGGTGCCACCACGCCTGGGTTGGGTACTGCCTACTTCAGCTGCTACGGGAGTAAAACGTTCGATTCGATAATCGCCAAGAGAGATAGAACCATCGTCGAGACGGATTGGGCGGGCCGGACCGTAATCCTCTGCCGTGTAAGTGCCTGGAGCTTTTGCAGCCAAAGCCCGGTCACGATGTTTCTGCTGTTCAATTCGCTGGACCATGTCCTCGCGGGACTTATAACCTAGGCGCTGCCAACTGCCGTAAGGTTCGTCACTCTGAGGAGTACTGCCAGCTAAACCAAGGCTCATCATCATTGGACCAGACCCAAGGTACAGTCCAGCGTCTACTAAAGCTTTTACTGGACTGTCTTCAGGCAGTAGCGCACTTACAACAGCGCCACCGATCTCAGGTTTGAGTCCGATAGTCGGGCGTGTAAACGGTCTATCTAATAGTCCAAGAGCTTGTCCTGCGAAGCGTTTTACAGCAGAAGGACCTTGCGTAACTGCTCGCTGTACTTGCCCACGCAGGTTTTCGAGCCAGCCCATTTTTTAACCTAATCAGCCCTGAACAATAATTATAAGTGAGGTATAAACCCAAAAAAAATAGAGGCCCGCAGGCCTCATAGGTCCCTCGTCCACTTGTCCCTTGGCAGGAACAGCACAAGTCTAACCAAGACGTTCCCTCCTGCAACCAGAAAAGCAGTGATCTAAACTTGAGACTTAGCCGGGTCCAAAAATGAACCAGACCGACGCCTTCCTCAACGAGTACATCAAAGATATCAGCTCAGATGCCGTAGCGATGGACTACGCCGACAGGCAGCGTGAGCGCACGGAGGCCAAGATAATCTTCGACATGATCAAAAAAGGCGAAATCCCTGATCCAGGCGAGGAGACTATGAAGCGCTTGATGGATCAAATAAGCGGTATACGGCTAGAGGGCGTTTAGCCGACCGATCACGCAAGCGTGGTGTTCTCGTGCGAATAACGAGAATCAATCTCCACCCCACGGTAGACACAACGGGGGCTTGCCTCGCGGGTCGTTTTTTGCCACTCGCGCACCTCGTTCTGGTGCTTTACGGTGTCATACTGTTTGCCGCGATACGTTAAAACAGTCATGAGAGGGTAGCAACTCCCTCTAGTGTAGGAAATGGTAGCGATTGATACTGTATAACTGCTATACAGAACACAGAACTAGCTAGTAAATTCGGACAAAGATCCTAGACTTGTTAAGTACTTTGCAGTCCTCCCGTGGCAAGGGAGTGGAACACACCCGTCCGCGAACCATGGAACGGGATGATCAAAGCATCACTGGATGCAGTAGACCGACACAACGACCATTATCTAAAGACAAACAATTATAAACACCTTGTAGCTGCACATTACTTAAGACAGTACGTGTCTTATGTGAAAGAGATTATATTAGAGACTGAAAAAAATCAGGTATAACGTCTACGATTAAAACTTTGAATCGTCTTTTCTAGCATCTGGAAGCATCCGATCCAGATAAGCTTCTGCTCGTCCTCTGATTTTTTGAGTAGCTTTATCTAACCCTGGATTTAATCCAAGATCTAAATACCTCTGTGTTATGGCATCACGCATATCCCATTGAGTCGAGTCTCCTAAATTTCGAGCGCCTGGTACAACTGGAGCATTAAACATATCGGATGTGTCAAAAGTATTCCGTATGTACTGATCACGAGCTGATGTCCCCGGTGTATACGGGTTAGCCATCAAAGCGTAGGCTTTGTCCACAGCGGCTTCTACGTGCTCACCAGGATAGTTGCGGTACCAAGGATCGTTTAAACCAGGATTAGGTAAACCGACAGCCTTTAAGTATTCGTTGGCCTCTTTTTGGGCTAGAGCTTCTGAAGTTAAGCGCGTGTGGGCAGGAGAAGCACCGACAAACGCATTCAAGTAATCGGCAGCTTCTTCAGCCTTTACTTCGTTTCCGTATGTATATCCCGCTAAGGGGTTAATCCGCTCTCCAAGTATCTCCTCGTTCTTGTGCATCTTGATCAAACTTGGATCATACGCATGAGCAGACTCATGAGCAAGTAGGTGAACGTCAGGATCTTCAGTGTTAAAGTACACCACGCGGCGATCCTTGTCTAAACTGCCCCCGTAACCATCTTTACCTCCGTAAGCACTAAAGTAGCCGGCACCCCCAGCATTACCTTTCTGGATCTCAACGGGAATACCAAACTTATCTTGAAGGTAGTCAAGTAATAGCTGTCCTTGTGGAGACGCCGTAAACTGGCCATCAGTAAAAGACCCGGCAGAAGGTATTAAAGGTGAACCAGCTCTATTCATTTAAGACGCCCAACTCGTCGTACAAATACTCTAAATCAAGACCCACTAAACAACGGAACAGTGGCTTCAACCTCGTAAGCGGGTGGTTTAACCGGCAACGCATAAAGAAGCGCCCGACCAAGTTGCGTGGCGGGGCTAAATGTTTTACTAGACGGACTAACACCAAGTTCTCCTTGGTCGCGACCAAGACCAGATAAGGGATATTTAGGCGGGTTAGAGATACCAGAGCGAAGTTCATTCATGGCGTCAGGGTTCCAGATTGATTCAATACTCTTCCACGCCTTCCAAGGTTGGACCTTGCCCGAAACTAAATCAGGGTCTTCTGATCGATTGACCATGTCGTAGGTATCTTTAAAAGTTACTGTATTGGCAACAGGGTCAACATAAGCATTAAAACTACCTAAGGTGTTAGTAACAGACTTAGGAGTGTCAGCACCGTAAGGAATAACGGCACCTGTAGCAGGCACACCAGGCCCATACGTCGGTTCGTCGTTGTAAATAGGAGCGAGTCCCCGAGTGGCATCTCCTGGAAACAACTCAACCGTTACAGAAGGTGTTCGCTCGGCAGCAGCACGTAGAGCGTTCAATGTAGAAGGATCTAACTCTAAATTTCTATTTCCTAGACCGGTTACGTAGCGTGTATACAGATTCACACGATCAGGCAGCATATTACTAACAGCCGCAGCAGTGTTTAATGCAGCATCTCTAACACTTTTCTCAAAAGCTGCTTTAGCTGGTGCAATAACAGCACGAGTTACGGGGCTCGGAGTACCTCCTCCAGGTAACCAACCTCCTGTAGCTCGATCAGCCTGACGCCAAATATCACCGGCAGCACGAAAAAAATCCATTTACTTAACAGCACCGGCGGCAAGACTATTTAAAACTTGCTGAATATAAGTTTTATACGCGTCAGGATCCACGCGGGTCGAACCGACTAACGACGGATCACCCAGTTTTACGCGTGCGAGCTTCAGAAGCTCGTTTTTAAACTCTTCCATCACTCTATTTTAAAGGTTTAGTCGCCAACTCAGTACTCGCCACGGAACCATTTCCGTTTTTCCGAGAACCATTCGGCCAAAGTAAGCGGATCTTGCGGCCCAACCAGGTGATTAGCGGGATCTGGGTCACCTAAATCCATTTTTTGCATAAAATCATCCAAACTTCCGTCCTGTACGTCGCCGTTTACCGCCGCACGACGTGCTTTTCGGAGCATAGCGTCTACAGAATGGTTAGATTTGGCCCATTTTTGTATCCACTCCATATCCCTGAACTGAACTTCCTCACCTTTAGCTATCCGCTGACAGATAAATTCAACCTTCTGACGCACATCCGTAGAAAGCATTCGACTGTACGAACGTATATACCAGCTTAGGACTATTCAAGCGGTTTGATTACCGCCCAAACAGTAGCTCGGACACTCCGAACTCACCTTTACGCGGGTTAAAGCGCTCTCTCGCAAGGTCCATACGACGTTGCATCTCACTTCGAGTCTGATCCTTATACATTTGCTGTTTCTGAGCCGCCGTTAATGGCTTAATCTCAGCCACGAGCGGCTTTGCGCCTTGCGCCGTGGGTGCCGAAACACCAGTTCGGGGCGCAGTTCCGATGAATTGACGCACCTTGGGCACGATACCTTCGCCAGTTTCCTGCCGAACCACCTCATTCAACGCTTTAGCGCCAGCAGTTCCGACCATACCGGCGCCAATTCCAGGTGCAAAAGGAGCTGCAGCCGGCGTGGACATTATCATCGCCATACCAGCAGCAGTAGGTAAACTCTGTGCAAACTCCTTCGCCATCTGCTTACCCATTGCCACGGGGCCTTGAGCGTACCCAGTGCGGATTGCTTCGGGGCTGGGGATTAAATCAGCTGCGCCGGGAAGGAGGGAAGACGGTACTTTTTTGATATTCTGCAAAACACCCGGAATAGCAGAAGCTGCTGCGGAAACAGGATCTCCAGCAAAGTAGTAATTACCTAGATCTGCTACATTCCCGCCAAATGCTTTATCCATCCGCTCAAGCGTGGGCTTGTAAAGGTAAGCGTATAAAAACTCACCAGCGTCTTTCGGTATACCGGGAAACTGTGTCCTAATTAAACCCTGCATTTGGCTAAACGCAGGACGTACATATTTTTCTGTAAACAACTCACCTGCTCTAGCTATATCAGCCTCTAGTGCAGGATCGCGAACCTGCGCTTCCTTTGTCCCTAAGTTTTCAGGATAAGCTAAACCCAGTCTTGTCTCTAATAATTCCTGAGAAGCAGGGTCAAGCTCTCCACGTCCGCTCAGATTTTTTCGAAGATCGCCTTCGAGTAACGCAACATTATTACGTTCAATAGCTTGCCTAAAAGAAGAATAAGGAGGCAACTCATTTTTAGTTCTACGTAACCTATCCCAGAGCGTATCTACAACACCAGCTAGGTTTTCGTTCAGAGGCGTAACTGTGTTAGCAGGGACAATAATCCGATTACCTTCAACGTCCCGGCCGGCATTAAACGGCCGGTAGTCAAGAGCAAATCCTTCCTCGTATGGAATTTGATGAGAATAGGACTCATGTTCTGCGGCTTGAAATGCTCCAGAGTTGTTGTAGGTAGACACTGGACTGTAGTCATCAAGTCCAGTACCCTCTTCAAACGCACGAAAACGTTCTCGAATAGGTACAGCTCCTCTATCCCTAAGCTCGTTTTTAACTAGATCCTGATACTTAGAGTACGCGTCATAAAACTCACGAGCCTCTGGAACCCTATTTGGGGCGTAAAAAACGTCTGCTCGCTTTTCAGGGTCAGAATATATCGCTTGATATAACTCAGCGACTCGTTCCCGCTCCCGAGAAGGTATACCTTCTTGCGGAACAACGGGTACATAAGGGTCAATCGCTTCTAATCTCTCTTTCCAGTCACGAATTAAGCCAGCAAATTGCCCCCTGGTATCAAAATCGTATTCTTCAACCACTTTGGACAACGCTAATACGCTTAAAACATTTTACAGCGCCCACGCGGCGGCGAAAATTTTTTTATGGGGGTCGCGAGGATCGAACTCGCCTGAAATCGATTATGAGTCGACCGCTTTCACCAGATAGCTAGACCCCCGCGCCTGTCACTATACTGGCAATGGACCTTTTAGGGTCAGTTTACCCCGCCGAAAACCATAGGTATCTCGCCCCCGTCGTCACCTGAGCTCTATATTTAAAAAAAAGGCCGGATTGCGGGCAGATTGCGCCCACTATTTGTTACATTGCGGCACACGGTTTGTATAACTAACCTCGCGCGTGCGCGTGTGTGCGTGCGTGTGCGTGCGTGTGTGCGTGTGCGGGCGGGTGTGCGCGTAATGCGCGCGTGCGTGTGTGCGTGTGCGCGTGCGTGTGTGTGCCTGCGCATGTGTGTGCGTGCGCGTTACATTCGCGCGAGCGCATGACGCGTGCGGTTCCTCCCTACCCTCACTGAGCTCACCTAGTGTGCCAATCTGCAATCCGGTTGCAAGGGGTTGACCTATGGCGCCCGGCGTGGTGATGATGGGCTCAAGCCGATCGGGAAACCGAGAGGCGGAACCTGGACAACCTGCAGCCCACGCGTCGCCACCCGGTACGATCCCGGCGGTCGATCGGTCAAGCCCTGCGAGACTACGCTCTCCCGCTTGTGCCAATCCCCAAACCGTCACCCCATCGTTCCGACAGGCTCCGCACCGTGCTGTAGGATTCCAGCAACGGGCCGAGAGGCTCGACGACATAGGACTTCCGTCCGTCAAGACTGACGCCCACCAGGGTGAGAGCAGACCCATAAGGGATCGCACCTGGTAGTAGTGGCTGGCAGTTAGGCGGGCGGGGACCGATACCCTCAGAGGCTAGTAGCCAGAGGCATGGTGTGCCCACAAGCCCTCGCGGGCCTAAGCCCCATGCACCTATTGAGAATCTCCCACTGATCCGGTGCTGGCCTGCGCGCCACACTCAGGAAGGTTAGGAGCCAGTAGCTTGCCCGAGAGGCCCTTGGTCCCATGCTCAAAGTATTTATCTTTGGCAGGTTGTCGATAGTTAAGTCCCTAGACTTGCGAGCTTGTAACTAACGCTATAGCCCAGTGAGAATCAGATTCCCGGCTATATGTATCGTTGCAACCTTTATAGATCTGGTGTGGCCTGACGCAATAGCCCGTCCTACCAAGCTCGGGCACCTTTTAACTTTCCCAACCGCAGGGATGTTGTGTCCAGAGTATCTGTCCCTACGACAGGTACGCTGGACAATGCCCCAAGAAGTTATCTTCTACGGTCATCGCCTGTCACGGGTTCGCCTTTCTCACCCCAACTCGCTAGGGCACATGGTCGGCAAACTTAAAAGTTTGTGCGACGCCCCATAATGCAAACTTGAAACGGTTCGATTAACCCGTGGCCCGCACACTTCCTGCGGTTTGTGCACTTTATGTGCGCCATGATTGGCTTTACTTTAGGGCCAATTTCCCAGATTCACTCTTTAGTGGGGCCATGTATTAACTACGTGGTCTCACTTAGGGGTGGGTTTGTTTGTATTCGTGATCACATTTGATCATGGTGCAAAGTTTAGTTTCACTCTCTGAGTGTGACGCTCTCCCTGTGCGCTATAGTGCACACTGAGGGCCTCTACCCTCACCAAATCACATTACTTTCGTTCATTCCTAACATGCGAAACATCGAACTCGAAATGAATCAGGCCATTCTCGACAATCGCGATTGGCGCAAAGCTAACACTGAGGTTGTTTATAACCCCCACAGTGGCAACTCTCACGTTTATCTTTACGGCAACGAGATTGCCATTGTTGGTGATAACTTCGTCAAGATCTTTGACGGAGGCTATCAGTCAAAGACTACAAAGTCTCGCCTGAACGCTATCTGTACTCGCCATTGTATTCAGGGCGAGGGTATCTATCAGAAAGCGGGCGAATGGTTCATCACCGTTATCAACCAGGAAGGTGATAAAGCTCACCGTGTGCCTTTTGTTAATGGCTTCATCTTTGCAGATCCGCTTCGCTGATTAACACCAGCACCATCGCAATCTGATCATGAACATGCAAGCTCGTTTAGATGAACTTAGCGCCCAGCTTGATGTGCTGGCCACGCGGAAACTTAACGCTCGCAAGAATCAACAATGGGATCTTGTGGACTCTTTGTATCAGCAGGAGTGGTTACTTGATCAAGAACATTACAAGATCAAGCAACAGTTACAGTTCCAAGCTGACATGCAAGCTATGGACGATTGGTATGACGACGACAAGAATCGTGACGCATACAACGAACGTGTTGTCTCTATGTACCTTGATTGATCATGAACATGCAACCTATTCCTAACTTCAACTTCGTTAATCGTCGTGAGGTTGAGTTCACTCTTGCTGCACTTAATCAACTCGCACAATCCGGCGAGATTGATCCTATAGAGCAAGACGAGTTCTATAACTTTCTCGATGCTTTTCAAACATTCGCTCTGCAAATCTGATCACAATGGCTAACACAATCGACACAGTCGCTGCACGAGAACTCGAACTCTACGCAGTCAACTTCTCAGAGTCTCACTACAACACAGTGGCAAAGACTCTTTCTAAGTTCTACAAGCAAGGCACATTCAACCTCGACCGGGCTATTGCTTACATCGAGCGCTACTTACTTGTGCCAGCTGCTAAAGACTACAAGCTGATTAACGGCTCTATGTCTACATCGTGGAATCAAATGTTCCCCAAGCCCGAGCGACTTGTGGCTGCAGAATCTATCGCCCACGGCTTTGTATCTGAGTTCCGTCTTGGTAACTTCTGGTGACAACTAACAACATCGACGACACTTACATCATCATGGATGATCTCATCAACAGGCAATTCACCCTGCAGCGTGACGTTCTAGCAAGCTGGAATGAACTACACAAGATGAAGCTCAAGCACGAAGCTTTGCTATCCGAACTGCATAAAGTTCGTGAGCAGATTAAGTATGAGTCTGAGCCATCTTTGTTTGATCAAATGTTCGGCGAACTAGAACCTAACCGCTAACGCGGTGCGCCCAATCACACAATACCAACAACATCACCATGAAACTCTCCGTTTTTGATCTTCCCCGTGGCTGCACAGAGTACGTACAACTACCATCAGGCAGGTGCGTTAATGTCCACGTCGCTCGCAAACCTTCATGTACTGAAGTTCATGTGCAAGCTAACAACGAACAGTGGCCGCAGGAGTACAGCGACACATTCTTGCATTGCAAGCGTTGTGTTTACGTGTTTCACAGTGCATCGAAGTCACTAACTCACGCAGAAATTGAGTATCTGCAGGATCGCTACTTCCGCCCTTACGAAGAACTTACCTTTGCCTGATCATGATGACTTACAGAGGATTGCTAATTGAACTCCTACGCTTTAGCGAGGAACAACTTAACTCAGACGTTTGTATTTATGACACAGGCACCGATGAGCATTATCAACTAAATGTTGAATTAGTGTTCGCTGATAAGACTGACGTTCTTGACATCGGCCATCCTGTTATTCGTTTTTGATCATGTACTACATCCAACGCCGTTCTATCAACCACAACTACTTAGAAACTGTGGATGAGTTCGAGTCTCACAAAGAGGCTAAGGCCACGCTGCATGAGTATCAAATCTGTGATTACTCAGCCAACTACTACATCAGCTCACGTTGCTGTAAAGCATGGAGGGAATCATGAAGCAGACTGACAATCTCATCCGCGAACAAACTACAGCAATCGATCTGTGGACACTGCTACATGATGCAGAACAAATCGTAGTTAATCACGCCTACTTCCACGGTCGTATGTATCAACGTCTGCACGATCTTATGAACATCG
>Ga0208644_1004018_pt1 | contig 11218 bp, 14 predicted proteins | sample VirMetDEL_Nov_18_FD_184517 | JGI IMG/M metagenome (GOLD analysis project Ga0208644, IMG submission 184517) | Aqueous microbial communities from the Delaware River and Bay under freshwater to marine salinity gradient to study organic matter... | ecosystem: Environmental > Aquatic > Marine >... | reverse complement strand
CATACTCTTCTGCCATTTTACCAAGTTCTTTCTGGTTAGGGAAAGGAGATCCTACAATTACATTTGTAGCATTCTGTCGAATGATTGGACTACAAGCACGGAAGTTCTGTGAAGAAATAATTAATAGTTTTATATTAAAGTGTCTGAAACGACTACATAAATGATTGATCTTCGCTTCCCTACGGATTGACCCGAGGCAATCGTCCAGAACGACTGCAATTTCTGGTTGTTCTTCTTTATCATAGGACTTCTGTGTCTGAACAAGACCTTCTATAATACTATCGTCATATGCGTCGTGAGTGTCAAATGCTTTACGGAGGAAACGACTAGTGATATCATTCGCAATCGTATTGCTGATAATTGTTGTATTATCAAATCGATCTTGTGCGTCATAGAACTGGTCGTTTAATAACATATTACTGATAAGAGTGCTCTTGCCTGTGCGAACAGGAGAGACTAATAAAACTAATGCTCCACCACCGAACCCATCCACTTGTGGTAAATTCGGGTGAAGAGGAGGATTTTTACTTGGTGTTGGATCTGGATCTTTAACAGGGATTACTCTGGGACCTTTTGCTTCCATAATTTTATATTCTATTTATATAATATTTTATATTTAATAATTTTATATTATAAGAAACAATTCGCCCAGACATCATTCTTTAATGCTCTATTAACTTCTTGGAAGACTTTCTCGTCGTGTTTCTTTTTTGCTAATGCTTCTGCTTTTGCTTGTTTCCTTTTTTTGCGAAGTGTTTCTACACGATTAACAGATTGTTCTACTGCTCTTGCTACAGCGTCGTCAAGATCTTCTTGTGAGTATCCTTTCTCTACAACCTTTTCTGTTTCTACAACTTTCACTCCAGCATAATCTTCTAATGGTTCTTCTAATTTTTTTCTTAATTTTTGACGCTCCTTTTCCCTGACTGCTTCTACAAGTTCTTTATCTGCTTTTTCTTTTGCTTTTGCTTCTTCCTTTTCTTTCTTTTTTCTTGCTCTTGTTTCTGCTGCCTTTGCCCTACCTTTCGCAAGTCTTTGTAATTGTTCTGGTGTTGCAGGACCTCTTTTCTTTCGTGTTCCCACACCTTCTTTAGTTCTTCCTTTTGGTTTTTCCACCACGGGAGTGGGAGGTTCTTTCTCTAAAATAGTTTTCACTTTGGGAGGAGAGAATATTTCTTCTTGTGGGATCTTCGGTCTGCGTTTGGGTTCAGGAATAACTTCTTCTTCTTCTTCCTGCTCTACTTCATACTCTACTTCTGTTTCTTCGATGTCTAACTGCTCTTGTATCACCTCGTCTGTAAGAGGTTCGGGTTCAGGTTCTGGTGGGGGAGGCATAACCATTTCAGGAAAACAATCAGTCATTTATTATTATTGATAAAATAATTTTATGACTAAATTTTAAAAAATAATGACTATTTTATGACTTACATTTTAGATTGGCGAACATGGAAAACAATTTGAGTGTCCCCAGTTAAACTTGACATTTCCCTTTCCTGTGCATCTACAATCTGAACGGTCAGTTCATTGAGAAGAATTTTAGCAGGATTGTGTAATTTAATATAGGTCTTTTCTCCTGGTTCAAAATATAATGAACCATATTGATTTCCGCCATTAGCGAACTGAGGCAACTGATAGACAATCTTGGAAAGTCCCGATTGTGCTCCATTAAAAGATTTATGTGTCAGGTTAGGAAGTCTTATAAAACTTGCAAGAGAAGTTTTATGTAAATCACTCGTAGAAGTGAAAGTAATTGTTAATGTATCGTCTCCCGAAACATAACCTTCAGTAGAATTACTGATAATAAATGCTCTGTCTAAAAATCCAAGTCTTCCAGACATATTTGGGAACTCTTGTGATCTAATTAATGTATCGTTTATGTTTCCCGAGGTAAATCTATTCATTGTGAATAAATGGACGAAATTAACACCATTCGCTGCATTTAGATTAGAATAAACATAACCATCTGTATTTTCCTCGTGGATTGCCTTCTGCCCGCTACTATCTGCAGTATAGACAACTTGCTGAATAGAATTACTCGCAATATTAGGTTTCAGTTTCACCCAAGGTAAATCGTCTAAGTGAAAAAATCCTTCATTAGAAAACATATCGTCTCCTGAAGTATAAGTTCCCGTTGCTCCAGTTGTTAGAGTAGGATACTTGTAAGTTGTAAGTCCTGCCCCTTCATATTTGGTAATCTTTAGAGAACCTTTACACACATTCATTTGAGGATAAAGAGCATATGAAGTAGAACCAATTGGACTAAAAGAGTTTCCTACACCTTCATTCAGGGTTGAGGAAACAACTTTATCAAAGACTTCTGCTCCATTCTGTTTAAAATAAAGTTCCATTTCGTCTCCCTTGCCTTTAAATTGCACTCCGTCCCAAGAAGCGTGGAATTCTGCTTTCGTTAATTTAGAACCTGTTGATCCTGTGAAACCATTCTCCCAATATGAAATTTCTTGTAGTTGAGAACAATCTTCTGCTGAGTTAAATACTCTTTCAGCAATTGTAATATTGTCTGAATCGTCAAGCATAAATACATAATCATACATTTCATAGGGACCCTCAATAGTTTCATTTCCGTCTTTATCCAGAACATAAGGAGTATTATTTGCGAGACCAATTATTCTACTATCAAGATCGTATATTCCAGTATGTCGCCGGTTTGCGTCTGTAATTTGTGAATTTTCATAACTTTCTATTTGGATTTGGGGTCGTGATAAACCAACAGCATAAGGTTGTTCTGAAGCATTTATAACTTCTATATTAAATTCACCATCATTTAATCCAAAAGGAATTCCTGCTAAAATTCCAACTGCTAATCCGTCTGATAATGTATCGGCATCGGAAGCAGATCTTGTGAAGGTTGCTGAACCATTTGATGCGTTAAAAGTGAAACCGTCTGACGCTTCTATCGTATCGTTATACCAATAAGAATTAGGATTTGCGATACTCCAAGTTGCTCTGGCAGATATATTTGCGTTGTCGATCACATTAGTAGTTGCCTCTCCTCTATCTACACACTTAATATCTAAACCAAGTTCTTCACCAGAAGAATTCGTGTGTGCAGATACTAAATATCCACCGAAAGTTCTTGGGTCGTCATATTGTTCGTTAAGTGCTCTCTGGATTTCTGTTTCATATCCAGATAAAGAGTATGCTCCCGACTTGGGTTTTATGGTTCGTGATAAACAAGTAAGTGAATCATAATCGTTTATAGTTTCAGGGAGTGTTCCAAAGTAATGACAGAAAAAATCATCTTGTCCTATTACAACATTACCAGACCTCTGGATTTTAACACTCTGAACTGCGATTTCACTATTAGGTTCTATTTCTATTGGTGAGCGAAAGAAGTTTTTAAAGTTAGAAGGTTTCTCTGACGCTTGGGGAAGCGTGTTCTCGTCAATACGATTTGTTGCGACTATCAGCGACATTATTTATAATTAATCAATATATTTTATTTTATATGATAAAATTAAAAAATGTATGGTCGTAAGAAAAAAGATAAACCTGTTAAGAAAATGAAAGGGGAGGAATGCAATACTTGCGGAGATACACAACATAAAGTTCCCAAAGTGGTTGAGGAACATAAAAAGATTAAACCAAAAGAAGTCTTTGGATCAAATTACAAGCAGAGCGATAGTAAAACCAAGGAAGTAAAACAGAAAAAGAAGAAGTAGTTGTTTAGAGAATTAGAATAGTTAGTATTTAATAACTCTAAGTTATAAACAGAGGTAATTGGGAAAATAAGTATATGGGAAAAGATTATTATGAAATAGAATATATTGTAATTACCTCCATTCGTCAATTAGAGTTATTAAAATCTAAAAAACACTTAAAAAATAAAACACTACATATATATGGTAGAGAATACTATGCTTCACGATATTATGGATCAATTTGACATAGAAGAAAACTTTGAGTATTGTTTCAGTATGTATTGTAATTTTCTGGAAAGAGAAGGTAAATGGAATTTATCTGAAAACAATAGATCGAAGAATAATTTTCGTTGCAGAATGCGAAAAGTTCATAAGGGAGATATAGATAAAACAAAAGAATATAAGAAGTTTGAGTTATGGATCGAGAAAAGAAAAGTTAGAGAACAAAAAGAAGTAGAATTAAGAGCAATTAAAATTAATAAACAAAACCAAGATCGTAGTAAAGAAGAAGTCCTTAAGACTTCACATAAGTGTATTAAATTAGAAGAAGAAAATGCTTCTCTAAAAAAACAATTAGAAGAAAAAGATAAATTAATAAAAATATTACAAGAAAAACACGAAACATTATTAAATAAATATCTTGACGAATGTGATTCAGAGAGCGATTAAGCGAAGCAATACTTTAACTTATTAAACATTCATATGCCTCTCTGACTTTTCTAAATTCTTCTCCGTCGCCACCAATCTTATCTGGGTGTGTTTCCCTTGCCTTTTCCCTGAATGCTTGTTTTATTTCCTCTTGTGAAGCAGATCTTTTAAGTCCCAACACAGAATAGTTTGTTTCTTCTTCCTCCATATATTCTCTCTTGGATTTAAAATCGTCCTCAAATGGATTGCCGAAATAATTACTATCGTCATAGAAATATTCTTCCCTCTCAAAGTTGGAATACTTATAACGATAAGCAAAAGGATCTCCTTTGTAATGTTCTGGTAGTTCTGTGGAGAAAGGTTTTTCTCCTTTCAGTAAAACATGCGACCACATCATCGGATACGCAAATGAAGACATAATAATTAATAAACTATAAAAAGATTTAAATGTTTCATTTATCAAATTTTTTATTTGATAAAGTAAAGGATGTATTATTATCTTGCAATAGTGAAAGAATATTTAAATTGCGATAAATATAAAAAACTATATCACGAAGAGAAGGATAAAAATGAAGAATTAATTAAAAAAATACAAGAAATATTCTGTAGAATAAATCCAGATTTAATAAAAGAAATTACTGATTGAGAAACCAATAATTATATTGTTTCATAAACATTTGCTTCATATCACCTATAACATAATTAAAATGAATACAATAAGGTCTTTCAGGCATTTTAGTATAAAAATATTTACCATTAGGATATTTTTTTAAAGGTAATTTATCGTAGGAAAGACTTTCTTTAATTTTGTTAAAATGTATTTGGTCGCACTTAAAATCATTCATAACAATATTTTCTGGATTAAATACTTCTTTATTTTTATCATTACATTTTGCATAAATTATTCCCGAACATAATTCACTATCATCACTATCGTCTTGTTTATCATTCTGGAATAATATATCATAATCATCTATTCTATTCTTAATATCTCTATGAAACCTATTATCTAACCATACAATATCGCCGTCAGTAAAAAGAACATCTTCACCTTTCATTAATTCTTTATGAATAATATTAAACTTCTGAACGACTACTTTATTCCAATCACCTTCCCTAAACCTTTGGAATTCTGTTGGAGCATCTGCTTCGCTTACATTTAATAATACTTTATTATCATATTCTAATTTATCATAACATTCTTTTCCAATACAATAAACCTTTAATGGTTCATATACACAACCTGCTTCTCCACATTCAGAAGGTTGCCGAATATCGATCCTACGGAGACTTTCTATTAAATTTCTTGTGTAATCCAAATAACCATTATTCGTGAGAGTAATAAACTTCATTTGTTTAATATCAAGAAAATAATTTTAAATTAATTCTTTTAATTTTTTATCAACTTCTTTTTCCCTTTCTACTCCGTTTGCTATTTCTCGGTTCAGTTGCCCTTTATTAGAAGTCTTCGGCACAAGTCTGGGTGTGCGAACCTCTTCCAAGATTTCCTCTTCTTCATTAAGGATTTTACCTTCTTTTTTCATCATTTTATCTGTTTTCTTTTTCATATTTTTTGCTTCGTCTGCTAATGTTTTTAATTCTTCTTCATTTGGAGGACGCCTTTCACACTGAAATATATAACATAAATTTACTCTGCAATGACACTTGCTCTGCCACACAACCAGTAGGAGACTTCCTACTGCTCCAAGAAATAATACAACTGCTCCAGCAAGTTGATCGACGGACATAGGTTCTACCTCTATCATTTTATTAAGAAACATATAAAAATAAAATCTTTCTAATAATAAATGTCTTTACTTTTACACGGGGATTGTTTAGAACTATTAAGTGAAGTAGAAGATAATTCAGTTGATTTTATCTTCTGTGATTTACCATACGGACAGACTTCATTAGAAACTAATCCTTGGGATATACCAATAGATTTACATTTATTATGGAAACAATTACTAAGAGTGAAAAAAGAAAGAACACCAATCTTTTTCACAACAACAACGAAATATGGATTTGAGTTGCTGAAATACCAACCCTATAAATGTCCTTTCAGGTATGATATTGTTTGGGAGAAAACAACTGCTTCAGGTTTCCTAACAAGTAAGAAGATCCCCTTACGCTCTCACGAAATGATATATGTATTTTATGAAAAGACCCCTATGTATGATTTATCCTCACACCTTCCTAAATTTAAAGAAGAAGATTATGACGGCGAAATAACAAATGAATGTAATTATGGAACAATAAAAACTAAATACAGAAGCAAGGGAGACAACTCGGGACCACGATATGATCCTCCATTACCTCGGTCAGTTGTAAAAATAAAATCAACCAAGAGGTCTCACAACACAGAAAAACCAGTAGAACTAATAGAATACTTATTAAAATATTTCTCAAAGGAAGGAGACACAATCCTCGATCCCACGATGGGAGCAGGATCAACGGGAGTTGCTTGTAGGAATATGAAACGGAATTTTATTGGAATAGAAAAAAATCCTACATTCTTTAACACAGCAGAAAATAGAATTAATTGATTTTTAAAATTTTTCTGTCAAGAAAATTATATTTAAATTAGTATAAATTATGTCGTTCTGGACTGCCGAGGATAAAATACCTATTTCGCAAACCAAAGTTTCTATTCCTGCCGAACATGGTTTGGAATACTCTCCTGGACAGAAGTGTGAATTCCACCTCCCTGCTGGAATTAACTTCTTCCAACCAAGTGAATCATACCTTAACCTGACGGTTAAACTAAAGAAGGATGCAAGTAATGATCCCACTCGTCTTCAGTTAGACGCAGAGACGGGAATGCATGTTTTGCTTCGTGATATTCGCATCTATTCTGGCGGAGCGGGCAGAATTTTGTTAGAGGAATATCAAAATTACAATACAATTACTGCTCTTAAGTATGATTACGAGACAAATGATACTATTAAGGCAAAGCGTGCTCTCACCGAAGGAGCAACTACATACTCTGAAAAGCAGAGAAACGATCACGGGATTGAGAACTCTATGCAGAATAACCTTGAGGAAAATCCTTACTTTAAACCTATGGACGCTTCTGCTTCTTACTCTACCGCCTTCGGTGACGACGAGTATCTGGAAGTCAAGGGTCTCCTTCAGTTAAATACAGGAATTTTCTCTAACCAGAAGATCTTCCCAATTGGTATGACTGAGGGATTAGTTGTAGAAATAATCTATGAGGACGCCCGTAGGGTTTTCCGCACATTAGACCAGACTGCCCGATACAGACACCTTGCTATGAATCCATTCTTTATGTCGTCTAACGGCACAGATGATACTGCTGCTCCTGCTGCTCCTAACTCTACTCCTCAATTACCAGTAGCAGCGAATGCTTCAGCATTCACAAGTTTCTTTGTCAGGCGTGATAATTCACAGGGTTGGGGAGCAAATGTAAATAGTTTCCCATTCTGTATTGGAGAAGAAATTACCTTTGTAAATGCTTCTACGGGTGAAGAAAATCCTGATACTACTCGGGACGCTACTGCTCCAAAGGTTAGTAGAATAGAATATGTTGCTGGAACTACGAATGCTCTAAAGATTACATTATCGGGTTCGTATCGTCCAACCGCAGACTTCACACAAGAGTTAGTCGTCTGCTCTCGTGCGATAGAAAAGGCATCAACTTACAATCCTACCTATCAAATTAAGAATGCAGAATTTGTTTTACAGAAGGTAGAAATGCCTCAGGGATACACTTCTAAACTTGCTTCTATGATGAAGAGTGGCGGTGCTATGAATTATGATTTCCTTTCGGGAACTAATTACAAGATCTCCCAACTTGCTTCAGAGCGTGTTGCGAACTTACGCCTCCCACTTTCCCAGTCTCGTGCGAAGTCTGTGCTATGTATTCCTACGGACGCTTCCTCTTCGGGAACCAAGGATCTCCTTGAGGCAAAGAACACTTACATTACTCACTACGATTTAGAGAGTGATAGTGCTGGAAGAGAATGGAATGCGAATCATTCTTCACGAACTGGACTAGTCGGTTGTATCGATCAATTAACTTCCTACCAATTATACTATGCTGGGAAGTTGAACCCGAATAGGAAGGTCTTCTGTAATAAATTAGCAACCAAGAACTCGATCGATTCACAACCGCTGATTGAGTTAGAGAAGGGATTAAAAATGGGTGGAATTATGCCTTTCAGTTTTAAGAAGTTTAGGGAGAACTTTGCAATTGGTCGTGCTCTGTCTCTACAGAATGGTGTTTATGATACTCGTGGAACCGACTTTAATCTGCAGGTAGAGTATCAGGAAACAGACGCTCCTGTGATTGACAAGTTGTGGCATTGTTGGTGTCTCCACCTCCGTCGTATTGTGATTTCGGGTAATGGAATTATGCTCCAAGTTTAATTTCTATATGCTGAATAGATAAAACACTACAATACTTAAAGATATAGCAACTATCTATATCACATGGGTGGTATGAATAGTTTCGCAACAATTTATTTATTGGAGGATATTAATGATAATCGTTATGTTGGTTCTACAAGTGAAAAAGATTACAGACAGCGATTACACACACACCGAAGAGATAAAAAAGAATATGATTTCGGTATTCGTAAAGGAGTATGTTCGTCAATGAAATTAGATCTTTATCATTGCAATATTACTCCTTTAATGAAAGTAGAAAATGATACAGAAGTAAGGAAGAAGTGGGAAAAACATTTTATTAATAATGTTTATCCTGAATGTGTGAATACAATTAGATTTAATTTTGATCCTAAAGTAGCAAGTAAAAATTATTATGAAAAAAATAAGAAAAAGATTATCAAGAAAAATTTAGAATGGAGAGAAAAAAATCGTGAAGCATACAATAAGAAGCGTAGAGAATATTATCACAAGAATAGGGAAAAGATTAGTAAGCAAAGAAAAGAAATAACAGAACTGAAAAGATTAGCAAATCTTTAAGGTTCGTTTAAAATTAAAGAATAAAATCTAAATATAAGTAAATGAAGATCCATAATTCACATTCTCGTAAAGAACTCTTTGATATTATTAGTGTCTTTGAGTTGCCTATTTCTAATCGTAATGAATTTAATAAAGCACAAATACAAATGAAAATTATAGAATGTCTGGAATATTTTGATAAGATTAATCCTGATATGGATTACTTTTTTTGTGAAACAAAAGAAGATCTTGTAAGGTATTTAGAAAATCCAAATCCTATGAAAACCTTAACAATTAAAGAAAAAGATGAAGTAATGACACGATCCAAAAAGATAATTAACTATTGCAGAAATAATTATTATCTAATGCCTTCGTCATATATTTCATTTGATGATGTTTATAATGACGCTGTTTATATAGCGAAACATGGAGGAATCCCTTCTGTAAGGAAAGCAATAGAAAGTCTTAATAAAGACCCTAAATTAGCATATCCTATAGAGTTAAAAATTCCCAAGAGGGTGCAAAACCAAATCAAGAAGAAAACTAAAATCAAGCAGTCCCAGATTCCGCTTTATGTGAAACATGGGAAGTTTGTGATTTCTTTTGATTAAGAATCATTTTTAAGCACTCCAAATGAGGAAGTCCTTCCATTGTTCCGTCCATATCACAGTCTTTAAATCTTTCTTTACTAATTGTATTACCTTCATCAACATTATGAACGACACAGACCATTAACATTCTAATATCTAAATTTACCATTTGTTTTTCATTATAAGCAATCATTTTGACACCTTCACCTTGATTGCCCTTTGCTCCCCTACTGATAAATCCTCCCATAGAACCCCAATGTCTTTTTGTAAAGACACAACACGCTTCGTGTCCTTGGTGTTTATAACCACAGCGAATTCCTGTAATTTTATAATCATATTCAGGATACATAAAAAGCATAGAAGCAGAAGAAGTTATACCAACTTTATGTTCTTTTAATGCAGAAACACTATATCTCAAATAGGTTGGTAAATAAATATCGTCTGAATCCATACAAGCAATAAATTTATGGGACGCCATCTTCACTAAACGATTTCTTTTTTCACCAATAGTTCTTCTAATATCTTTTTCATATTTGTAATTTACTCTACAACCACACTTTTCTTTAAAAAGTTCTAATTCATTTGGTGTAAAGAGATCTTCGGGACCGTCTTGCAATATACACACTTCTAATTTAGATTTAGGATAATCCAGATAAAAAATATTACATAACATTAGTGAAGCAAATTTTCTTCTTTTATAGCAGGGAATAATAATAGAAACATTCGGGCACTCTTCGTCCTTTAAGATTTTAGAAACACTCACGGCGGGTAAATCAGGAATTTCTTTTGACACTGAAGATTTATCTTCATTATGAAAACTTTGTTTTGACATTTTTATATTCTTATAAAGATTTTATTTTTAATTAAGAAATCCATAAATCTTCACCTTCTAATTCGCATTTATAACAGACATACACAGAATAGAAACTACAATTCTTGGTTGGTTTCACCTCACCATTCTCGAGTTTGAGATAATTAATCTTTCCTCTTGGGTGAATAACTTGTAAGTGTTTAATATTTTCACCAAAGATCTCCCTCATATAATTACTATACAGATTACAACTATTCATAAGTGTAATAAATGGTTTATCGTATTCTACAAACTTTTTAAGGATAGGAATTTTCTTTTCTTTATCAAAGGGAATGTTCGTGATAATCATATCCCATTCTTCTGGTTGTTCTTTTAAACAATCCATTTTAGTATCAAAAACCATTTCTGGTGATTGACCTGTATCCGTGGGAGCAGCAGAAAGAATATGGTAAGGAGAATTACTTTTTTCTGCTCCCAACATACACGCTTCCCAGATAGTTTTATCTACTGGAATAATTTTTCCTATTTGTTTCCAAGCACTCGCTGGAGTGTAATAATCGTCATAAACTTGAAAGTGGGGACTG
>Ga0208644_1004017_pt1 | contig 11222 bp, 4 predicted proteins | sample VirMetDEL_Nov_18_FD_184517 | JGI IMG/M metagenome (GOLD analysis project Ga0208644, IMG submission 184517) | Aqueous microbial communities from the Delaware River and Bay under freshwater to marine salinity gradient to study organic matter... | ecosystem: Environmental > Aquatic > Marine >... | reverse complement strand
ACTTTAGCTAGGACAGCCTTCTCCCGGCTGTTGTTCTCCTCTCTAGCCCCCGCTTCGGCGGGGGTCTTTTTCCCCAAGAAGTGCTCTACGGACTCTACGCACCGCTCTGCGGTGAAGTCGTGAGGCTTTATGCGCAGCGATTGCGCGGCTATCTTGTACATGGGAATAAACATCACCCGCTCAATATCCAGCGCGACGAGAGCGTACCAATCAGCGTTGCGGCTATTTGTTGAGAAGTAGTAATTAGGGAGGTGGGCTCCGCGCATGCGAGGTGACGTGCAGGTCTTAACTTCTACGGTGACAAGACGCTCATCCGGCAACCTGCACCACAGGTCCATGCCGAATCTGTCTACATGGTGGCACTCGACGCCATGCCTCTCTAGCACATAGGCTACGAAGAACTCACCCACCCGCCCAATTTTGGTCGTACGCGTAGACTGTTGCACTGATCCCCCCGATCAATGCGGCCCGTGCGGTTTGGTCTAGTCCCAGATAGTTATATCGTCGTCATATTCTGAAGCGTTACGTCGTAAGAAGGCATCGTTCTTAGAACTGAACGTCACCCCGTGGTGCATACGTTGCGAAGTCCGCAGGTGTGCCCGCATAGAACGCTCAATAGTATCGGGCGTGATAGCTGCTTGCGGGTTACGGCGGTTAAACTCCCCCAGCGCTTGGATCGTGCTACGCATGCGCCCCACATCTCCTTCACGGCGCGCACGGTATATCTGCTTGAGGATGCGGCTTCGCTCACTGCTCACAGCCTTGTCGATGCGCTTGAGGTTTGCGTTCTGCTCAAGCTGGCGAATGTACTCCGCCGGGGCAAAACCGAAGAACTGGAACGCTGCGCTGTAAGGGCCAATGTCGTCGATGATGGGGTCGCCTCGCAGCGTGGTAGCGCCTTCGTTGTAGAGCCGCACGGACTTCAGGGTGTTGCGGAATGCAGCAGGCATCATGGCTTCAATGCCACGCTCTAAGTCACCCTCTGCAATCTGACTAGCGCCACGACGCATGCTGAAGTACACACCGCCCACAGGGCCCAGAGCCATCTCAACCAAGTCGTAGAGCGGGTCCTGCTCCTTAGCCATGGGGTTACTGCGGAACACAAGATCGCTCAGGCCGACACGGCTACCGAGATCAATACCAAGGGCGTAGTTACCGATACCACCATAGGCGCCTTCGCCGAGGTACTTGCGGACCTGCGTCTCAAAGTCGTCTTCATCTTCCGGCGCAAAGAGATCGTGGACCATCGCCATCATGCCAAACATCGGCATGCCCTGAGCCCCGGAGAAGAGGGCCGCCCCGCCGAAAATACCTGCTAGCTGGCGCTGTGCAATGGCTCGGGTTTCGGGGTCTGCATCTCTGAAGGAGTCTCGCGTGAGCTGCCCCATGAGGCCGTACATGGCGAGGCCAAAGCGCTTGAAGAGGAACAGCACTTTACCGAGGCTGCTTTGGGCCCAGGCCGGTGCCGCTGCGGATGCGGCAGAACCGTTGGTAAGTTCCGTGTCGTTCACTGCTTCTCGGGCCAACTGCTCCAGCAGCTCCGGGGTCATCTCTTTCCCATCTTTCTTGGCCTTAGCCACAGCAAGACGGTAGGCGGCAATCGCCGTGACCTGACGGTTGATCTTTTCTGTGTGGTGGAACATCCAGCCCGAGATGCTGTTGACGGCTTGCAATGCTTTTTCCGTGCCGCTCCCGGTGAAGCTGTCCATATCCAGCACATCTTCCGTGATGGACCGGTGCAGGTTACCTAGCTCTCCCATGACGTTGCGAAGAACCCGCAGCTCCTCGACTCCTTCAGGAGACATGTTGAGGTCTCTCGCCAACGTGTTGTTGGGGTTGTCGAAGTCGTAGTTATCAAGGCTCGGGTGGAAGGCGGTGTAGGTCTTGCCTTCAACGCGACGCTGCCCAATCAGCTCCCCTTCCTGCGTATCGGAGAAGTATTCGACTTCATGGGGCCGCGCACTGTTGCGGAAAATGGTGAAGGCTTCCGTCAGCGCCTTGAAAGTATCCTTCATGCCATACCGGCCAGACAGGTAGGGCGCCACGATCATGGGTAACTGCATGAGGTTCAGCATCGCCGAGGACACGTTAAGGCCCAAGGTCATACCAAAGCCGATGGACGTAGCAACCTTAGACCAAGTGGCAATGTTCGGCGCCGCCGCAAACTCCGACATACCGTTAAGAACTTGGCGGAAAGCCTGCGCGGTCTCTACGTCTTCGCCCCTACGCTCCTTCTCTTTAACTTCTTGGAGCATGCGGTCTCGGTAGTCGGTCAGCTCTGCACCGTATTCAATGGAGATTAGCTGCCGGTTGAGGGCACGAGCCTTGTCTGCGTAGGCATCGAGGATGTCTGCTTTCGGCACAAGCCCTTCAAGCGCCACGTCCCCGGCAAAACCACGAACGCCTTTACGCGTGCGGAAGCTCTGCAGTAAGGACTTCTCAGGCAAAGAGTTTAGGTACAACTGCATGACGGCGTTGATCGTAGTCTGGTCTACGTTGTTGCCCTCTAGCGTCTGTACCACCTCGTTAACGAATGAAGTGGGCGGTGCGCGGCGGAAATCTATGTCTTCGACCCGCTGGGCCTGCTGCAGATCGACAATGGCCGCAATGGCCTCTTCTTCCGTAGCGTAGCGAGGCTGTCCTTGGTCATCGGTCAGTGACATCTGCGCCGCAATCTGGCGCCGTCCCATATCGGTATTCCGCAGGCGCTCGGGCAGCGTGCGGGCAAGTTCTTCCATAAGCCGCGTGCGGTCTGCCTTGGTGTCTACGGGGAAGGTAAAGAACTCAACGTTACCCGAAATCGGGTCAATGTCGTTGTAGGAGACCCAATACTTGCCCTTACGGATCAGGGGGAAATAGGGGTCAATGATGCCGTTGCTGTAGATACGCTCCCACAAGTTCTTGGAAAGACGATCCCGCACCTCAGGGTCTTCGATCTTCTCAAGGCGCTTGGTCAGTACCTTCCAGCCGTCCCGGTAGAGCTGACGGAACATGTTACGCAGGCTGCGGTAGTGCCGTTGCCCTTCTTCGCCGAGAGAGTCATACCACTCACGAAGCTGATCGTACTCGTCGAGCCGGTTCTGCATGTCCTCGCCGGTCTCACCATCCTTCATGAACCGGTATTCGTTACGCGGCTTAGACGGATCAATCTCTGCCAGAGAGCTATGCGGAAGCAGTTTGCTGAGGATGGCGTACTCTTTCTGATGCCCCTTCGCCCACTTTGCAACGGGAGTAATGGTGTTACGGATGCGGTCGTTGGTCCGGCTGATCGTGCCACTCTGCCGACGGATGATGTCGAGAAGTCCTTCCGCACTCTTCAGGTATGGACGACTGAACTCAATCAGGTTGTTTAGCGGCAAGAACTTGAGCACTGCCACCTTGGCGCCTTGTGCGACTCTGCTATCAAGGACTTCCTGAATCTTGCGACGAGCTTCGCTGTCAAAGGGCGGCTTGTCTTTTAGTGCTCGGTTAAGGATCGCCGCGCTAGCGTTTTCGGCAGCGGCAGAATAAAGCACCCCAGCGTCGCGTGCCTCGGGGGCCGGAGCCAACATATCGTTAAGAAGCTTGTCCGTTTCATCCAGCGCAGAAGTAGGCGTCTTGGACGGAAGACCGATCAGACCCCGCAGGAAGTTGACCACGGCGTTATTGAACCGCGTCAGCGCAGAGATAGGCTTGCCTTCTAGGGTCAGGGTGGCGAGCTTGCGGCGGAACTCTTCGTTGCTCAGGGCATCGGAAGCAAACTCATCCAGAGACGTAGCCCCGTAGAAGTTGTCGATGATGCCCCGCACGTTGTTGAAGAGCGTGTTCAGGCGCCGCGTCAGTGGGTGATTCGGGTTTGCTAACGTCGCCGAAACCGCAGCGTGGGTAGCCTCGTGCATCAGGGTGTGGCCGTTGACCCCACGGTTTGCGTCTAGCGTGATGGTGTTCGTGTTAGGGTCGAACTGCCCTGCAATCTCTCGGCCTTCTGCGTCACGCAGATCGTCAACCACCACCAGCTTGGTGTTGCTGATAACTTCTCCGAGCTTGACAGCGACGCGCCCCAGCACTTTGCTCGGCGTCGAGGCACCGAAAGCAGAGAGGGCCCCGGTCAGGTCACCCTTATTGATAGCCGTCTCAACATCCGTCGTCAGCGGGGAGTCCAGAGCCACGTTCAGGCTCTTCATGGTGCGCAATGCTTCAACTTCCTTTAGCACCGTTTCGCGGTTTGGCTCCCGCTTCTTCAGCTCCTTGGCAAGCCGACGAGCCGTAACAACGCGGTCCGACACCTTACCGATAGCGCCTTCCGCTAGCTTTTCCTGCTCGGCGCGCTGCTGTTCTTCTTCCGCAAACTTATTAAGCGCAGCCTCGGCTTCAGTATCCGCAAAGACATCTGCGTTAGCGCGTAGCATGCCAACGGAATCGGCAGCGGGGAGCGACTTGGCTAACCGCTTAACCTCTTTCACATCTATGATGTCAGCTTCAAGAGCGGTTAACAGCTCGTTGCGAATCTCACCCTTCGGCTTGGCACCACGCCCCGTCACCATCCCCGGAGCTTCGCGGGCTTCACGCTTGCGCAGATTCTTGTACTGCAGCTCTAGGGCTTGTACGGCACCGTCGATTTCGGCATCCATCGTGGCATTAAGTTCAGGGCTACCGTTCTCCCGAACCCATTTCAACGCCGCATCCGCAGGGGCGACGGTATCGGCGCGCACACCTGAACCAGTACGACCGCCGGTGCCAATAAGGGGGGAGTCTGACTCTCGGTAAACGAGGTCATAGGCAAGGGTATTCAGACTCATCGCTAGGTCAGGTGCTGCCGCTGTCCCAGGAATCTGTGCTCGCAGGAGCTGTTGGATAGCCCGCTGCGTCTTAGGGGCTACATCTGGGTTAGCTGCGTATTCTTGCAGCGCGGCGCGGGCGCCTTCATCTGCGATGGACTTGCCTTTGATCTTCTTAGCTACAGGCGCCGCTTTCGGAATGCCAAGAGCATTGATCCGTTCTTCCGTCAGCTTTTGATCTTTCGGACGGCGCGTGAGGTACGCACGGACAGCTTGCTCTTCGGCGTTAAGCGTCTCGGGGGCAACATCAGTGATACGGTTTAGGCGGTCCGTATCCGTCTCTAGTGTACTGGGCTGTGCTCCAGCTCCAGCCACAGGTTCTGCAGTAGGTAGACCATCACCTTCCACTGCTCCCATGACAGGTGCTTCAGGGACGACGGCACCCTTTGCAGGTTTAGCTCTAGGACCGCGTTTTCTCCCTCCTCGTCCCACAGCAGGCTCTGGTCCACCGTCTGCAGGGCTAACTCCAGCTCCGGCAGGCTCAACTCCTTCAACAACTCCTGCGGGCTCGCCGACAGGTTCAGACACCGCTGCAGTGGATTCATCTACGGCCTCCTCCGTATCCTCAGCCATAGTAGCTTGGACGGGGGCCTCAGGAGTAGGTTCTTCCGCAGGAGCCGCTTCGACGGCTTCCATTGCTTTAGCTGCGCGGTCTGCTGCTTCAAATCGTTGAGCGATAGCTGCTAGGCCTTGGCCCGCTGCTTCTTCTGCCTGTGCTTCTACCTCGGCCTGTGCGGCTTCGGCTTCTGCCTGTGCTTCTTCGTCGAGGGCGCTTGCGCGTAGCCGTGCAGCAATCTCTTCCTCGGTAGGCCCGCCAGTAACTTCTGCTACCGCTGCGTCAATAGCGGCCTGTTCTTCGGGCGTACGCTCGGGCGTTGCTTCTTGTTCTGGCGCTGCCCCAACTGCGGGCGCTACACCTGCAGGCAGGACCGCCTCTTCGGCTTTAGGCTTCTCAGAAACGGGCTCGGGTGCCCTAACTGTACGACCCTTAACAAGCACATCAGCAAGAGCTTGCAGCAGCGCACCGGCGCCAGCACCGATAGCGCCTTCTTCCACAACCCCCGCGTCAACAAGTTCTTTCTCAGGGTTGTAGCCCTGCTCGACGAGGTTCTGGAGGATAGCTGCGGAGGCTTCTTGAGCACCTTCGGCAACACCGGTAACACCCGCACTACGGACCCGCTGACCAAGGCGCCCTGCAACGGTTTCGGCGTCGATCTTGGTGGCAAGTCGCTCTCCGACCTCATCCAACCCTTTGATCTTCAAGGCGCGTCCAAGCACCGCAAGGGGTTTAGCGACAGGAGCGAGTTCCAATGCACCGATCAAGGTGCCTTTTGCCGTAGGTGCGGTAAGTTCTTCCCCCGTCAGACCAGCAGCACGCGCCCGTTCCCGAGCTTCACCAGCCCCGGCCCCCATACCAAGCGCCCCGGCGGTACCAAGACCAACAGCAGTAGCGGCAGCGGCAGGAGCAGCGGTAGCGGCAAGAGCAGCGGGAACTGCAAAGCCAGCAATAGACCCAAGACCGGAGAATAATTTATAGGCAATAGACTCAGGGTCCCCACTTTCGGGGCGTATCGCCTCAGCAGCTTCCTTAATAGCGTCCCGAGTGCGGAGTTCGGTCTCTTCATCGAGGAGTGCAGCACCACCGAGAGCAGCCAGCTCGCCTACACCGACTGCCCCTGCGCCGAATCCAGAGAGTGCGTTTTCAAGAAACCCAGCGTTTTTACGTCGATTACGTTCGCGTAAGGCTCGTAACCGTTCTAAGCGCGCCTCTGCTTCAGCAGTAACATCTTGTTCTGGTGCACGTTGAAACGTCTGGGCCGTAGCCATGCGACGCTGGTTAGCTAATTGGGCAATCTGGCTTTGAGAAGCCCCCGCAGGTGCCTCTACCGAAACCGTTGATCCATCGGCGTACCGAACGTCAAATATAGGCATGGGGGCTACCTACCAAAGTTAAAGCCGAGCCGCGTATTCAACCGCTGTTCAAGCGCCTTCACGATATTCTGGTAGTTTGACATACGCGCGTAAGCAGCGGCATCTGCATAAGCATTGGCCTCTAGCTCATCTCGCATCTCCGCATCGGCTTCCATGTACTCTGGGTCCATGTTCAACATGTCGAGGCGTCGCTCAAGGTCTGCGTCATATACCTGCCGCATTTGATCTGCAACAGATAGTAGCTGCTCCGTAGTCGCGTCTTCTCTTGCCAACGTGTCCATAGCAGCTTGGCGAGCGGCATCGTACTCTTGCTTACGATACGTGTTGTTCTGAACATCCGCATCGTATTCCGCTTTGGCATTTGCTTCCGCACGGGCAATATCGGCCTGCGCCAAGCTAGAGAGCGCGTCCATAGCTTGAATACGTTGCGTCTTGATGCTGTCAATCGTACCCAGTGCGGTCTTGAGCGTCTCTTTGCTAATGTCGAGATCAGCCACGTCCATCTCATCGGCCATGGCAAGACGCTGACGTAACCGCGCACGTTCATCCTGTTCTTGATTGATACGGGCATTGACTGCGGCGTTAGCCATGCGGGCACCCATGGTGCCAATGTTCGATGCCCCACCAGCCGCAGCCATGGTACGAAGCAGTCGATCTTTCCGGGCGCGTTCCGGGTCTAGCTGAGCACGATCAAGGGCTGCAAGCTCATCAATACGAGCCTGACGACGCGCAGTACGCTCTTTCTGGCCGAAGGCTCCGCTGTACTGCTCCATAAGCGCTTGAAGACCTTCGGGTTCTGCCTGCGCCTGAGTAGTAAGCGCCTCACGTAACGCAGCTAATCCTTCCGGCTCCGCAATGGTTCTGGCCGTAACTTCTTGGAATTCAAGCGGTTTGCGCTCCGGTTGCGGTTCGATAGCAACAATGTCTCCCGGTGCACCACTCACAGCACCAGCACCAGCACCAGCACCAGCACCAGCACCAGCACCAGCATTAACGCCAACAACATCGCCCGCTTCGGCGGCTCCAGTTTCGGTACCAGAGGGCGCAGTAACTATCGGCGGAGTCGGAGGCACTGACTCTTTGGTTGGGGTAGTAAGGTATTCGTATACGTCTTGAGCAGTACGCCCGATAGCACCTGGGATATTGGCGACCCCTCGCTCCGCTGCTCCGTAACCGGTAAGAGCCGAACCAATATCCCCTGCAACTTCGGGGATTTTACGCGTAAGCAGTTCTTCTGCGCGCGTATCGACTTTCCCTAAAAACTCCCCGGCTCGTTCTAGCGGAGTGCGGCCCACACGGGCTTGGATTTCTTGTCGTGCGGCTTCTTTAGAGATACGCCCCTCTGACGCAGCTTGCATTAGCTCTTCGTTGCTAGCGAGACCAATCTCTCTGTCCGTTAGCGGGGGGCCAGACGGCGCAGGTTTTTCTGGGAATAGGCCAAGATCACGGAGGAAAGGGTCGCGGCGAAGGTTATAGGGGGAATTGTTAAGGTCCCCGCCCTGAGCAAAGGCAACAATCCCACCGCCAGCCATACGAGCGCCCTGCGGAGCAAGACCAGCGATACCACCTTGAGGACGAGCAGCGGCCTGGGCCATACGAGCCATATTTTGTTGTTGCTGACGGGCTTGTTGCTGCATAACGCCGCCGACCTGCTGGGCCATCTCTTGCTTGGTTCGCCCTAACATCTCTTGCTCACGCTGTTGAGCGATGGTGCCGGGCACCTGCTGCATCTGGGCTTGCATCTGGCGGGCTACAGCATCCTTCTCAGACTTCAACTTCTGAAGGGCAAGCAAATCCAGCAACTGCTGGTTCATCTGGTAGCGTTGCTGTAGCGCCTGCGGATTACCACGGTAGGCATCCATGCGGCGTTGGATTTCTTGGTCTATGCCCATAGCCATGGTGATACTCCGTTAGGTAGTGGGAAGCCCAGCGTTAATGTTTACCCCGGAACTACTTGGCGGTAGGCCCCCAAAGACCGGTGCTGCAGGTGTTGCACCTGCATTGATATTTACCCCAGAACCACTCGGCGGCAAGTTGTTAAAGACCGGTGCCGAAGGCGTAGCTCCAACATTTGGATTGACCGTACCTGCAGGGTTAGAGCTACCAGCAAGGATAGACCCCGGAGTCGGTAAAGTGGGCGTCGTAGCCGAAGGCGTAGCCGCCGTAGGCGTCTTAAACAAGTTTTCAAGCAAAGACATGATGCCCGCACTACCACCAAGAAGCTGTGATAGTCCCGTGGGTTGCTGATAGTTATAGGCCTGCGCGGCCAGCGGCATACCCTGCAGGAGCGATTGCTGGAACTGAATCTGCTTGTAGGGGAACAAGCGCTCTTCTTCGAACTGGGCGCGGGCAGCGTCAATGGCAGACTGCTCAATCCCACGCTCTTGACCACCAAGGGCTGCTTGCGCGGCTAAGGCTTCAAGGCCATAACGGTTTGCCTGTTCTTGCGCAGCGCGCTGGCGCTCTTGCTCGGCGTTAAACTGCTGCTGAGCCTGCGTAAAGGCCTGCTGATACCCTGCACCGGTGATGTCGGCAAGGTTACGGAGCATATTCCGGTTAAGTTCGGACTCCATAACTGCCTGTCGGCCGCCACCAAACGCACCGGCCTTAGTTAGCCGCCCTGCCTGCTCTACCCGAGAGATTTCTGCCTGACGACGGGCTTCAGCAAGCTGGGGCTCAAGGGCTGCCTGAAGATAGGGGCTCATGAACTGCTGAGCAGTGCCCTCAGCAGTAAAGGACGTGGGGGTAAAGGCACCCATCTGCTCAGTCGGCACCGCCAACCCTGCAATCCCACTAAACGCCGCAGTCTGCGGAGCCGTGTACCCCGCCGTAAGCGGACCGGTATAGGCCTGATAGGGGGTCTGTGCGAGAGCTTGTCCGCGCCCGAGCATGTCCGTAACGTAGGGACCCGCCCACGAGGAGAGAGAAGACTCTTTGCCAGTCATTGCTCCGGCTAGCGGATCAGGCACAGCCCCGGTGTTGGTAGTTGCAGTTCCTGCGGTGCTCATAACTTATGCCCCCATTCCCGGCATGTACCGTTTCGGGTTAATCTGTTTGCCTTGCGCTTTACGGCCGGTGCGATCTTGACGAACTTTGTCCATCATAACGTAAAGTTGTTGTGCTCCGGCATTAGAGTTGCCGTTGCCAAGGTGGCTGACGACATCCGCAGGTACCACGAACTCACCATCACTCAACCGGGCTTCCTGCCGCCCATCAATGCGAGCGGGCACCTTGTCTGCCATCCCGTCCGTCGTCCCACCGAGGTAGTACCCACCCTTAGCGAGACCGAGGAGCCCACCGGCGGCGCGTAGTTCAGGGCGAGCTTCGTCTAAAGTCCCAGTGCCAACGCCGCTACCACCAGAAGCGCGAGGTGGGGGAACGTAATTTGGGCTAGACGGAGGTACTCGGGGGCCTGCACTTCCTAACGGATACTCGCCGTACCCAGGACCACCAAGCGTACCCGCCATACCACTGCCAACGCCGCCTGCATTAAGCGACCCCAGACCAACTTGGCTGCGTGCCATGGCCCGAGCTTCTTCTAGCGTCGGCGGCGTCCTCATGCTTTCCGGCTTCTGAGCGTAGATCACATCAGAAAAGTACCGTTGTCCGGCTGCACCGGGACGGGGAGCTGCAATAGCTCCTTGGGGTACCCGTTCCTGCACCGCAACGTATTCGGGGATGCCGCCTTGGTAACCGGTAACCGGCGGAGCGTTGGCAGAAGTCTGCAAAAAGTCCAAGCCGACAGCATCAAGAACTTTGTCGAGCCCTCCCGACTGATACGCCGCAGTACCAAGCAAGGCAGTTAGGGCTTGCGGGTCAATCCCACCAAAAGTGTTGGTGACAAAGTTACCGATGGAGGAACCGGTACCCTGCCCGAAAATGGAATCAACGATGTCTCCACCAATATCGAATACCGTGTCAAATAATCCCATAACTAGGCTACTCCTAACTCACGCAGCAGGCGTTCAATCTCTGCATTGTCATACGGCGTGGCAAATCGTTCTGCTTGCTCGGGGGTGCGGAAAATGCTTGAGAAATCATACAAGTCGCCAATATCCGCTAGCTCTGCTTGCCCCACGTCAACTTGTTGAGATAGTACACCGGGACCACTTAGCATAGAAAGCAAGTCACGCATAGAAGCCTGCTGCTGTCCGGCACTGATCTGTCCTTGGAGGCGTCCTTCTGCCTCACCTAGAGCCTCACCGATCCGTCCTTCAGCGGCGCCGATCTCACCTAGTAGCTCGCCTTTAGTGGTGCCTAGCTCGCCAAGCAGGTCTTCCACGGCAACACCAAGGTCGTCAGCTACCCCTTGGATGGCGTTATCTAGGGCCTCGTCTCGGGCTTGACCTGCGGCTTCGTTGGCAGCAACTTCTTCAAGGATGGAGTTCTCGGCATCAGTAATACGATCTTCGAAGGCCTGTTCAACCTCACCAATGCGCTCCCCAATGGCCTCTTCCGTAGCACCGATCTGGT
>Ga0208644_1004015_pt1 | contig 11223 bp, 10 predicted proteins | sample VirMetDEL_Nov_18_FD_184517 | JGI IMG/M metagenome (GOLD analysis project Ga0208644, IMG submission 184517) | Aqueous microbial communities from the Delaware River and Bay under freshwater to marine salinity gradient to study organic matter... | ecosystem: Environmental > Aquatic > Marine >... | reverse complement strand
CCTCGGGTCCGTGATGCCGCTGCCGTCGGTCGGGCAGGTGACCAAGGGTGGCGCGCTCATCCGCTACGCTCGCCAGGCGGCGCGATACGACGGGCTCGTGACGCACATCGCCAGCAAGACGGCCGAGGAGGTCAAGGCCATCATGAAGGCGACGGCGCCACCGACGCGCGCCGAGCAGCTCATGTCGGGGGAGCGGGCGCTGTTCTCGTTCTTCGGGCGCGGCGTGCCGATGCCGCAGACGGTCAACCGCTTCGCAGGCGAGGCGGCCGACGTCATCATGGCCGCAGTCGAGCAGAGCCCGGCGCTGCGTGGCGTCGCGCGCAAGATGAACTTTGCATCGTGGCTCCCGCAAGAGGAGCGCGAGGCGCGCGTCATGGCCTACTTCGCCGGCAAGGAGAAGGCGGCCATCGCCGAGCGGCTCAAGAACGAGTTCGTGGCGGCACGGCAGACGATGGGGTCCGCACGCTTCGACGCCATCGCGGCGAAGGGCGGGGACGACGGCGGGCGGCTGCGCCTCATCGACACCTTCGAGAAGGGCACGGCGGACGACCTGGACGTTCGGTTGTCGCGTGCTCTGACGGATGGAGAGATCACGGCCGAGCAGGCCGAGTACATGCGCACCGCCAAGTCGCGGTTCGACGACATCCTCGCCGCCGAGGAGAAGCTCGGGTTCAAGGTGCAGGCGCTCTCGAACGCCGAGTACACCTACATCACGCACGTCATGACCAAGGAGGCGATGGACGAGCTGGCGCGCATGCACCCGTTCAAGTCGCCGTCTCAGCGTGTTGAGATCTTCCTCGACAAGCTGCGCGCACAGGCGAAGGGCATCGACGTCACCTACGGCAAGAAGCGCCTGCTCGACATGAGCACGACCGAAGCGAACGAGCTCGCTCGCAGTCTCGGCATGAAGGCCGACCTGTTCTACACGGACATCCCGACGGTGGTGCTCGCCCGCGAGCTCGCCCACCTCGACGCCACGAACGCAGCGACGCTCATCGACTCTCTCGGCAAGGCCTTCGGCACGAAGGTCGGCGAGGGCGTCATGGCAGAGATGTTCAAGAAGGGCGGGACGGCGGCCTACGCTGGCGCGGCGAAGATCGTCGCCGAGCGCAGGAAGAAGGCGGCCGACGCGTACCGCTCGGTGTTCGCAGAGATCGAGAAAGACCCGATGCGATTCCGCGCTGCGACGGCTGACGAGGCCGAGGCGCGCAGGTTGGCGCGTATGCCTGCAGTTCTCGGTCGCAAGCGGGCGAAGGCGATGGCAGCGGCCGAGGAGGCCGAAGACCTTGCGCGCATCGCCGGCACTCTCCTGCGCGAAGCTGGGATCGATTCCGCCGGGCTGCGAGACATCGAGCGAGAGCTCTCCAAGCGGGTGTCTCGTCGCGAGACCGCAACCCACTCGCTCGCTGGCGCTGTCGTCGCGATGGAAGACCTCAAGACGTCGCTCATCGAGAACGTGCGCAAGCTCAGGGCGGAGCTCGGATGGGCCGCAGAGGCAAGGCCGAGAACACTCAGCAGCGTCGAGAAGTCAGCAGCCCTTGCAGCATCGGCCGAAGAGAAGGCTGGCAGAAGAGCATACCTGCTCCGGAAGAGAGCAAGAGATGCGGGCGCGGAGCGCATGGCCACCGAGCGCGCACTGGCCGGCATCGAGAAGGCCGAAACGAAATTCACCGTTGCGTCCAGGAGGGCAGCATCAGCAGAGGCCAAGTACGGAACCGAACTGGAGAGGCTTTCTGCCCTGCGCCCAGGCTCGCCCGACCCGCTGCCCAGGGTGCAGCGAAGCGAGAAGCGAGTCATGGCGGCATGGAACGCCATCGACAAGGCGGAGAAGGCGATTGCAAGGCACTCCAGAGCGCTCAAGGAGTTGAGCGCAGACGCCGGCATCCGTGAGCTCGCAACGCGGAAGCTGGCCAAGGAGGCTCGTGGTGCGCAGCGCGGCGCAGCGGCCATCAGGGCCGCGATCGAAGCCGAGGCGGACGAGATCAGGCGCCTGTCCGCACTACATGGGAGACTACCCACTCCCGCCGAGATCGACGAGCTCCGCTCTGCATACCCGACCGCCGGGATGATCGGCGACGTCATCGAGGACGCGTCTTCCGTTCTCGGGATGCCGGCCGGCGCAGTTCCATCTGTCGCCGAGTACATGGGCATCGGGGCCGCGAGGAAGAATCCGATTGGAACCGCGCACCGCGACATCGAAGAACTCGCGCGCCTGGCGACGTCCATCGAGACGCTCGAGGGCATGGCTGCACGCACCGCCGGACGGGTCGGCATCAAGGACTCGCGCGAGCTCCGCGCCGTCGAGGAGTTCGCCGAGAGCGAGTGGAAGCGGTACGCCACCGAGCGGGAAGCCGCCGAGGTGGCGCTCGCCGAGGCTGAGAAGGCCGCGCGCAAGGCCGAGGAGCGTGCCGGCAAGGCCGCCGCCGTCTATGCCGAGGTGGCCCCCGACGCGGCCACGGTGGCCCCCGTGCGGGCCGCTCTGCGCGATGCTCGAGCTGCCTTCAGCGGCGGCACGCTGGCCAAGGTGAAGACGGCGCGCGATGGGTCGGCGCTGCCGCGGTCACTCGACCGTGCTCGAGACGCCACCAAGGAGCTCGCCGACCTCGAGGGTCTGGCCGACGACGCCGTCATCATGGGCGAGGGCAGGCTCAAGGGCCTAGCCATGCCTGCGCACGTCCACGACGCCATCGTGGAGTTCGAGCGCGCCACGGCGCCGCAGGCGTGGGGCTTCTTCGGCAAGGCGCTGCGCGGGTACATGCAATGGTGGCGGGCTTGGACGCTGGGAGGCAGTGACTTCCATTTCCGCAACGTGGTCGGCAACATGCTCAACAACCACGTCGCGGGTGTGAGCAACCCAGCTGACTACTACTACGCGTTCAGAGCCTTCGCCGAGGGGTCGGCATCCTTCGCGACGAAGGTGAAGATGAACGATGGCACCTATCGGACCATCGGCGAGATGTACGAGGAGGCGAAGAAGCACGGCGCGCTCAAGACGCAGTTCTCGACGTCGTTCGAGCGCATCCGTCAGGACGTCATCGACTCGGAGAAGCTGACGAGCCGGGCGAACATCCTGCCGCTCGTCGGCACTCGGCCCGAGACGAACGCGCTGCTCAAGCTCAACGCATACGTCGGCGACCTCAGCGAAGGCTGGACGCGATTCGCCCACTACATCGCGAAGCGTCGCGAGGGCATGCACCCGGCGGCGGCGTCGATGTCGGTCAAGCGGGTTCTCTTCGACACGACCGAGCTCACCGACTTCGAACGCAACATCCTGCGGCCCATCTTGCCGTTCTACGGGTTCCTCAAGAACAACCTGTCGTACCACCTGAACAACGTGTTCGCGGCAGGGTCAAAGTACGGGACGATCGAGGCGGCCAAGAAGAACCTGAACCACCCCGATGCGCCGCCCGATGAGTTCATGAACCGCTGGATGCAGTTCGGCGGGGCGGTGCGCACGTCGGCGGCGAAGAACGGCATCGGCGAGGTGTGGCAGTTCGGCGGCATCGACACCTTGCTTGACCTCTACCGCTTCGGCGGCGGCGAGGGCGACACGGCGGCGGGCGCGGTGAGTCCTCTCGCCAAGGGGTTGCTGATCGCACTCAGGCCGCTGGTTGATGACATGCTCTCGCAGAGCAGGTTCGCCAACCGGCCGCGCGTGGCACCGCCTGGCACCGAGGAACCGATGTCCGAGTACGCCGGGTTCTCGATGCGCGCTACGCCGGCTGCGCTCCTGAGCACGCTTACGCCTGGCATCGTCGGCAAGGTGGTGCGCGCCAACCCGTTCGGGTTCGCTGGGTCGGCCCCGAGCGTCATCACCGAGGAAGGCGAGCGCCTCGAGGGCAAGGGCACGCCGGGATGGGGCGGGGCTCCGTACCGTCTGCGCCGCGACCCGTCCGTGCTCGCTCGAGCGTCGCAGTTCCTCATCGGCGGGCGGCCGTACATCATGGACTACTCGTCGAGCGCTACCCGCTCGATCCTCGAGGACAAGACGCAGGCCGAGCACAACATCAAGCAGGCTGCGATGGAGGAGCGCAAGGGGGCCGTCGCCGAGGCCAACCGGCTGCGCATGGAGGCGCTCGCGCTCAAGGCTCGAGCGGAGCAGACGGCGAAGAAGGCGCGGGCGGCAGGGATTCCTCTGGGTCGCGAGGTTGTGCGTGGCCAGATGCCCGAGCCGCCGAAGTTCTAGCGCGCCTCAATGTTCGTCCCACCAAACCGGAATGCTCGTCCAGCCAGCCGTAAGTACACGGAAATATTATGCTGCTTACGCCGAGATTCCCGGGGCACCGACATGTTCGTCCCACCAAACGTAAGTATATGGAAATATTATACTACTTGCGCCGTTCTAGCGCGCCTCAACGCCCGCTTGACGTGCGGCGTCGGGATCTCCATCAGGTAGCCGCTGTCCCACGACTGCGACGGCAGTGGCAGCGCCAGGTAGACCGTCCCATCCTCGGTCACGTCGAGGGCGAGCAGCGGCGCCCCCTTGCCGCCGCGGGTGAGGCTGCGGGCGAGGTGCCGACCATGTCCCCACTCGAGTAGCCACATCTTGCCGCACGTCACGCGGTGAACGGGGACGAGTCCGCGCCGGCTGCCCGATTCGCCAGTCATCTTCACGCTATACTTGGCATGCTCGCCGACCGACGAGATGATCTCCCGCCGCCGCAGGCTCCATATCGCACCCGTGTCTGGGTTCCGCGTACTGCCCTGCACCGGGATGAGCCGCTCGAGCTCCGCGGCGAACACCTTCCGCGTCGCCCGCAACCAATCGGGGTGCGCATCGCGCAGGATGGCCACCGCAAGCCAGTTCGCCCACCACTTCCACAGGGGCGGCAGCGAGAAGACCGAGCCGTTGTTGTCCTGACTGAACAGCGGGTACCTGCGCCGACGCGCGATGTCGTCTGTCACCAGATGACCACCACGTCCTCGGCATCCCGGTCCTGGCACTGCTCGGGGTCCACCGAGAACGTCACCGGCCTGCCGTTGACCGTCGTCTCGACGCGCCGCAGGTGCTTGACCCCCTCGACCTCGCTGACCTCCCAGTGCCCGGGGTAGACGGCGAGGCGGTTGATCAGCTCGCGTACTGTCATGTCTACCGTGTGGCAGCCCTGCCGGCCGGTGTCAACCGACCTTCTCAGCCGACCGCTAGCGCTGTAATCCTACCGACCGGCTGAAGCGAACGCGGGAAACGGCCGCCCGCATCGGTTCCATTTTGCCAAGAATCAGGAAGCGTAGTAAATCTACGTAGCTTCCAAAAAGGACGAAGCCTCACCGGGAGTGGGTTCCCGATGAGGCTTCGCGCGACTGTCGAGTCGCGAGCAACGGCCTGGAGGGGCCGCCGCATGGATCAGGATCAGCCTACCAAACAGAAGCGTCAGCGCCACGGCGAATTGCGCGTCGTGGTCAACCATGAGCTTCGCGCAGCCGTCGAGAAGCACCTCGAGGCCATGCGTCAACGCGACCCGCTCCGCGGCTACGTCCTCGCCGACGCGGTGCGGGAACTCGTCATCCACGGGCTGTGGATCACTCCTGACATCTGCTCCGACCTGGAGGATCTCGCCAAGATCTACCGAAAGCGGCACGGGGACGAAATGGACGAGCCGTCAGAGGACATGCTCCTCAGTGACGCGGTGTTCTACCTGCTCTCGGAGGCCAAGCGCGGTCATGGGCTACGGTAGAATCTGCGGCACCCTCGTCAACCATCCGAAGACCAGAAAGGCCGGCAACGAGGCGATGGGCGCCTGGGTGCGCATGCTCTCGTGGTGCTGCGAGTACATGACCGATGGGTTCATCCCCGAGGACATGGCCATCGAGATCGCCGGCCGGCAAGAAGTCGTTGAACGACTCGTTGAGGTGTCGTTGCTCGAGTCGTTCAACGGCGGTTTCATCTTCCATGACTACAAACACCACAACTTGACCAAGGCGCAGTGGGAGGAGAAACGGGCACAACGCGTAACTGCTGGAAAGAACAGCGCAGCAGCTAGAAGTCGTTCAACGACTCGTTCAACGGATGCTCAAGCAGTCGTTGAACAGTCTCAGTCTCAGTCTCAGTCTCAGTCTCAGTCTCAGTCTCAGGATTCTCCTTCGGAGAATCTGTCCCCTGACGGGGACCTCACGCTCTTCAATCCAGAGCCGGCCAAGCCCCCCCCCGCGTCTCAGGTGTGGCAGACCTACGCGACTGGCCGACGTGCGCTCGGTGCCCGAGTGCGTGACAGGCCAACAGCAGCGCAAGCACGCATCATCGCAACCAGGCTGAAGGACTGGAATGTCGAGGACTTGCAGTTGGCCATCGTGGCCATGCTGCGCAACCCGTTCAACCTCGGCCAGAACGACCGGAACACGGTCTACCTCGACCTCGAGCATGCCATCGGGAATGACGCCAAGATCCAGCGCCACATCGACAACGCGAGGAAAAGACAGTGACTTTCCACATCATCCCGATCTTCGGTGTGGCCAACGGGACGTGCGCTTGCGGCCGGCCAGACTGTCCGAGCCCCGGCAAGCACCCCATCGGCCGACTCGTGCCCAACGGCCTCAAGGACGCGACCGACACCGCCACGGTCATCGACGCCTGGGCCGCCGCGGCCCCGGGCTGTAACTTCGCCATCGCCACCGGCCCCTCAGGCTTGGCCGTCCTGGACGTGGACGGGCCCGAGGGCGAGGCCAGCCTTGCCCGCATCATCGAGGAGTGGGGCGATCTGCCGCAGACCATGACCGTCGCCACCGGCCGGGGGCGGCACCTGTACTTCGCCAACCACGGCGATCCGGTCCCCTGCTCGACCTCCCGGGTGGGGGTCGGCCTCGACGTTCGCGCCGAAGGGGGCTACGTGCTCGCTACAGGCTCCCGTCACGTGTCCGGGGCATCTTACCGCACCCTCGATGGGAGGCCCCCAGAACGGCTTCCTGGGTGGCTTAGGAAGCTGATGCTTCCAGCCCCCAGATCTGCCCCGGTATTGGTCCAACCACCGCCCCCGACCAGGAACACCTTGCTCGAGGCGGACCAGCTCAAGCGCGCATCGGCCTACCTGGCCAAGATGCAGCCGTCGGTGGCCGGTGAGGGGGGGCACGACCGAGCATGGTCGGCTGCCATCCACCTGTTCGGTTTCGGCCTGTCGGCCGATCAGGTGTTCCACCTGCTGGCACTCGAGTTCAACCCGCGCTGTTCGCCGCCGTGGTCCGAGAAGGAGCTCCGCCACAAGGTCGAGAATGCCAGGGAAGCGCGCATCGGCGGCGGGTTCCACCTCGAGGGCGACAAGTTCATCCCAGCCCCGCCGGGGACGACGGTCAAGGTGCCGGTGTTCGAACCGAGCACGACGGCGCGGAACATGTTCGATCTCTCGATGGCGTACTGGAACATGCGTCGGGAGAACAAGCCGCCCCCGTCGGCCCCGACCGGGATGGCCGAGCTCGACAAGCGCATCGGCGGGCTCCGTGCCGGCCGGCTCTACATCCTCACGGCCGATACGAAGAGCGGCAAGACCTCGATGGCCACGCAGTGGTTCTGGTCCGTGCTCCAGGCTGGCGTGCCGGCGATGTTGCTGTCGATGGAGATGACCTGTGAGGAGGTGGCCGAGCGCATCGCCGTGCAGCGCACCCATCTGCCGCGTGAGGGTGCGCTGTCGGCAGCCTACGCGGTCGAACTCAAGGAGATGATCAAGACGTTCGCTGGGATGGCCAACGCTGCGATGGTGGACGACCGTGGCCGGCTCACCATCGAGGAGATGCGCGAGCGTACCCGCGCCTGGCTCGAGCGCGAGGACGTCAAGGCGTGGCGCAAGGGGTCGATCGCGGGCGTGCTGCTCGTGGACTACTTGCAGCTGTCCGGCTCGATGAAGAAGAACGCAACGAAGGAGCAGGAGATCGCCGAGGTGTCGCAGGGCCTCAAGGAAGTGGCCAAGGAGTTCGGCATCGCAGTCGTGGCGCTCGCCCAGCTCAACCGGCAAGGGACGCTGCGCCACTCGGGACAGATCGAGCAGGACGCCGACTGCGTGCTGCGGCTCAAGGAGGAGGACAACGACACGGCGCTGTCGTCGCCATTCATAGTCCGAGAGCCGCCGAAGGTGCGTAGGATGGCCCTCATCATCGAGCGCATCCGCAACGGCGAGTCTGGTTCCATCGCGGTCGAGTTCAACGGTCCGCTGACCTCGTTCAAGGAGCTGTGATGTCACCCCCGAATTGCAAGCAGTGCAGCCGACCGACCGAGTGGCGGCGGCAGGTGTTCGTTGATGGCCGTCTCGCGCTCGTGGCGTGGTGCGCTCGATGCGACGCGCACGCCGACTCGAAGAAGCCTTACTACTCGCAGGCAGGCATCGACGTCGCCTCGCTGCCCGAGTACGTGTCGCCGTGGAATCGACAGGGGCGCTTGCTGTGACCGGTCATGTCTTGCTCGAGAGCTTCCGCCGGGTTCGCAAGGTGGTCGGCACCGAGGATGTGCCGATGCACCGTCGCGCCCTGACCAGCGCCTACGCTGCTGCGGCGCGAGCCTATGCCGCCGGCAGCATCGACGAGGCGACCCTCGTTGCTGCCGAGGAGTCGCTCATCAAGGACTGGCTCCATGCGGATCTCATGGAGTGCGCGCCCGCGCTGGTGCGGTCGTGAACCCTTATCGCATCGAAGGACCGGCGCTCGTCTCGTTCAGTGGCGGACGAACGAGCGGCTACATGCTGCGCTGCATCCTCGACGCCTACGGCAGCGCTCTGCCAAGCGATGTGCATGTCGTGTTCGCCAATACTGGCAAGGAACGCAACGAGACGCTCGACTTCGTGCGTGACTGTGCCGACCAGTGGGGCGTCAAGGTGACGTGGTTGGAGTACGCACTAGGCGAGTCGTACCGCGAGGTGACGCACGAGACTGCGTCGCGCAACGGTGAACCGTTCACAGCACTGATGCGACACCGCGGATTCTTGCCGAACCCGGTGACTCGGTTCTGTACCCAGGAGCTGAAGATCGGAGTGATGCGCAACTTCATGCGTGCCCTCGGGTACGACCACTGGACGAACGTGGTTGGGCTGCGCGCCGATGAGCCTGGACGTGTCGCACGCGCCAAGGGGAGCGCACACAGGGAGCGGTACGACATCTCCACGCCGCTCGACGATGCGGGAGTCACCGAGGACGCCGTGCTGGCGTTCTGGAAGGCGCAGCCGTTCGACCTTCGTCTGCGCTCGTGGGAGGGCAACTGCGACCTCTGCTTCCTCAAGGGCCGGCAAAAGCGCATGCGCATCATGCGCGACAACCCAGAGCTTGCTCTGTGGTGGATCGAGGCCGAGGCCGAGGCGCGAGCGTCGAAACCCTCTGGCGCCTCGTTCCGCTCCGACTCGCCGCGGTACTCCGCGCTGCTGAAGATGGCCCAGGAGCCCATGCTGCCGTTCGACGCCTGCGACCTCGACGGCATCGACGGACTTACCGACTGCATGTGTACTGACTGAAAATAAGTATTGACACCGCGTCGCCAGTAGATTACTTGTTGAATCACTACTGACGACACGAGGTGACACATGAGGTGCTCCGTGATTGACCAGAGGCAAGCCGACGAGCGGGGCCACGAGGACAGGCTGGAGTTGCAGCCGTTCCGGGTCGAGCGGAGCCCGTGCGCCTGTTGCGGCAGGCCGGTCGTCGGCGCTGGTATCTGCGTCCGCTGTGAGCGGGCCGTGCTCGAGCGCATCGTCGCAAGCAGCTAAAGCTTTGCCGGCCCCCGCGGCGCTGTACTGACGCCACGGATTCCCCCTCCTTGCCGTTTGGCTGCGGGGGCCGGCTCTTTTCGTGACGCGGCACGGGATGGTCCCGTGCTTGGACAGAGGAAGAGACAGGAGGACGTATGAGCTTGATCGTGAAGGACAGTGGCGCCGGTGACTACACGCCGTGCCCCGAGGGAGTGTGTCAGGCAGTGCTCGGTGACGTGCAAGACCTCGGAGAAATGCCGAACACGTTCACCGGCAAGATGGTGCGCAAGGTGAGGCTGGTCTGGATCACCGAGCACGACCATCCGAAGTGGGGCCGCAAGCACGAGGTGTCGATGAGCTACACGCAGTCGCTCCACGAGAAGGCGGGTCTGCGAAAGCTGCTCGAGGCGTGGCGTGGCAAGAAGTTCACCGCCGATGAGCTGCGCGGCTTCGACCTCGAGAAGCTGATCGGCATCAACTGCCAGATCCAGGTGATGCACAAAATCGCGAACGACGGGCGCACGTGGGCCAACGTCGTCTCCATCATGCCGCTGGGGAAGAGCATGGAGCCGATGAAGGTGCCCTCGACGTTCGTGCGCAAGCAGGACCGCGACGGTGTGCAGGCGATGCCGGCTGGGCTGCGCGACCCGGAGCCGGCCGAGTCCGAGCCGCCGTTCTGATCTAGCAACCGACGGCGCGAGTTGAGTAGGCGGCTGCGAGTCCGGAGTATTCCCGACAGACCTTGCTGCCCGCTCGCGTCGTCTCTGCTGAACCAGAACCTCAACTACTGCTGGAGGGGACACGGATGCAGAACGCGAAGCTGAAACAGATCAACACCGAGCGCGGTCGCCGCTACGAGGTGACCGACACGGACGGCACGACGTACCTGCTCCCGTCGGTGACCACGATCCTCGACGTCATCGGCAAGCCCGCCCTCATCAACTGGGCAGCCAAGACCGAGCGCGAGGCCGTCGTCCACGCCGCGACGCAGCTCTACCTCGACGCGCCGCTCAAGCCGCCCATGTCCGAGGCCGCCTACCGCACGTCGTTGCTCGCGAGGCTCGGCAAGGACAAGGCGCACATCAAGCAGATGGAGAAGGCGGCGGCCATCGGGTCGAACGTCCACGAGGTCATCGAGTGGCACCTGCGCCGCGAGCTCGGGCAGAAAGTGCTCCGGTGCCCCGAGCTGCTGCCCGAGGCGGTGCCGTGCTTCAGCGCCTACCAGGCGTGGGCGCTCGAGCACGAGCTCCGGCCGCTGCTCATCGAGCAGACGGTCTGGAGCAAGGCCGGGCGCTACGCCGGCACGATGGACGTGCTGGCCGAGGCGACGATGGACGGCAAGCGGGTCACCGTGGTTCTGGACTGGAAGACCTCAAGCGGCATCTGGAAGGAGTACAGGCTGCAGATCGCCGCCTACGCCAAGGCCATCCACGAGATGGGGCACACCAAGGAGTTGCCGGGTGGCCTCATCGTGCGGCTGCCGAAGGCCAAGAAGCCGGGCGAGAGCACCGAGCCCGAGTTCTGCTACGTGCCGGCCGAGGAGCACGGGCCGCTGCTCGATGCGTTC
>Ga0208644_1004014_pt1 | contig 11224 bp, 5 predicted proteins | sample VirMetDEL_Nov_18_FD_184517 | JGI IMG/M metagenome (GOLD analysis project Ga0208644, IMG submission 184517) | Aqueous microbial communities from the Delaware River and Bay under freshwater to marine salinity gradient to study organic matter... | ecosystem: Environmental > Aquatic > Marine >... | reverse complement strand
CATTAGCTAACATACTTCCAAAGTTAGTAGTTCTATTTCTATTAAGATTCTGAGCCATGTTATCTCTAAGAGCTAAATCTCTCGCCCCTCTTCTCTCTACACCTCTAAACATATCAGCTACATTACCCTCAGCTCTAGTAGATACTCCTGAGTAATAGTTATTCTCATTCTTATCAATACCATTTGCTAATGTAACAGCTAAAGGTCCCAATGCTGAGATTCCTGTACCAATAGCTCCTAATGTATTACCTACTGTCCATAGGTCTGCATCAGGGTTTACTTTATCGGAATATTGATGTCCTTTATATGCATAAGCAGGAGCGTAAGGCTCTCTAACACTTAAAACATCTTTTAGATTACCTTTAGGATTAACTGTTACTAAATCATCTAGTTTAGTTAATTTACCTGTTTCTAATGATCCTTGATATCCCATAGGATCCATAGTAACCAAATCACCTACACTAGTAGGTGGAGAATTAAAATAATAATCCATTGAAAAAGGATCATTAGGGTTAAATTTAGGTGGGTCAATAGGTCCTCCTAAATTATATTTCTTAGCAAACCCACCATAGTTATACTTTTTAGCAAACCCACCATTTTTATGTTTTATTAAACCATTTTTAGAATAATATTCTGCTAGTTTCACATTAGGTACTTGCATACCAGTTTTATTTTTCATTGCGTAATTATAAGCTTCATCATCTCCTAGTTGTACTAGAGCCCCATCTCTTTCTATAATAGTTGGATAAACTATAGCACCTCCCTTATCATCAGTAGAATATGCTAGTCTATGTGTACTATGTGTACCATCTTTGTTATCAATTCTTAAATCACTATTATTAAGAACTCTGCTTACCCAAGGTAAGTTACTATTTCTCTGAGTCAATACTTGAGACATAGCTTCTAATTCTGGGTCTCCACCAAATTCCATCTTTTGATAATCTTTTTCTATTTGTGAGTATTCTACTTTGTTACCATCAGCGTCTACACCATATAGTTCTCTATCAGCTTGCTTATTAATAACATCTCTTAGAATACCTTGTCTTAGTTTTGTATTCTCTCTGTAAGACTTAGCATACTTTTTAGGAATTACTACACCATTCTCTTGTGCAGGTACAAAATTCCTCATATCTTCCTTAGTCTTACTGTGTGGTTTGAATCCTCTTTCCTTACTATAGTCTTCAATTATATCTCCAGTATTCCTATCTACCATTAACTCTCCTAACTCAATATTAATAAGTGGATTGTTTAAGGTTAGGCCACCATCTTCCATAGTGATAGTTCCATATGGGTTAGAGTTAATATTTCCTGTCACATCATTTAATGACGTTTCTAATTCCTTTTGTTGTTTTTTATTGTTTACAAATGAAGCAGTTCCTCCTACTAAAGCTCCTATACCAGCTCCAATAGCTGTACCTATTACAGGTACAACAGATCCTATAGCTGCACCTTTCGCGGCTCCTTTTAAAGTCCCTTTAGCTGTAGCTTCAAGCCCAGTATCTATAGACACTCCATTTATATTTTTATCTTGAGCAAATGATTCAATACCATAATTCAGTGTGTCAGCTATCATATTATAAGGTATCGAAGCTGTACCATCAGCTTGCGTTCCCTCAGCACCTTCTACAGCACCACCTAAGTCAAACTTATCTACAATCTGATAATCCCCTTTCCATTTTTTTAGGTCAGAAACTTTTACCTTTTGAATTTGAGTAAGAGTACTTCCTGGCTCACCAGTCTGTACTGTTACGTAATCATCATCTTTATATCCGTCCAAAGGACTTGGTTTTTTCTTTTTCACTTCTTTAATATTAGTTTCTGTTGTGTTGGTTTTAGGAGTAGTCTTAGTTGTTGGAGTATTTTCTGTTTTAGTTTCTTCTACAGGCTTACCTTGTTTATATCTTTTTAATAATTCTAAGTTTTGTTTAGCAGTCCCTTTATAATCTTTAATTCCATATTCCTTGGCTAGTTTTTTTCTATCTGAATAAGAAAACCCTTTACCCTGACTCTTTAGATAAGCAGATAAATCTGTATCCATGTTTGGAGTATACTGTTTTTCATAAATAGGAGTCCAAACTAAACTCTCTTTTTCTGCATTAACTTTAAAACCCTTAATATTCGTTCCTATATTAGGTATATTAGAAATAGTCCGGTCATTTTTAAAAAATTCTAAAGCCTGTTCTTTAGTTACTTCAAATTCATTTGGATAATTATTTCCAGGTTGAGAAGCTCTTAAATTAGAAACCCAAGAGGGCTCGTTACTTATATAATCATAAGTGATTATAGGTTTATTATTTGGAGTACTATTTTGATTACTCCAATTATAATAGGGACTATCTGCTGTCCCATCAAAATAAGTTCCTAATGGTTTAATACTAGGGTGTACTACATCAGGAGATGTATGATACATCATTTGTGGTTGCTCATCCCATTTAAGTGAGTTATAGTAATCTACTAATTTTAAATTAGCTTCTGGATTATCATGATAAGATATATTTTTTCTAAAATCATTTTCTGATTTATAATCAGATGATACAGAGTAACCTAAAGAGGGAATAAATTTATCCTCTCTTCCTTTTCTTACTTCATCCATAGTAAATCCAGACACATCAGGAATTAAATTATGTGCGCCAGAACCCATTAATTTATCCTGCATCTTAAAGAAATTGTAAAGATTCATACTATCTCTACTAGAAGGAGGATTAATAGGTCCACCATTTCCATATTTAACACTTAATGTTTTCTTTTTACTTTTCATAATTACCTATGTGTAGTTCCTTTTTCAAATAATTGGAACTGTGTAGTAAGTTTAACATTGTCTAATATACTAAAAAATAACCGTAAAGTCAAGTGCTTACCCCTAAAAACATCCTGTTCCCACCAGTTTTTGTTTAAGTTTATTGATGAAGGATTTATAATCTTGTCTATGTAGTAATCACCTTGATAGTCCGTATTAGACCAGTCTTTAGTAAACATTGGTACGTCATAGTCTCCTACTAAGTCCCTGAACTCATTGAATGAATAAGTTCTTTCATTAACATCTAATAGGGCTTGTTGGTCCCAAGACTCTTGGTCTCTATTAAATGAAGTCTGGTCTCTCTTAGTTAAAAGATTAATTAAACCAGAACATTGGTAGTTATTGTATACAATAGCTTTGTCATAAGTTACTAGCCTCTTATCTACAAAGTATTTATTAGTTGCATCCCATTGTTTAGCCTTAGTAATAAAGCTAATAGAGTTATACATATCTGTCTGGATAGGATTATCTGCAGATACAAACTCAACAATGTGTGGTTGATAGATACCATAGAATGTTTGGTAACTAAATCTCTTGTTATGTTTCCATATAAACTTACCTGTCTCATATACTGAAGGCTTATTATCTACTGAATAGAATCCTATCTTAGCCTCAATATAATTAGTAGGTAAGTAACTGTGCCAGCTTATCCATGCATTTCTATTAATAGAGAAGCTCATAGTCCAAGACTTATTCACAAACCATTGTGGATAATCTGATGGCTTTATAAGTGAAGCACCACCAAGAGTAATATATTTCCACCCTTCATCAGTATAATCTAATCTCTGTCCTAAAGGAATTGAGTTAACCAAGTCAATGCCTTCTGACGTAAGTTCCCAATCATGTTTAGTAAGGATAATTCTGTTGTGTCTGCTATCAAACACAGAAGTATAGCCAATACTAGAATAAGGATTTGCTGGGTTATCAATATTACTAACTGTGGTTTGTCTAATTTCTTCATACTGCTTAATTATATTAAGTGGAAGTTCTTCTCTAAAATAATTACTCATACCATACTTAGTACCAGATAATAGATTAATCTGACTATTGTATAAGAATATATTTCCTGACCTAGCATCTACAGAGAATAATCCATGCTCTGTTACTTTACTAGCCCATTGAGATTGGTTACCCATATAACCTACTTCTGAATCTACAACTTCTTTTACTGGTGCTGAAAAGAATTGACCAGTACCTATGTATATATTTTCCTCAGAAGCTTGAATAGATTGAGAAGTAGAAGGTAAGACAAACCTAGACTCTTCTGCATCAATCACAATTGTATTCTTGTAATTGTAGATCTTTGTAATATCACCTCTTGATGACATAATATCTTTATAGTTATTTACTAAGGTAATTAAATAGTGGTCAGATATTTCCTCTTGAAAACTTTGCTCCGAATATATAACTCTATTAGTAAATTCATTCAAACAGTCAGAACAATACTTCCAAGTTGTTGGAAGAGATACGTAACTAACTGCTGTATTAGTCTTTGAGAAGTCTTGGTTGTAGATATAATAATTTCGTCTATAATTACCATTAGCTAATGAAGGTATTAAGAAGTTATCTACTAATTCTGAATTAGTTTGATAAGACTTTGGATAATATTGTCTTAAAGATTCCTCATGTCTCATCTCTGAGTTAACTTCACTCTCTCCCCAGAAAGACAACATGTGAGTATAATTATGAGTTTGTTCATCAGTCTTAGAGCCATCATTAAATCTAAAGTCATCTGTATCATTAGCATCTACTCTATGACTAGGTGTAGTTGCACAAGATACTGAACGGAAAGTATGTTTATAATCCATTCTAGAAATAAATATATCTCCTGAAAACACAGTTAAGGCGTTATCACTCTTAACACAATCAGATGCTGGATAGTAAACTAAAGACTCTAAGTTATTATATACATCTGTAATTCCAGACTTAACAGAATAATATCCAGAGTAGTCCACTCTATAAGCTCCATCTGCTAACCAAGCTTGTGTATCTGCTTCAGATGCAACATCAATAGAGTTCTCATCTATGATAAATGCTTCAGAGTTTAAGTCTAATACAAGAGTCTCTGACTGATAATTATTAATAAACTTATTAGAGAGTACAGTATTTTCAATACTATTAGCTCCTACATAAGCATAATTATCTACAGATATATTAGTTCTAGAATTCCTTTTAATACTGAATACTTGGTCATAAGTATATTGTACAGATGTATTGTCTACATCTTGGTTTAAATTAGTACCGTAAGTATAAGAAGTTTCCCCTCTAAAATTTAATTCAGTCTTAATATATACTGGTACAATAGAAGGTGCTCTAAACTTAGTTAGGGCAGAATGGTATGTTAATAATGAATCATTTCTACCAGTACTTGCAGTAAGAGGGCATCTAGTGCCTGCATCTATAAAACCTGCTTCTGGTCCATCTGGTACTACTTCATCTCCATCAGTTCCCTTAGTATAATGTCTATTAACAAATGGTGCTTGAAAGTTTATATTAATACCATCAATACCAGCACTTCTAGCATATTGAGCTATACCTTTATCTAGTACAGTTTTATTAAGGTCATCTCTTTCACATCTTACAATCTTATAACCAATAGCTCCAGCAGGTAATGTAATATTCTTAAAATGTATCCCTAATGCGTGTAAGTCATCTCCATCAAAGTGAGGCTCTAATGTTGTATCAGGAAATCTATGATGTCTAATAGGAGTACCAGCTAAGTCTCCATAAATATAATTACCATCACAATCTGTAGTAGTTGGGTAAGTAGTAGTACCTTCATGGTATGCCATCTCACCAGTATAAAGCATAAAAGATACTTCTGAATTCTGATGTCTAATAGCAGTATTATATACTCTCCATCTTTCAACAGTATCTCCATCAACTAATCCTAAATGTCTTGTTTCATTCTCATTAATAGAGGTTTTCCAATCTTCTCCAGAAGATACAATATTGTATTGAGTAGTATCCCAGTTACCTTGAGCAAAAGCTCTAGAGTGATATGCTGCATTACTATAAACATTAGGGTTAGCACTAGTAGTAGGGTCCGTTAATTCATCTAAATTATTCCAATCACCAAATACACTATACTGTGAAGGGTCTTTCTCCCTACCTGGAATATGGAATACAGGTGATTTAGTACCATCATCATAAATGTAGTATATACCAAATGCATATATCTCATCACGCATGTATGACCTATTATCAAAGTAGTAGTCACCTGATTTAGCCCCTGTCGCTGGAACTAAGGCTCTCTCAGACCTTACAACATAAATTGGATGTATGTTGTTCACATGGTCTCTTTGAATGTTTGAGAAGTCTTTATCTGGATTTTTAACATTAGCTCTAATTAATCTATTCTCTAATTGAGTAATAGTTTTAGAAGAGTATGTATTTTTAAAATAAGTTAATGTATCTACTTCTTCTGATGTAGAAGTAATTCCTTTGAACAGATAGTTCATTGTGCTTCCTGTGATAGGAAGTCTTTCTATAATATATGTTTGTGTAACTCCTGAGTTAGTTATAATAGCAGCTACTTGAATGTACTCATATTCTGTATCAATATTAGATATAGAAATTTCTACAGATTTAGATGTAGGAGTATCAGGGTCTGCACCATCAATATCTTCATAGTCTAAACCATAACTGTCATTAGTAATAGGAATAGTATTAGTTGAGTCTGTAAATCCAGAACCATTTAAGTTCTCATCTAAGTGCTGAACTGCAAACTGTACAGTACCTACAGGTATATTACCACCAAACTCATTTATCTCTACTAGAGAGATACAAGCATTCTGATAAACCTTATCAATATTAAACTTAGAGCAGTTCCACTTAGATACAGATGCATCATTAATAGTGAAGCCTTCTTCTAAGAATATCTCTAAGTCATCTATATTAATATACCTATCAGGATTAGAGTGGTCAACAAAGTATACAATTCTTTCACAACCATTCTTAATTCTAAATGTACCTTCTATCTGGTTCTCTAAAGAGAAACCTAGACAGTCTGATACTACTAGTTCAGTAAACTGGCAGTTCTTATTAAGTGTTGCTATTACAGAATTATTTGTATCTTCATCCACCAAAAACAACAAAGTAGCGTCATCTTCCATGTAGACACTACCTATTAATGCATAAGAATCTGGTATTGAAGCACAACCATCATTAGAGTTCTCATTAGATATAGAGAACATATCTCCTTCAGAAGAGGAGTCAACAGCATTTAGAGCAAAGGTATAAGTTCCTTTGGGCTGTTGTTCTTTTGCTACGTCAGTAAATAATCCTTTATTGATTTGATTAATACCTATCCCTTGTTCTGTCTTTTCCGCCATTTAAGTTAAATCTTTCTAAATCATTCAAGTTACCAAAGAAGTTATAATAACCTCTATTGTTTTTAATAAGTTTCATATTACCTCTAAACAGACGCTCTCTTTCATCTAAATTAGATGGCATCATTTGTCTGTTCTTAGCACCTCTTACATACCAGTTCCAATCATTCGACATCTCTCTGTATAGAGCTCTATTTGCTCCAGAAGGATCATTAAAGTATTTAGACTTAGCCATTGTCATCATAATATATGATGTAATAGCTTGTTGATACTCATATAAGTCTGGTATTTTAGGGTATCCATTTTCATCAGTAGGCATCTTTAGATAAGAGATACAAACACTTCCTTCTTGAAAGGATGTTCTAATCATACCATTATCTACAGAATACTCATGCTCTGATGGGTAATTAATATTAATACAATCACTACAATGCAACATCTTAGTTGGTGAAAAAGGAGAAGCTGCTAATCTTAAAGGTAGATAGTTACTGTAGAAGTAACTAGTTAAACTACTGTAAGTTTGCGTGTAATCCTTAATAGCATCGTAATATCTCTGTTCAGGGATGTAGTACTTATTGTGAGCACTCCAACATGTGTCGGGGTCTTCTTCATCACAAGCTCCTAAACAAGTGTCATCTACTCCACAAGAAGTTGTACAATTAGATACATCAACTGGCTGTAAAGTATAAGCCATCATTATAATCTCTTGTAATCCTTCTGGGAGTCTAGCTTTGTAATCTTGTACTTGTAAAAATTCTACATCTTCCTCATACTGTTTAAATGCACCGATAGCCTGTAAAGCCTCACCAATCATTTCTATTACATCAGACTCATTATAATTATCTGAAACTATCCCTTCTCGGAATAACTTAGAAATTATAGTGTCTACTGATATTAAATTAATATTCGCCATATCTTTTAAATATTTTTATTTCTGCTTTTTTAATTAGTGCTGCTAAGTTTCTAGAGTGTGTTCTATTTAGTTTAAACTTATACATTTGTTTATGTTTAAATAGCGCACTACTCTTTATCCAAATAAGTCTATAAACTTTTCCGTCTGAGTGTAAGTTAGTGTGATATACTATCTTACCTATCTTATTACTCATACCAAAATCTATCTTCTTACCTTTTAATTCATAAGGCTGTAACAACATTCTTCCCATTCCATATGGAAGCTTAACTACTCTACCCTTAAATACCTCTTCTACTATACCACGAAAGAGAGCCTTTGAAGCTCTCTTAAATTCTTTTTTAGACATATCTGGGTTAGACTTCTTATACTTAGCGTACAGGTCGTCTAGTGTTCTGCTGGGAAGTCTGTGTCTGGGTGTCATCATTTGCATTATTTAACTTATCATCTTGTCTCAAAGAGAACATTCTAATTAACTCCGATACTGCAACTTCTATTACTCGTTCTATTAGAGCATAATCTAATTTAAACTCTTTATCTAGAGGAGCTGTGCAACCAGATGTTGCATCATCGTCACAATCCTCGCAATAATTACAATAGAAGTCTGATATATCCTCAAAGATACCCATTACAGTAATAGTCTTCAAAGTTATAGCATCATTAGTAGGAGCAGTTATATACAAGTAGTCATCTTTAAAGAATGAATCTTGTGTCTTACTTGTATATTTATTCCCTTTCTTTTTTGATTTAGCCAGCCAAGTAGTCTTCGGAAAAGACTTGCTACCATCTATAGAACTTACAGTTATATACTCCCCATTCTTAGTGTGGAGTGGTCTAGGTAAAGTACAGTCTGATTTAAGTATCAAACATCCTGATGGTGGCGCACAAGGACAATCATGTGCCTCAGCTTTAGAGAGAGGAACACACTCTAAAAAGTCGTAATTCCTCTCTGATAGTTTTCTATTCTTAGAAACTTCTTGTCTAAGAACCATAGCTTTCGCTGTAGAGATAACAGAATAGATTAATCTATCACTCATTCTATTATCATCCGAACTTACTCCAGTTTGATATAAAGATTTAACTCTTTCTACTATCTCTTTATTTGTCATTATTTATATTTATTTATTTGTACGAAACCAGCTTTACCACCTTCATGGTCCCAAACATAAGCCATAGCTTTTCTGTCTGAGTGGTATCCCATAGCTTTGTGCCATTCATCTGAACCACATAATGCTGGTAAGTATTCTACTTCAATTCCTCTATATTCATCTTTCATGTGTTTATGAAGATGTCCTAATCTCCAAGACCTTGTATTACTTTGTGAGAACTCCACTGGAACTTCTGTAGCCATAATAAGTGGCAAGTCCTGTGGCTTAACTTTATCACCATGAGTATAGGCAATTAAGTTCTTACCAAATGTAATATAGTTTCTTTCATTACCATTATTGATAACATCTACTCTTTCGTCATTAAAGAATGTAGCTTCAAGTAGTTCTCCTAGATAAAAACTTCTTTCAAAGTCATGGTTACCTAGAACTGTTACTACTCGTACTGGTGCAACATCAGCTAAAAACTTAATAGCAGATACTACAGATACCCAAGCCACTCTAAAAGATTGTTTCCAATCTGAGTTATCATCTTGTGGTGTACCTTTAGTAGTACTCTTTCTCATACCCTCAGAGTTTAAAATATCATTACCAATAGGTAGAATGATTTCTGAAATAGTATAAGAAGAAGCCTTATCAACTAGTTCTTTTACTGCTGATACATATAAAGCTCCTTGTTGAGCTATATTAAGACCATCTCTCTTACCAAAGTGAAAGTCTGGTAAGTTAATCTCCAAAGCATAAGAAGTTTCTTTATCTTCTACTTGTGAAGTAATCTTCTGAACAGCTGAAACATCTTTAAGACTATCTAATAGTTCTTGTTTGATCTCCTTTAGTTCTCTTTCTTGTGTAGCAGATGGTCTAGCTGTATAAGACTCTCTCCATTCACCATTAGCAGCTTGCCATCTAGATTTAAGAACTAGGTTCTCTAATTCTTCATCTTCTTCTCTAGCAATTCTTCTAGCTTCTTTAAGAGCTTCCATTGCTGTGTCTTCATCAACATCTAGCTTAGAGGCAAGTCTTTTAGCACCTTCCTTAAGGTAACCCTGCTTTTCTAATAGAAACTCAATTAATTCATTTTTATTCATATATAAAAAAGGTTTTTACAAAAATAACATTTTTATTATTACTATGCAAGTTTTTCCGTAAAAACTTTTGTTATATTATTGAATTTCAAGAACTAAGAAGTTCATAAAGTGACATAGTAAGTCTTCTGCATCGTCAACATTTTTAATAACTGGTACTAGGTACTCATCTTGATCTAGTGATACTGGTACAAAACCTGTAACGCCTACTCTACCTGAAGCAGAGTCATATTCATCTACTGTGATATCCTTTACTCCTATTACACCTAAACTTCCACCAAATCTATCAAACTTCTCTAGACCAACTTGAATACGTCTAGGGTCAGTTGTAGAAGAAGTAAATACACTCATTGAGTATTGTGCTAAGAACAACTTAGTAGTTGAGCCAGTATATACCATTGTACTGTTACCTGATAAACTAAAGTTATTTACTTTACTAGCTGTCATAGCTGAGCCAAAGTTAATAGTAGTCCAAGTATTAGCTAAAGCAATAGTAGTAGTCCAACCAGAGTTATCAGTAGTACCAATAAATACATCTTGTACTGGGTGACTGTCAGCTTGAAGTGCTAAAATATCAGAAGCATTAGTACCTATATCAGTTGTATTAGTAGAGATGTTAGATGTATTAGTTGAAATATTACTAGTGTTTGTACTAATATTAGAAGTATTGGTACTAATGTTACTAGTGTTAGTTGAGATATTTCCAGTATTGGTTGCAATGTTAGAAGTATTAGTTGATATGCTAGATGTGTTTGTGGAAATATTTGTAGCATTCGCAGAAATCTGGTCGCATATAGTATCCCCCGCACCACTAATATCAAAACAACTTCCTATGGCTGCTGTTAAAGGAGCCAGTTCTTGAGTAATCCTCAAGTTAATTAAATTTAAAGTCTCTTCTCTAGAGAGTTTATTACTACAATTTTCCATATAATTTATTGATATATTTTGTATTTCACATATAATTTCATCAATATTTACACAAGTACATCCATCAT
>Ga0208644_1004013_pt1 | contig 11225 bp, 15 predicted proteins | sample VirMetDEL_Nov_18_FD_184517 | JGI IMG/M metagenome (GOLD analysis project Ga0208644, IMG submission 184517) | Aqueous microbial communities from the Delaware River and Bay under freshwater to marine salinity gradient to study organic matter... | ecosystem: Environmental > Aquatic > Marine >... | reverse complement strand
GAAAACGACGGTTCGTTTTTTCGCCCTTCGCGCATTGAGTATACGAGCCCGCTTTCGGGCAATACCATTTGTTGAGTGTCTTCAGGAAAAACTCTCTGTAACTCTTCTGCTGACAAGGTTTCTGGAAACCCTGTCAACTCGCCGGACGGAGCTCGTACAGGATCATCTTTTTTTATGCCTTCAAAACGGCGCTGTACGTTTCGAGCCTCGACCTCGCCGGGATTACCTGAGTACATTTGAAAAGCTTGTGACTGAACCTCTTCAATATCCTCTCTTTCTCTGAGTATAGGTCTGAGTGTTTCGATTTGTTCGTCGAAAGCCCCTGCAATTTTTTCTGCAACCGACTCGTTGTTTTTCACACCAGCTTCTTTTAACGCGTCGTTCAGCCTAATCATAATACGGTCAGAACCGTCATATCGAAAGCCTTCGCCTCTATATTGAGCGTCTACCGCGTCAATTTCTTCTTGAGGACGGTTCATGCTTCGTAATTGTGCTTTGCGTTTTTCAATGGCGTCATTTAGCTCAAGACGCGCAAGCTGTGGTTTAGAAAATTCACCTTTAGCTTCTACTTCGGCCTCTTCCGCACGCTCTTTTAAATAGCTTTGAGTAATATATTTCACTCGTCTAACTTTGTTTTCTGGCGCTTTCTTCAGAGCGTCCGTTAATTTGGGACCACCGGTAAGATTGCGCGCCGCTCGTTTACTGAAATCTAAAAAGTCGGAAAACATCGTAGGTTTTGACGCATCGTCAGTATTAATGACTAGATCATCCAGCGCGTCTTCAATGTTTGCTTCTACGGCTTTCAAAGAATCTCTATTTTTCTTTTTGCGACCCGCAAAACCGGTGGGTTCAAACATGCCGGTGTTTGCCCCACCGTAAAGACCTTCAATATCTTGTACCGCATGCTGAACTTCATGCATCAGGGTGCTCATCATTTCTTTACGGCCTTCGGGCGTATTTTTTCCATGAGCCAACTGAATAGTCTTGGTTTCTGGGTTGTAAGAGCCGTTTACAAACAAGGCCATCGGCGGAGTGGGCTCAATCCTTATACTGCGAAGCTGGGGGTATTCGTCAAAAAGTTGTGGAAAATCAACAATTTGCTCTAAAACAGGAGCGGGAAATTTTTGTAGCCCGCCCGTGCCTGCTTTGTACTCAAATCGCGTAAACCCATACTTGTTTAATTGATTTTCGTCTAAGTCAAAAAAACCCGGAATTGTCAGGTATTCTCTATCGTTAATTTTTCGGATTCTCATCCCTTGCATAGCAAGAAGACGCTCCTCTGTTCTGGTTTCGGGATCTAACAGTTTACCGAGTTCCACGTCGGGGTCTTCTGTCTCTCGGAAGGCTTGCTTGAACGCGACGTTGGACGTGGGAATCTCGTAGCGAACCTTGTTGTCTAAACTAGAACGGTAGGATTTGTAAGTGTTCGCGCCAGACTGCTTTTCCCAGCCCTCCGACGGGTCGAGCCCCGCTTCCTCCAGCATAGAAACAGTATCTTCTGCTTGTTTGCCAGATTTGCCTTTACCTGATCCAAAAATACCGAAACTGTTTCGGGGGACGTCGCTCACTGCTCTCCCTACCGCCATAGGGCCTGTGGCAGCAAGAAAAGGTTCGAAACCAGAAAATGTTTCGCCTGTTTTTGGATCTACGGTTTCAAAGCGTCCACGTTCTAGTGCGTCCGCGCCGCCCACCAACTGTCGTTTCATCTGTTCCGGGACCCGTGAGACAGCGTCCGCCGCCTGCGATCGGGCTTCAGGGCTGTCTATTAGCTCTTGTCCGTAGTCAATCAATGATCCAATACCACGAACTATAGGGGTGTAGCCCAAACCAAACTCACTTTCACCGTACACGCCGGGTGTAACCGTTCGGTCAACGATCTCTTCAAGTTGGTTGGTAACGGGGTTAAGTTGGGTTCTCGGTTCCCCAAACTCGGTAACAGGGGGCTGTAATACTTCTGTGCGGAAGGGAGTTAGATAGCTCAGTAACTGAGAAGGTAATGTGCCCTCTTCTTCGACACCCGGTATGCCATACGCAAACTCACGTTGAGCTTGATCTTGTGCTGCCAGCATTTCCGCTTGTGTACGTTCAGCCATAATAGTTTGCCGCTGAAATTAGTTGACTCGACGCATAGCCTTCTTCCCAATCGTCACTGGGCAGGCTCACAAAATTCCCTTGGCGATACCGCATCAACGCCTGCGTCGTGCTGTCCACCAAGTCATCGTGGGTTCCGTTCGGAAATGCAGCACACTCTTCAATCACTTCGTGCGCCCAACTTTCATCCGGAGCCCAGATCATCCCCGCTTCAAACAACGGAGAGATAGAATGTACTCTTGATAACTTATCATTACCACGGCTAGGTGTGAAATTTACAACAGGTATGCCCACCTGCCGCAGTTCGTGGGTCAGAGGGGTGCCCGTGGCTTTTGCCTCGATTATTACCGTTTCTGGCTCCCAATACTTGTATTGCTCTAACGCAATCTCTTTCAACTCGGGAAAATCCCACCGACCCTTCTTCGCATCCAGCAATATAAGGTTCGCGGGGCCCCCTGCCTCCTCCGGATAAAACACCCCCCAAGTAGTAATCGCACTGTAGTCTGCAGTCTCACGTTTCGAGAACGCCGTGTCGTAGCTCTGAATTACATACTGCAAATCCGGGATCGACGCACCTTCCCAAAAACGCCACCACTCACGCTTCAAGATCGCCAGCGTTTCTGACGTCGGCGCCTGCTGATACTGCGCATTCCACTGGTACGGTGGAATCGACGCCTTTACAGACTCCAACTCCTCTTTTTTCCAGAATTCAGGCCACGTAGGCTCGCCAGACGGTAAAATGGCCGGTAATTCCACCACTTCCCACTGGTCCGCATTGGGGTCTTTAGTCATTTGACGGATCAAATTTCCCGTCATGTCTTTCTCAGACCACCGCGTCTGTACCAGAACGATCGCTCCACCCGGCTGTAAACGCTGCCGGGGACCCGCCGTGTACCACTCCCACGCGTTCTCAAACCCGCTCGCCGACATCGCCGTCTGCTCCGAGTGCGGATCGTCAATAATTATCAAATCACCACCACGGCCAGCCAAGTTCGACCCAACACCAACCGCGTAATACATACCCCCAGACTTCGTGTCCCACCGACCCGACGCCTTACTGTCCGCTGACAAGATCGTATTATCAAAAATCTCCTGATAATCGTCCTGCTCCAGCAGATTTTTAACCTTCCTGCCAAAGTTCACCGCCAACTCAGTCGTGTGCGTCGCCTGTATGATCTTCATCGCCGGATTACGACCTATCATCCACGCCGGAAACAAAAACGACGCAAACTCACTCTTCGTATGACGCGGCGGCATGTTGATAATCAACCGCTTCAACGTCCCATTCGCGATCTGCTCAAGCTTCTCAGCAATCAAATGATGGTGCCGACCCGCAATGAACTGCGGCCACATAGAATTTACAAATGGTAAAAAATTATTTTGGCAGGATTCCACACGCTCAAGTTGCTTCAGACGCAACTCTAAACGTAATTTCTGAACGTCACTTGTGGAATCTAAACTGAGGCTCAAAGGGGTCCCTGACTTAAATACTTAACAAGAGGACTATAGCCCCCAGAACATGGAAACGTAAGACGCGGCGGCGATTTGTGCATCCCATTTACCGATACATCCATCACTTGATCCGCTGAATACAACAAACACTCCGGCTGCGTGTCCGCTGGCCGCCAACGCTGAACCAATACCCAACAATTACTGCCCTGATGACGAACCGCAAAGCTCACCTGAAACGGCGACAAGTTCACCTGATTGCCCTTCGCAACCTTCAACTCGATCATATGCAACCGCTTGTTACGGTCCATCAACAATAAATCTGGTATTCCCGGCGTCTGACTGTTCTCAATGCGCGTCAGTACAACGTCCGAGTCCAGCTTCTCAATGTTGGACTTTAACGTCTTCCAGAAGTTTGACTCCGTCCGCTTCGACATCAATCACCTTCTCACCCAACTGGGCCTTCAACTCGTTCAACGCCTTCACAACCTCTTCTTTCGACATCTGGTCAATCGACCCATGACGAATCTCGCTCTTGTTGACGTAGATGTCTCCTTGGGCCAAGCCCCGCGCTTTCTCAGCCTGCACCGCAGCACTGTACGCACCGTTCTCCAAAGCCTCGTCACGTATCCGCTGCAAATCACGAATGTGCCTCGAGTACGTCACTTCATACTTCTCAGCTAACTCGCGCCGTCGCTCACGCAACGCCTTCACAATATGCGGCGATTTGTTCGGATTTAACATCTCATACGCACGAGTGTGCGCACCCTTAACACTAAACCCAGCTTCAGCAGCCAGATTACGGAGCGTATCCTGCCCCTCTCGCGTTGCAACCAACTCGACAAACTTCACTTGCTTCCCGGTTAGCCGACTATCTTCCGTTACTCGCGGACGACCCCGCGTTTCAACTTTTCCTGCCTCTTTGGCCATGCATCAAATCCCATATCAGAGTGGACTTGGGACGCAAATATAGCACTTTTTTATCGCAGTTAAAGGCCCTTGGTACTTCGTTGGTTTTTATTGTGAATTGTTTGCGTGAAACCTGCACATGTACACGCTCGCCACGCGCGCGCCGGTCGCGACGGATCGCGCGCCGCGGCGCTCGGATCGCTGCAGCCGTTTAGCCTCGATTGGCCGGGGGCCCCTGAGCCGGGAACCGGGGGCGCTGGATCACAAACGGGAAGTCTTTTTTTAACTTCCAACGCCGGGAAGGTTGCGCGGTTGCTTAGGGATCGCGGGCCGGGGATCGCGGGGCCCGTACGTTTTGCCATGGCACCCGGGCGGCGGCCCGGGGCCGGTTTAACGCAAAAATAAGAACCAAAAAAAAGCCCGCTCAGGGCGGGCTAGATCCACTTGGGCGATCGGTTAAAACGCTTGCCGCCAACCGGCGACGTTGGAAACGTAACGCTCGACCATATCGAAAACATAACCGCGCACGTAATCGGGCAACCGATCATCACGCGCCACGTTAATTTGTTCCCAGTTCGACCAATTCGCGTGCTCGACAATGAAATTGTCGGTCGATCCGTAACCGTCAAGCTCGGCGACGATCCGCACCGCTGGACCGCCGCCCGCTAATGTGATGCGCGCCTCAACGCCACCATCGGATGCGTGCCAATCGTCCGGATCAGTAGCCCAGCACGAACGGTACTCCACGCCGTAATGGTGCTCGTTCCAGTTCCAATTATTAAACTCGTCTAAATCCGAATCTCGAAACGCGCCCTTGTATGTAGCTTCTTCCAATTTCCAGTGTTGGTCTGTTACTTCAACAATCCGGCGAATGCATGCCCACACGCTATTGTCGGAATCGCCTAGAGTTTCTAATTGGGCAAGGGCGAGCTCATGAATCGGGCTCTCGGTTTTATGTACTAACATAGTTTCGTTTTCCTATTAGTGCGCTACGGTTTGTAGCGTTACGCGGATTGTATAGGATTTCGCGCATAAAAAAAGCCCGCACTTGGCGGGCTTGTATTGTGATCGTTGCGATCGGTTAAGTGTGGGAGTAGCCGTCGCGCTCTATCCCTATGAACATGTCCGGCACGGCTGCCAGTAGGCAATCGTCATAGTGCAGCTTAATAACGTCGCGCTCGATCCAATCAAGAAACCCCGTATTCACAAACCCCGCGTGATCAGTATCGCGCACGTGCTGCTCGAAAACGCGCACTAATGAGGCGGATTGCTCGCGGGTGGGTAGATAGTCGCCGATTGCCCACGGCTGGTTTTTAAAAATTGCTTCAGGCGGCATTGCTGGATATCCCGGAGTTAATACCGAAACGGGGTAATGATCACTAATTGCTGCACCCCCAATCCGAGCGGGGATCACGACCGCGTAATTGCAAACGTCGCAACATTGGCCATCGCGGACCGGCGCGGCATTATGACCATGCGCCCAGCCATTAGCTTGCGGTTTGATGGCGTCACCACAGATAACGCATTGTGGGGTTTCGGTGTTTTCATCATTCATATTTGCTGATCCTAATAGTGCGCCTCGGTTTGAGGCGTTGACGACAGTCTAAGATATATCCCATGCAAAGAAAAGCCCGCTCGAGGCGGGCTTGTGTTGGTTAGTGGATCGGTTTACGCGGCGCGTGCAATCGTTTCCCATTGGTTGCGCGGCAGATCTAACACTGTGCGACCGTTTGAATACCAATCGTCGAGACTATCCGCGTCGGCAGTGTGGGCAACCGCTGTTACCGCGTTAACAATCGTCGCGCGAGTGATCGGCTTGTTGGTGTAGCCCGGCTGCTGGATCGTTTGCATTAGCCCGCTCAATATATCGCCGCCAGATTTTTTGGGCAGTTTCAATACAGATACGACCGCGTCGACCACGCCTTGCGGATTCATCAAACCGTTTTCGACTACGTCGCCGTGCGCCTGACGCATCAATTCAACGTGCGCATCGAATGACTCGCGGCTGCCGTACGCTGCAACCACATCGCGCAGTTTCAATTCTAACGCTTTGTTGTCCGCGTTCTTAGCTTCATCGGTTAACAGCGCCCACTGATCGCCACCACGCGCGCTAGTCACGTGCGTATGGCGTGATTTGTTCTCGGTCGTGCAACCGTTAAGACACCATAGCGTCCAAGCCAATTGGGAAACCTCGACAGATCCCAAGCCAACCTCACTATTTTTTAAAAGTATGCCGTTAGCCATAGTGTCGCCGACTGCCGGTTCCGCTATTTGGTTTTCCGATTTGAGGCGCATATACAGCCGCTGATCGGTAACCGTGCCATTTACAATTTTCCAGTTCGCGTCCGAGTCAATCAACTGCGGCAGCGCCGCTTGCACCAAATCGACGTTATCAAAAGTTTTGAACTTGTCGCTGACAATGGCGCGGCAAATAGGGTTCTCGCCGTCAAACGTGCGGATCATTTTGTTTTTAGGCTCATTCACAAGAATTTTGTTCACGAGCGCGTCGAACTCCGGCGCGTAGTTTTCATTGTCTCGCAACCGGCGAGCGGTTCTAACATCTATGTCGCAGTTGCCCGCTAGTTGCTGGAACGCAACCTCATTAGTTTCAAAAAATTGTGTGGGTTCACCACGGTTAGCTTCGAACACTACGCTAGTGCGGCCATCGGTCGTTTGTACCTGTAGCTCGCTAGTGGGCGCTATGTAGTCGGCTTTACGGGAAGCTTGCTCGCTAATTGTTCGCAAGATGCTTTCCAGCGTGCCGTTTTGGTTTTCCAGTTTGGTATCTAACATCACATATTTACCTATTTTTGTGGCCATGCGGCTTGGCCTGATTCGATGCCGCATGCGCATTCTCGCATATGCGCAAGTAAACGCAACCGATTTTTTAAAAGTTTACGCGGCGACGCGCGCTATCAAATTGGTATCTACCACAAAGCCCGAGTCATCATCTTTTGCTAGTCCCTTGGCTTTCAGCGCGACCACTACGTTACCCGCTTGCACGTTCCATAAATCGGATTCGTCGCCGTCGACCACTGGGCGGCCAAGAAACGTGGCCGGGAATGCGCCATCAGAAAAAACAACGGCGATGGGATTGTCACGATCTACGGCTTGCAACACTTGCTTACGGTATTGAGCGCGGCCACTGTAGCTAAACATCAAACTGTAATTGTCCGGGGTTTTTCCCAAACGAGCCGCCCGCTTGGTGTAGTCATAGAAAAACAAATCGGGAAACGATTGCGGAATGTTGTGTTGCTCCCACGGGATATCCGATAGCACGTTAAGCCTAACTACGCCTTGCACGCCTTGCTTGGCGCAAAGCTTTTGAAAGTTTCCTAGCTCGCGGCGCAGTTGGTTTAAGAAACCGAGTTGATCCGCATGCCAGTAATCGGTTCGGGCTTGGCGCGCTATATTAATGCTATCAAAAACGGCAGCCCTACCAGCCGACTTTAAACAAGGGTTCATGCATCCGGCAGCCTTCGACCCCGGACAAATCACTTCGTCGGGCAGCATAGATAAGGACGCCATGCGTACCTTGCCGAGTTCAGAAAGTTTTGCGCCGGTCTTGGCGACTTTCGTGTTACCGCTTTTTGGGTCGGTATCGAGTAGTTTCTTGATCATCATTCGCATCCATTGTTATTGGTGTATGCGAATAGTCGCGTATAACGTAGTCATTTGCAACCGCGTTGTGTCGTTTCACCAAGCCGTCGAGATAATACGCTTGGTTCTTTTTATTTGTCTCACGCTGCAGTTTCGCACGCGCTTGGCGGCGACGTTTCGCTTGCTCGGACCACGGATCATCACCCGGATCGAAACGCGCTTTGACTGCTTTGAATAACCACAACATTCTCAAACCCTAACACCATGCAAGCGTCCAGTGTCAATAGGACATCCCATATTAGTTAATCGCCTTCCTGTTATAGACTTTTCTAGCCATTTTTATTTTTTTTATAAAAACTTTTTTTCAGACGCCTATAACACACATCCCTTTTTTTTCAGAAGCGTCCCACCACTGCAAAACAGTGGTACGGGTAGTGGTACGGCTGAAAGCCTTACGCGACAAGGGCTAGAGCCGATCTGTACCGCCGTACCGCCTGTACCGCCATTTTGAAAATTTATTTTTTTTTCAAAAAGTAATTTGCTCCAAAAACTCTATATATAAAGCCGTTTTTTGTCCCCCGGGCCGTGACCCGTGCTACCCGAAGTAACACCTGTTACCTTTCGTAACACTCCATATAAGATCTCCCATATATCTTCACCAACAATCCATTATCTCTCCACCATATGCGATGTCTCCCATGTTAAAATATAGGGACGCCTAAAAATCCAAGCAGCGTGGCGGACTGCTTTGTTCATTAACAACGAAAGGAGGTTCACCATGTGTGAAGACCAAACCGTGGACGGCAGCGGACGGCCCGTTATGAAAAGTCTCGAAGATATAAATGCTTATATCGAGAAAAACTTTCCTGACGGCTTAGAGGTGAAACGAAAGACCGACTTTTTTGAGGGCGGCGCTTTCATTGGTTTCAACCTGTGTCGATATGCCTACACCGATCTATTGGCTGCCGAGTGTCACGCTATGCGAGACACCTTTGAAGGCCGGATAGGTCATTCGTATGGCTTCCCATTCAAACCCCATGTGAGAACGCACAAGGGGGAAGATGGCGAGTGGTACGAAGTCTACACCGGGTAGATACCCTCAACACATAGGGGGCTTCGGCCCCCCAAACTTTTAAGGAAAATGTGAAATGAAGAAAGGCGAAAAAGTCGTGTATGAGTGGTGGCTTTGGACAGGCTGCAAGAACCATGACGATCGCTCTGGTGATTTCGATGCAAGCGAAACGTATGCGCAAGCAGCGCGGCATTGTGATGCAGCAGAAGGCGATTTTATTGAACTCACTCGGTCTGTCTGGTGCGAAGACGACGGTCTGTTAGACCGGTTGTTTGCCACGGTAGAAGACGAAAAACTGCCGGAGTTCTATGACGGATCGACCGTCAAGATAGCCAAAAAACTTCACGCCGAAGTAAAGGCGGCGCACAAAGAAGAACGCGTACCTTGGTTAGAGGACTTTTTTAAACTGTAAACAACACCAACCGGGGGCCGTGCGCCCCCACATTTTTTAAGGAGAAGTGGAAACGTAAACCAAAGGGGCTTCGGCCCCTTTTTTTATGGGCTTGCATCTGTATGCAACATCCCGTAATCTCGCTTACCCCTTTACGGAGAATGTGATGAAAGTTCAATTAAACCCTTACATGCGCGACTGCCTTGTGTACCGCGCGACGCTGCGCGATCTAGCGCGAACCAAAGACCCGGAGCAGCGGGAGTACTTGCAAGGTGCCTTGGAGCAACTGGCCGAGGTAATCGGTGTTGAGCAGGCGCACGCGATTACGGATCTTGAAATCCAAAACGGAGCAGCGGGAGTACTTGCAAGGTGCCTTGGAGCAACTGGCCGAGGTAATCGGTGTTGAGCAGGCGCACGCGATTACGGATCTTGAAATCCAAAAGCAAGAAAGCGAACGCGAAGCAATCCAAGCGAAGATCGACGCGATAGAAGAGAGAACCAAATGATGGCGCATCTAGTTTTTATCGAAGACGACTCAGGTGACGTTGTCGACCAAGAAGTTTATTGCTCAGACTCGTGCGCCCACTCTCACCCCGACTACCGGGGTTGGAATGGTTGCAACGAGATCTCTGTCACCGAGCCGTGTGCCGCGTGCGGTGCGACGGTAGCGGGGTTGGACGAATGAAGCGCATCGAGGTCCGTGTTGAGATGGACGAGGACGAGGCCCGTGAGTTCATGGATTTGATCCAAGATTCGCGGGCCGTGCTCGACGAACTTTTAAAAGAAGTCCGCTCACTGAAGCGCAAGGTGCGTGAGGTAGAGGTCGCGGTCAAGGATGCGGCCAAATGAAGTTTGAAGAATCTATCGACGTGCATACGGAGCTATTGCAGTTGCAGAGCAAGCCGAAGAGGTCGTCTCTGGAGAAGAACAGGTTACGGTTCTTGCGTCGCGTATGCGGGGCAGACAAGGCTGCAACCTCGGGTTTATCCGAGACGGAAGTGGGCTTGGCCAAGGGTCAGGCCCTTTGTAATTTTTTATTAGGAGAAAGTGATGAAGACACCAACGAAAGCTGAATTGGTCAGCAAGATCGAGAAGCTGGAAGCAAAAGTCGAACAGGATCAACGCGAGTACGAAAGCTTGCGTCGGAGATATGTTCAAAAGCGCGAGCAGCTAGAGAACGCTGCGATTCAAGATCCGGATAATGCAGACAAATACCAGACGGTACACGCGGACAACGCACATTGGATGTCGGCCAGTGACGCCTACATCACCGTCTACACGACGGGGTTCGACCATGACTTTGACCGTATGCCCAAGTGCAGGGTTTGCACGATCCCGGTGCCCGATCTGACCGGCGGCATGCGCTGGAACACGAAGCTGCCCGAGGGCTATCGTTTAGAAGAGCGGGACGAGCATGGGCGGTACACGTACAAAGTCTCGCCACACTGGGAGATGGTAAAAGAAGACGAGTTCGGCCAGCACTGGCACCATCCTGAGATGGAAACCGACACACAAATGCTTGCGGAGCAGGACTACTTGATAGAAGACCGTGATCAGTTTCGTCGTCGGCAGAAGGCTGAATATCTTGAAAAGATGAACCACGCGATTTGGTTGGCAGGGCAAATACAAGAGTTCTACAACGGTGTCGGCCAGTTTCCTGACGAAGAGGTAGAAGTGCAGGTTCAGTTCGCACTGCGTGGAGAAGTGGGATGA
>Ga0208644_1004005_pt1 | contig 11233 bp, 5 predicted proteins | sample VirMetDEL_Nov_18_FD_184517 | JGI IMG/M metagenome (GOLD analysis project Ga0208644, IMG submission 184517) | Aqueous microbial communities from the Delaware River and Bay under freshwater to marine salinity gradient to study organic matter... | ecosystem: Environmental > Aquatic > Marine >... | reverse complement strand
AACGGCTAAACGCAATACTAAATTAAGACTTTCAAATATAAAATTAGAAGAGCTAACGCAAGTATTGCGAGGCAAGTCTAAGCAAATAAAACACTAATATATGCCAGAATTTATCCATACCTTCCAACGCGGAAGAATGAATAAAGACCTTGATGAGCGATTAATACCAAATGGTGAATATCGTGATGCTTTAAATTTAGATTTAGCAAACTCAGACGGATCTAACGTAGGTACTTTACAGAATGTAAAAGGCAATGTTGAGCTTCGAGGCAAAGAGGCTGATTCTGCAGGCTGGCAAGCAAATTATATTGAAGACTTAGAAAACTCCGTCTGCATTGGCTCAATACGTCACGATAAAGAAGAAAAAATATATTGGTTTGTTGCAGCAGAAAACGCTAGTGTTATTGCTGAATATGATCAAACAACAGGGTTTATAAAACCTGTATTAGTTGATAAAAATAATATATTAAATTTTTCAGATCAATACTTAATTACAGGTATAAATATATTAGACAAGTTCTTGTTTTGGACAGATGATCAAACAGAACCTAAAAAAATTAATATTGAAAAATTTAAAAGAGGTTCTATAGACTTTAATACTCATACAAAAATACCTGTATGGACGCCATTTAATAATGACGAAACAATCCCTAGCTATGTTCAGGTTACAGCCTCATCTACACAACCTGATTTTACAGAAGAAGACATTACTGTAATTAAAAAATCACCTTTAACAGCGCCACGACTTAATATGTCAGCATCTTCATTTGGAGACAATATTAATGGTACTGGTATAACTCCAGTATATACAACTGCAGAAGATCCGGCAGGCACAGGTACTGAAAACTTTACATTTGTACCTAATACTTTAGAGCCCGCTGTAACATTGCCTTTAGATACATATGGAGCGTATTTAGCTAATATAGAGGAAAATCCTATATATTATGCAAATAGTAATATACCTAACTGGAATGGGTTAATTACATTTGATGTCGCTCCTATATACGATTTGACTGCAAATAACGGCAACCCGGTTTGGCAAAATGACGACATATTATTATTAAACGGTAGATTTACTTCACAATTTAACGAAGCATTTGAATATCAGCTTAGAGTTCAAATTGAATCTTTAAACAATAGCATAGTAACGGCTAAAATATTAGGTATTTCATCTGACTTGTATAAGCCTACAGATGAAAACGGCGATATAATATTAATACAATGGGAAGTACTTCTTGAAGAAAAGGAGCCTATGTTTGAATATGTATTTCCTAGGTTTGCATACCGTTGGAAGTATATTGACAATGAGTACTCTGCTTTTTCTCCATTTACAGATGTAGCTTTTGTTGGTAATGACTTTAAATATTTGTCTTCAGATGGATATAATGTTGGTATGACCAATAATATAAGAAGGTTAATTGTAGAAAATTTAACTTGGGGTTCAGAAGAAGTTGCGGAGGTTGAAATATTATTTAAGCAATCTCACAATACAACAGTATATGTCGTTGATAGTATAAAGAAAAGAGAATATAGTCCATATTCAGGAACCGATACATTGCCTACAAATTTTGAAATTACTTCTGAAATAATTGGGAATGTTGTACAAGCAAATCAGCTTTTAAGACCTTGGGACAATGTGCCTTTAAAAGCTAAAGCGCAAGAGATTATTGGCAATAGAATAATATATGGGAATTATCTACAAAATTACAATATAGATGAACCTATTGATTTAACAGTAAGCTATTTACCAAAGGTGCATCCGGCTAATTTAACAGTTAATCAAGAAGCTGAACCTAATCCTTTTGAAAGACAACCTTTTGCTAGTTTAAAATCAATAAGAACGTACCAAGCGGGTATTGTATTTAAAGATGAATATGGTAGAGAAACGCCAGTGCAAACTACAAAATCGGCTTCCATAAATATACCTATATTAAATTCTGTTAGCACAAATGTTCTTCAAATAACACCATCTGGTAATGCACCAAGCTGGGCTACTCATTTTAAATTTTTTATAAAAGAAACTTCTAACGAGTATTATAATTTAGCGTTAGATAGATTTTACTTCGCAGAAGATGGTAATGTATGGCTATCTTTTCCATCATCAGAAAGAAATAAACTTGATGAAGAAACGTATTTAATACTTAAAAAGCAGCATGATAATAACGTTGCAGTAGATAATTTAAATAGATATAAAGTATTAGCTATAGAAAACGAGGCTCCAGATTTTATAAAAACTTTTGAGTCAACTATAGCTAGAGCAACAGTTGAAATTACAAGCGGATTTGAGCAAGATTTTATTACACTAATATTTAATTGCGGAACAACAAATACTTTATTTAAAGAAGGATTTAAATCTACCAGAAAACTACAAATAGTAGCGGGAGCTAATGTCACTGATAAATACGATATAAAATCAGGTGGGCCAACAGGAGTAGGTAACCAATATACTATTACACTAGAAAGGCCTTTGGGATTTGATGCAGCTTGGTTGTCTTCATACAGCCCCGGGGATGATGTCGACATTTCTATACTAGAAGATGTTGTAGAAAATAAACAAGAATTTGAGGGTAGATTTTTTGCTAAAATAAATAGGGACTTTGCTTTTGATACAAATATTGTTGCGTCTTTTGACGCTTTACAGCCTAGATATGCTATTAGAGCAGAACATAATGTTGAGGATCAAATTACCGGTATTGCACCTGGAAGCGGTGGTATAAAAATGGGTTGGCTAGATGACAGAGGTTATGGCCATACAACGCCTTTTTTACCTAAAAGACCTTCAAATGGATCTAATAAGTTTACGTTAAATTTTGCGGGCTGGCCTTATGGTGGGGGTAATTCTAATGTGTCTTTATACGATTTTGATATTGATCATTATATAGATAATGCAACTATCGGGCCATTTGAGTATAACCATATGAGAGGCACCGGCATATTGCTAAGATTTATTTCAAGTACGGGTGAAGTAAGTGATAATGTTTACAAAATTATTGCATACGAAAGAAAGAAAAGCTATAGGGGTTATACAGATATTGCCGGAGATCCTAGGCAACGTAATACAAATATGCGAAAAACATCGTATTACACAATGGATAAAAACTATAATGAAACATTTTTACCAACAGGCATCCAAGTAGTAGAAGAAATAATTGAAGATGACAACAAACTTTTAACATCAAGCAATCCGGCTATATTTGAAACAGAACCTAAAGAAGCTGTTGATTTAGATATATATTACGAAGCCTCTGATGCAATTCCAATTGCAGATTATAATAATACACATCAATTAACAAATTATTATAATTGTTATTCTTACGGTCAAGGTGTAGAATCAAATAGAATAAGAGACGATTATAACGCTTTTACAATAGACAAGGGGCCTAAAGTTTCAGCACCACTTGATGAACCATATGGAGCCGAAAGAAGAGGTAGCGGCATGATATTTTCGCAAATATATAATTCTACCTCAGGTATAAATAGACTTAACCAGTTTATACAAGCTGAGCCTATAACTAAAGACCTAAACCCTATACATGGAAGTATTCAAAAACTGCATGCTAGAGATACAGACGCTATTGTACTATGCGAGGACAAGTGTTTTAGGGTATTAGCTAATAAAGATGCTTTATTTAATGCTGATGGTAATGTTAATTTAACTGGCAATAATGCTGTTTTAGGGCAAGCTGTGCCTTACGCTGGTGAATTTGGTATATCAAAAAACCCGGAATCATTTGCGTCATATGCGTTTAGAGCTTACTTCTCAGATAAAAATAGAGGTGCGGTTATAAGATTATCAGCTGACGGTATTACAAATATTGCAGAAAAAGGCATGTCTGACTTTTTTGCAGATAACCTAAAAGTATCTACTAATATAATAGGAAGCTATGATGATGATAAAGATTTATATAATATAACATTAGATAATCTTTCCCAACAATGGCAAAATACATTAAGCGAGGACCAGTCTTATCAGCTTAATCCGGATTGTAATGTGGATGCTACCTTAAAGTGTTTAGATACTACAGTTTCATTCAAAGAATCTGTAGACGGATGGACAAGTAGAAAAAGCTTTATACCAGAGAGCGGTGTTAGTTTAAATAATATATATTATACATTTAAAGGTGGCAGGATTTACGAGCATGGCCTAAATGTTGATGCTAATAATTTTTATAGAACTCAATATGACAGCTCTTTTAATGTTATAATTAACGAGATGCCTCAGGTTGTTAAAGGATTTAGCACGGTAAATTACACAGGCACACAGTCAAGACGATTTGAATATCTTGTAGGTACACAATGGTACTCTATAGCTGAAATAAACTTTAATACAACTATACCTACGCAAATTAGACAAAAGCAACCGGGGTGGTATGTAAACTACATTAAAACAGACCTTGAAGGTGGCGAGGTTAAAGAATTTGAAAAGAAAGAAGGGAAATGGTTTAATTACATTAAAGCTCTTGAAATTTTCAATGACTGCGAAATTATTGGTGATGGAATAGGTAACCCAGATGTTGTTGAAGCTGATCTTCAAGATTACATATTAACTATATCAATTGACGAGGAATGTTCTAGCTCTGGAGCATTTGTTCCGCCAGATAGATCAATAAGAGGAACAGGAGCTCTTATCGGGGGTGTAGAAGCTGGATCTTATTATTTTAGCACATTACCACTACAAACAACAGAACAAGTAGTGTGTAATATTAGGTTATATTTTCAAACTTGGTTTTCTGTACCGCCTGAAAAGCGAAGTATGGGCTGGAGTGCTCCTACTGTATATTGGTATGGGCCTAGTGATTTTACAGTTGGTACACAGCTTTGGGAGTATTCATCACAATATGGATACATTAAAAAGAACTGGGTCAATGGAGGCGCTACCCCAGGTGCTGATGGTAGAATAGAAGTATATAAAAGATGGAGTGGTGGGCTAATGCCGTATAATGCAACGTGGTTAATACCTAATATATCGGTAAACGACGAGTGGATAGTTGTAACAACTAACGGAAGTGGTATTATAACAGCTATTGATCAATATAATAATTATCCAGGACTTTGTCCATAAAATAAAATAATATGCCAACATTAAACAATTACACTTTTTCAGATGTAACTTATGTGATAACAGAAGGCGATAATGTGCCGGGTGAAATTGGAACAGCTTTATTAACAATATCACCAGCAAGCGGCTATGCAATAGATGTAGCAGATTTTTCATTAGATCCTTCATTTTCTGATCCTAATGTGGATAATGTTGCGTTTGCTCAAAATGGTGACAACATAGATGTTACAATAACATTTGTATCTGGTTTTGTTATGCCAAGCAATAACGTTTCAATTAATTTATGTATTATCGGACAGGGAACATTGAATAAAATATCAATAAGCGGATATCTTAGCGCAACAGTAGGCACTAATATAACAGGAAACTCTTCTGAGACTAACACAGTATATACCAACGATGGCGCATTTGGCGAAAGTGAATTATTATTTTCAAGAACATATACTGCAGACACAAATTACATATTAGCAACGGCGACAACGTGTAGTGTTACAAGTGGTAACCAATCAAATTATAACATTGTTCAAACACCTACATATAATATAGATAATCAGTTGACAAGCATAACGTTTGACGTTAATTATATATATCCGAATCAAGATGTTGAATTTGACCATATAACAATAAACGTACCAAGTGCTAGAGCTATATATCAACCATTACCAAAAATATCAGGATATATATTTGATACATCAGCATTGGGTAACCCCGAGGAAATAAGAACCCTTACTGTTGTTGGTATACCGGGAACAACTTTTAGTGCTACGCTAAATGACGGAACAACAACAACAACAATTATAAATAATGAGGACATAAACAGTAATGGACAATATAGTTATGATATAACTTTCCCTGCTTTAACAAAGGGAAATCCAAATATTACATATACTATAGAATTAACTGGATCTTATGTAGCTGATATTAACCTACCTAATCCTTTTACTGTTGAACAATTAAATAAAGTTAGAATTACAATAGATAAAACTAATCCGCCAACACCTATATCAGGCTGGCCAGCTGTTAGTCCTTTTAGGGATATTGCGGCGCTAACTAAAAATCCTTTTACTGATTTAACACAATCCTCTGGTATATGGTTAATTCAGTTAGATTACGATATTACACCATTTAGTGGCACTGGAACATTTAGTGTTTTAAAACAAATTGAACTTTCAGACTTTAGTAATACTGAAGAAATTATAACTAACGCTGATGGAGATCAAACAAGTGTAACTTCTCTTACCGTTGACGATACAACCGGTATATTAGCTGGTGATAGAATTGCCTTATTAGATGTATTAGCTCCATATGAATCTGAGGTTTCTAGTGTGGACTCGGCTACAACATTAACAATTTTGCCGGCTATAACAGTTTCTGATAATCAACAAATAAATTTTTATAGGGATAATGGCAATAAAATAGAAATATTTAATAGCGATGTAACATTAGTAGATAGCTTAACTGTTAATTTAAAATGTGATATAGTAATATCAAATGTTGGGGACGCTGACATAGACTTTGATTTAGATTTAAGCAACATAATTTCATATACACCATAATGCCTAATATAACATTAACATTCGCAAACCCATTGCCTGTAACAGTACAGGTAGGAGACATAGCCTGGTATTTAGACATATCAGCAGCAACAGAAATTGAAATGGGACCTATAACATCAATTAACGGATTAATTATTATTGTTGATGCAGCCGTAGGGGTATCACCTCCAAGTACAGGTGATTTTGTATTTTATGTAAAAGACCCTGTTGGCAAAGTGGGACAGCTAAAAGGATATTACGCTGAGTTGCAATTTAGGAATAGTACAACAAAATATGCAGAACTATTTTCGGTAGGCACAGAAATATTTGAGAGTAGTAAATAACATGTAATAATATAATAATAAAATAATAAGAATATGGCACTAACGGCAGCATTGGGCGCAGTAAAAGGTTTAACAGGTATAGCGTCCGGTATTATTGGTGGCGGCGCAAGACGCAGAGAGCAAAGAGCGGCGCAATCAGAATTTGATAGACGAATGGCCGATTATCAAACTCTTGACACAAGCAATTTATATAGTAACCTAGAAAACACATACGAAGACTTAACTGTTAATCAACAGCAGGCCGACTATACCCGTAGACAACAGGAAAGAGGTTTTGCTACAACCATGCAAGGATTGCAAGGTGCTGCCGGCGGATCTGGTATTGCAGCATTAGCTCAATCGTTAGCCGGCCAACAAATGGAAGCTGCGGAGCGCGCGGGTGTATCAATTGGCACGCAAGAAAGACAAAATCAAATGTTGGCTGCTCAACAAGCGGCCAGTAACCAAATGTCCGAAATTGCAGGGGAAGAAAAGTCAAGAGCATTAAAAAGAGAGCAAACAGAAACATTGTTAGGCATGTCCCAGCAGCGCTTAGGCGCGGCAAATGCAGCAAGACAGCAAGCAACGCAAGCTATTTTAGGTGGTGTTGGTAATTTAGTTGGAGCAGGGTCAAATTATCATGCAGGGCTTCAAGCTGCTCAAGTCGCTCAAACTGGCGACCCTAATGCTGTTAATCCCGGAACAGCTGCTCTGACCACCCCAAACCCATAATATATAGTAATATGGCAAATAGAAACTTAATAGCAGGAGCAGCAACGGCATATGCACCTACTTTTGTAGATGCAGGCGAAAGCTTAGGCTTAACTAGCGCAGGGCGTTCTGGTGGTATAAACCCATCAGCGCTCAATAGACTAGCTAATATGCGATCCGTAGACTCGCAGGTTAAAGCATATATTGACAGCTTAAATACCGAAATGGATTTAGTAGGTTTGTCAGAAATGGAAGATCTTTCTATTAGAGCTTACTTAGGCAACAAAAAACAAGAATACCTTGAGGCTGCTACGCTTTTATCCCAAACAGACCCAACAAGCTCGGAATATGTTAATTTAAAAGCTAAGATGGACGGTATAAAAACCGGATTCACTAATTTAAAGGGCCAAATTGATAAATTTAAAGAAAGAAAGGTACAATATTTGGACGACTTTGAAAATGGCAGAATATCAAAGGGCAATAAAGAAGATGATTACTATAATGCTGGAAAAGCCTATGGTGGCGGCGCATTATATATAGATCAGAATGGAGGCTTAAATATGTATGTAGACGGAGGAACCCGCAAAATAGATTATTCAGCCATGAAAGACCCATTCCTTAAGGATTTTAAAACTGCTGACGAAATATTACAGCAAAATAATAAATTATATACCGCAGGGGTTAAATTAGACACTACTAAGGAAGCTTTATTAAGAAACCAACTTAAGAACCAGCTTTCAAGAGATGGGGCTTTAGAATCAATCGTAGAAGACGGCCTTATTAATAATGAAAGGCTAAATGTGGATTTTGATGCTTATTCAACTCGAGAAGATGCTATTAATGATGTTGCCGAAATGCTATTGCAAGGGTATAGAGATAGCGCAGCCGCTGGAGCTGAAGAAAAACGGATTAGAAAAGGCGAAAATAAACCAGAAGGTGGCAGTGATACTGTTACTAACCCAGATGGAACATATTTAGGATATGGCAGAAATACTGAAGACGATAAAGCTAAATTTGAAAACAATTTTACTTCTACTCAAATCTCAGCAGAAACCTCAGCTGAAGTTATGAATAACATTCCAGCTACTGAAACGAATAAAATACAAAAGTATAGAGAAAAGGCAGCGGGAGCAGCGATATTCAAAAATGGTAAATTATTAGAGCCGCCGGCAGAAAGTGAAGTATATGTTCAAAAGTGGTATTCGAGCTATGACTCTAAAAAATATAGCGGAGAGGCTAAAACAAACCAAAGGTGGCAATTAGCGCCGGCAATAAAATGGACGAAAGATGGCTATATACCTGTAACTATATGGAGAGCGAATTCTGAAGCTGATTGGCAAATTCTTAATAAAGAAGATTTTAAAAAAGAACTTAATGGAACAGCAGGTGTAACACAAACCAATACGGCTACTTCTACACAAAACGCCTCTAGATTCAATAAAAACCAATCTAATTAACAAACTTAATGAACGAAGAAGCATTAGAATACTCGTTTAACCTTTTTAAAGCTGACGGGTACAACGGTACAATAGAAGATTATAAAACACTTATTAAAGAAGATGAAGAAGCTTTAAGCTATTCATACGGATTATTCTCAAGCGATGGTTATAACGGATCGATTGGGGATTTTTCTACATTAGTAGGTGTGGGAAAGCCAATAGACCCTGCAAAGGAGACTGTGAATGTAGGGTCGGAAAATCAAACAGTCGTTGGGGACTTTGGCTCGGCTCCTGGTTCGTCGGTGTCAGTAAATCAAGCAATAATTAATTTTGAAAATAGGACAGGAAGAAAACCGTCTTCTACAATGGAACTTGCTGATGAAGACTTTATTGCTCCACCAGCCCCCAATAATATACAAGTTGATATTTCAAACTTTGGCATCCCATCTAAAGAAGATGAAAAAAATATATATAACGAAAAAAAATCTAAAATTGAAAAAATAGCTGATGGTCGCCAAAAAATCGAACGTCTTGCTACCAAATACGCATATGAAAATTACGAAGGCGATGAGGCCGCTGCTTATGTAAAAAAAGAATTAAAAAACTATGATGACCAATATGAGTCCGAGTTAAATTTAGTAAGAAGAGATAAATTCGCTGTTCAAGAGGCCGCAATAAATCAATTGAGAAAAGACACAGGCGCGAATGCAAGCAAAGGAGATACTTTTGAAGACCTAGCTAACTATGGTAGTTATTTATATAAATTATTATATGCCCCTGCTGCGGCAAATGAAGAGGCTACCGAAATAATAAACTTAGACAAAGAAGTAGAGGAATCTATAATAGCTAATATATCTCAAAGAGATTTAGAAAAATTAGCCGGGGGGTATTATAGTCTTAAAGAAAAAGAAGCTTTAATAAATGAATATAAGCTTCCTATAATAAAAAATAAAATCAGTGAGCTAGAATCAGAATATAAAATTTTAGAAGAAGAAATTAATAACAAAACTTCTAAAATAAATAATAGGCAATCAGAAATAGAGGCTCGCTTAAATTATATTAAAAACTCCAAGCCTCAAGGTCAATTTACACAAGAAGAGATAAATTTATACAATTCTTTAGTAAAAGAATTTGAAGTCTTAAATGAAGAAAAAAGGGTATATAAAGAAGAAATAGATATAAGACTTAATAAACTTTCTAATAAAAAAGAAACTTTAGAAGGCCAATATGGTATTGATTTAACTAAAGGCGTTTTAAATAATAATTTTAAGCTCAGTGATGATATAGAAAAATTTAGAGAAAATTACGCTGGAGATGGCTGGTGGAACGGGGCTATGGATATAATTGGCGGCGAAATTATAGGTGGATTTTATAGAACGGTTAAAGCCGGAACATTAGGTTTCCCCACCTTTATAACAAGCGGCTTTAGCGATGTTTTTACGGATCAAGAAAGCTATTCTGTTTATGATGCATTTAGCGATACAATGTCTAACTTTATAAATTACGACTTAGTGCCTAAATCTGAGGCAGATAAATTTTCTATAACTAAAGAAGAGGGCGGGTTTAAAAATTTTGATCCAAGATCGTACGCTAAACAAGGCGCTAGCATGTTTCCTTTTACCGGTTATCTTATGTCGGAAGTTAGAAAAGGAAAAATGACCGGTTTAAAAAGTGAGGTCGGGAAATATTTTTCAAAATTAAAATCTAGCGGCCCTGTTTTGACACCGCTTTCGCAAGCAACTAAAAATAATATTATAGCGGCGGATGCGGCATTTAGGGTCACGATCCTTGATAACCAAAAATTAGCCGAACAAAAGGGTCTACACGGTGCTTCCGCTATGGCTTACGCAACTATTGTTAGTTTAACAGAGGGGATGGTGCAGTCTATTATGCCTGATTTTAATTTTATTACTGGGGTAGCTGGCAAGGCTATAAAAGACAATTTTTTAAATACTTTAAAAACAGCCGCAACAAGAGAAGGCATAAAAACAGCAGCTAAAACATTTATTACAAATATTGCAAAAGAACTTGGTGAGGAAGAAATAACTTATATAGCTAATTTATTTACAGATGTTTCCTTTGGATTAGCTTTGCCAAAAGGTTCTGAGTTTTTAAATAACCAGATTGAATTAGTTGCTGGAACTTTGATGTTAAGTGGTGGCATGG
>Ga0208644_1004003_pt1 | contig 11238 bp, 7 predicted proteins | sample VirMetDEL_Nov_18_FD_184517 | JGI IMG/M metagenome (GOLD analysis project Ga0208644, IMG submission 184517) | Aqueous microbial communities from the Delaware River and Bay under freshwater to marine salinity gradient to study organic matter... | ecosystem: Environmental > Aquatic > Marine >... | reverse complement strand
AGCCTTAGTGTACGGGTAGTGTTTGCGTCCAACTTTAGGCATTGGGTTCTCCTGTAAGAACTAACTATTTACCTTTTGGGAACTCTTCTTTTACAGCACGAATGGCATTACGCCACTCAGTAAACTCAAAGTCCCCTTGCTCCATCGAATGGAACAGCATGTCGAACTGCTCCCCCAAGTCTGGATAAGAGTGTTTGCGTGACTCGATGTAATCCATGCTTGTATCACGCCCTGTAAACACACCGTCAGAATACAAGTCACCGATATTTGCTGAATCAGTTTTGACCAGCACAAGGTTAGGGTTGCCGTTACGCATGTCGGTAGCCACTTCTTCAGGGGCGACAATGACGTTCGCAACAACACCGTTTTCGATTACAGCATATTTATTGCTTACCATGTCCAAACCCTTACTCTTCCATCGCCACCGTTACCGCCAGCACCGGAGTTACCTGCGCTGTCCGTAGTAGCACCTCCACCACCTCCGCCGCCTCCCGGAGAAGCACCATTACCGCCAGAACCAGCATCCCCAGTGTGGTTAGCACCACCTCCTCCTCCGCCACCGCCAGAACCAGCGGTGGCATTGGAACCATTTACGCCAACAGCACCTCCAGAACCACCAGATAAAGCAATTATCCCGGTCATATTGTAATTGATGTAATCTACGTTTGGCGCACCACCGTCACCGCCGGAATACTCAGTATCGCCGGTGTCTATACGCCCACCTGCTCCTCCGCTCCCAGTTTTTACACCCGATGCGCCATTAGTAGACGAACTACCATTGCCCCCCACTGCCCCCCACTGCCCCCAAGTGTAGCCGGGCGTGGAGCTAAACGCAGCAGAGCCACCGCCCGCGCTGTAGTAAGTAGAGATACCTTTACCTCCTACACAAGTAGCAAGAGCGGTGCTTCCAAATATCGAGGTTCCCCCATCAGTGCTCCCGTTCCCGTTTGTACTATTTGTCGTAACAGATGCCCCTCCAGTACCTCCAGCACCAATAGTTACTGTTTCAGTTGAACTAAGTTGGCTTGCAGCAAAGATATTGTAGGTAACACCAGAGCAGCCTCCACCACCACCTGCGCGCCGGTCGGTTCCAGAAGCACCCTTGTTCCCCGACTTACCGCCAGCGCCACCGCCGATGAGTTCAACCATTACCATCGTAGCCCCGCTGGGCTTAGTCCATGTACCGGACGAAGTGAACGTCTGAACGTCAAAGCTACCCCCCGCAGCGTTTTGGAAGGTAGGGTCAACACCTGGACCGTTTGAGGTAAGAACCTGACCTGATGTACCAGCAGATGTTGCTTGTACTGCACCAGTACCGTTTCCGATAAGAACCCCAGCGTCGGTAAATGAAGATACTCCAGTACCACCGTGTTCAACCCCAATGTCAGTGGCTTGCCAAGTACCTGTACCAATCGTCCCTACGGTAGCCAAGTTGGGAATAGAAGTGATGTTAGTTTGTGTGGCGGCGGCTGTTACAACACCCGTATTGCTGAGAGTAACATCACCACTGACAGATACGTCATCTGCCTGGTTGCTGGCGTTACCTACAAAGATATTCCCGCTATTCAAGTTAGGAACAGCGTTAGTACGCCCAGCACCACCAACCATTATCCTACCGTTACTGGGGTGTTCTCGAACAACGATACCTATGTTCTGGATAAGGTTAGCTTCCGTTGCAGGTACAGTTGATTGTATCCCACCAGCTACAGTCGAACTTACATATACAGGCTCACCAACAATGTAAGGAGGGTTAGGAAGTGCAATCCCAGACAACTCTCCATAAGAAACTACTGTAACTGTGGCGTTGTTATTCCCGCCGACGGAGATGATGCCCGAGGCTGGCATGGTTGATTCGCTGTCCGCACGAGCAAGATCTACCTCTGGTACTTCTCCACTATTCCCACTGATGTAGACTGTCTGCCCGACAGTCATCGTACCGCCAGAGGCGTTCTTAGCAGTAAAACTTAGAGTACCTGTCCCGCCAGCGGCTGCTGTCCACGAATCAGACGCAGAGTCATACTTAATAACATCCCCATCCGCCAAATCATCACTCAGCAGAGGCGGAGTTAGCCTACGGGAGATCAGCTCTAAGTTCTTATCCAACTAACTAACTCCTAACGATATCCTGGAGACGTAGCCCAGTAAGTTACAGTGCAGGTTGCGTCGGTTGAGCCTTTGCGGATGAGTTTAAGTTTGTTGATCTCAGCCAACTCGTCAAACACAAGCCTCTCTCCGTTGTATGCGGGAGTGCCGATTGATGCGGTAGGATCACTACCATCTGCTCGATAGCGAATGTTTGCTGCTTCGACATCTACGGTGACTAGAGCAATAGGAATAGTAGTAGGAAGACTTGAGATCCCGATGGCAGAGGTAGAGACTGTAATAGCTTCTACGCTTCCGTAGGTTACTTCTTTACCAGCGATAATCATTTATATAACCTCTAAGGGGAGGGACATCTCTGCCCCTCCCCTCATTTAAACGGTTGCGATCGTACCCGCTGACGTATTCTTCGGGAATCCTACAGACAAGAAGAGCGTGCTCGTTGTGGGAGCGTACCCAACCTGTTGTTTGAGGTCACCACCCGTAGCGGAGACAGCAGCCTGAGCCGCACCTGCTGTTTCTCCAATAAAGTAGTCACCTACGGTATAAGGCGCATCAGCATCAGTGAGAGTCACTTCAGTAGCGACTTCAATGATGTCTCCTGATACCCCTGCCTGAAGAGCAACTGCCTCGGCTTTCTTACCAGTAGCGTCGGCTTGTACCCAAGCACTACCAGCAGTGAAGTTAAGAAGGTCAGTTGCTGCGACAGTCCCGCCCAAAGTAACGTGGAAACGGTTTGCGGCGTACTTAATTACTTCATCAGCCATTTTTAAGTACTCCTTTAAGCAGCGATTGCTGCGTCTGTTACACCCGTTACAGCAGCTACGGACTTCGTGCTGCCAAGACCAAGAGCAAGCCTCCACCGAATAAAGTCTCGGTAGTTGTCCTTGTCCTCGACCCAACCCTTCGGCATGACTTCCATACCTCCAGGACCCTGAATACCGAAGATACCAGGTTTGTCCGAGCTTTCATCACCAAACTGGAGCAGGAACAGAGAAGAGGTGTTACCACCAGTCTTAGCTGAGTAGCTAGTACCGGAGACTGCCTCCGTCTGTGTCTGGAAGTCGTTGAAAGCGATCGGGTAGTTGCCGTAGGTAGTGATGAACTGACCAAACTCGTTACGACCCGTCTGGATCGGCGTGTTCGTTGATGAGAAGTTCACAAACCCTGAGAAACGTCGGTGCAATGCACGAGTCATCGTGATGACATCAATGTTTCCGTTACGAACACGGTGAATTGCGTCGTCAAGGTTAGCCATGTTCAGGCCAGTACCAGCACCACCAGTACCTTCCTCAACTACCTGTGCAGCAGGAAGAAGTGCGTGAACACCATTAAACTCCTTAGAAGAGCTTGATGAGTTTCCGTACACTACTTTGTCTGCTACTGTTTCCATCACACCCTTCGCAGCACCACGAATGTAGTACGCACGAATGGCGTTCACGTTCTCTAGCGTGTCGTAGAAACCAGGAGTATCGGCGTGAAGACCAATAGATTTCACAGAGACGTTGACCTGAGTCGTGGTTGGCGTACCTTCCACAATCGTCTCGTCTACGTCGTAGAACTGACCAGTAGGAACGGTGGACTCACGAACATACGTAAGCTGGGTTCCCTGAAAGTCCCTAAACGGAATACGAGGCGTGATCGGATCCCTGTTGATGATCTCGTCGATAACACCGGCAGTCAACGACTCAGTAGAGAGACGCTGCATCTCTGTTAGAGTCAAACTTGCCATTATTTTCTCCCACTAGCCCCAGGAATAGGGGGAAGATTCGCAGACACCCATCTGGAAACTTTATCCCTACTCGTCAGGCTAGTCTCATCGGGTACACTTACCCTTGTTTGTGATGGCGGAACTCCCGCCACTTTTGATGTTTCAGACTTAGTGCTACCGTAAGTCTCGTGGATCGCCATTGCCCAATCGAGATCACCTGTAGTCTTCGCCCGAGTAATGAGGATTTCTGGTACTCCCAAAGACTTTGCGTGTGCACGTTTCTCTCCGAAATTTGTAGCTTCTTCGAGTTCCTTCAAGTGCTTGGTAGTAAGATCCTCTATTTCAAACCGCTTCTGTACGTTCTCACGCTCAGAAGGCTCTGCTTTGGATATTTCTACTTGTCGGTTTGCTTCTGACAATTTCTTGTCATAGGCTGATCGAAACTCATCAAATTGCTTGTCTCTCAGTGAGAGCTGCTCTTTTAGAGCGTTGATTTCCGACTGGTAATCCGTAGCTTCTTCTGCCATAATTCTCCAATCTCCTGAATCTCCAAACGGTCAACTCAGGGGCAACTGAATAGTGTGGTTAAAGTATAGCAAATTAAAAATCAAACCACTCGAAACTGGGTTTCTTACGAGTAACACCTTCGATAGTTATTTCGCTAAGGTTGTTGTAGAAGCGTTCAGCCTCTCTATTCTTAAACGAGGAGACGTATCCAAAGATTACAAGAGCGTAGTCAAGTTCTTTGTTACGTAGGCGCATACGATCTTTTTCAAAGTCAACTGCTCGCTTATATGCCTTGTAACGAGCGGAAGCCTTGATACGGTCTATCTCTTCCCTGTCGTTGAAGCGTTGCGCCGTTTCCAGAGCAGTAATGAGGGAGGTTGTTTTGTAGCGTTCCTGCATCCTCTCTTCAATACTCCAGTACTCGCCAAGCACTCCTCGGTTGAGGTTGCGTAGAATCTTCTCAGTAGGTGAGAGGTTCCTATCAATCCGGTCAAAGAACTCCTGCTTCATCTGCGGGGGAACTATGTTATCAACAAAGGCATCACGGTTCCTGTAGTAGTCGCTCCATTCTTCAATACCGTCACCGTTCTTATCCTCGGGCTTGATGGAGTAGTAGGTGCTGATGAGTTCGTCCATCTCTGAGCGAAGAGGGATTGGTCGCCCCGCCTCGATGATGGCCTGTTGCTTCTCTGACTCGAAGATAGGTACATCCATAAACGGAGCATCAGCATTAACTACTTGTACGATAGGCACACCGTTGACCATGACTTCTCTCTTACCGGTAAGTACGTAAGAGATGTTTGCTTTATTCTGAGCACGGTTCTTCTTATTGTTACGCCAGGTCTTGGGGTCAATAATCCCGTTCAGAAGAAGATCATCATCCGCCAACTGCTCTTCGTAGTAACTCTGGCGTTGCTCCTCTACAGCGTTGTAGTAAGTAGAAAGTTTTGCAGACTTATCATCATCATTAAGAGTGGCGATAGTCGCAAAGTACTCGTCTGCGCCATCAAGAGCGTTGAGGGCATCCCTAACTTCGGGAGGCATAGCTATCTGATCGTGAAAACGTATACCCTGCCGACGAGCAGATATCAACTCTTTCTGAGAGAGGCCAGTCCACTCACGGTAAATCTTGTCTTTGTTATCTCGGTACTGTTGCTCTGCATCACCACGATAGCGCAGAATACCTAGAGATTCTGAGGCAAGCTCATATCTCGCAGAGAGCCTGATTGCTGCGTCCAGATCCTCCTGAGAGAGGCGACCTTGCTCCAGAGCTGACTTAGTAGGTGTGTAGGTCTTGAAGTCGATGTCTGCGGGATTTATGCCTGATTCCCACGCCACCTTAGCAATAAGGTAGTTACGGAACTTGTCGGGGAAGACTGCGGTCCGCATCTTATTTGCGCTATCTGAGAGTCCTGGAATTCCCAAAGAGGCGATAGCAGATAGTCCCAAAGTCATTGGAGGAGGTGCTTCCTCACCAAGTAAGCTACCAATAGTGGGTTGGTTAAAGGTGTGGAGAAGCATGTTGGTGTGAGAACCTGGGTAGAAACCAAACCTCTCCAAGTTACTGGTGATACTATCTACTCCGCCTTCGTTGTCATACACTTCCTGGTAGAAGCGGCGTGGCGAGTTGAACATCGTACCCATGAACGGGTTTATGTCCAAACCTTTGGGCATCCATGTAGGACTGACGTAGCCATTATCCGTCTCTGCAAAGTAACGTGCATCAGGCTTAACGAAGTTGTTCCACACTACAGGGTTAGTGACTGAGGTACGTGCCAAGTAGGGAAGACGACGACTCTGGTACGTCCAGAACGGGAAGATAGACTTCATAAAGTCGTCAAAGATGTTCTCATCCCTGTAGTTGACGAAAGCCAATTTGTGATCATCTGAGGCTTTCTTGCCAGCGTCAAGAAGGATGTTACGCAACTCATCGGGATCCATCTGACTCTTGATTTGCTCGGCAATGTTGCGAAGTTGCGCTTCTGCGTCAGGGGTGAACTTACGGTTAACTGACTTACTGTTAGTAATCTTAGATATGGTTTGGTAGAGACGATCACGCTCCTGAGCAAACCTACTGGTGTTAGGCATAGGGTAGTTACGGAATACACTCTTGTAGATGTCCATAAGAGCGTCTCGTTCTATCTCGTGCCCAAAAGTCGATGCAATACGCTTGCCGTAATCAGCGAACTCTTCGGGAGTTCGGAACGCTCCTTCGAAGATAGTGCGTACTAAATCGTTCTTACTTGGAAGGAGGAATAGGTTCTTAGCTACGTAGTTAATTGCATTATTGACGTTAGTGATTCGACCATTCTTGAAGCCTTTAGTATCTTTGAACTTAATAGGAGTGATTGAGAACTCTCGCCTAGTAGTTTCAAACGGAGTAGAGCTGAATTTCCCCTTTATCTCATTCTTAGTTTTGTTGTATTTATCCCATATACCCTGACGAAGAGTATTAAGCTCATCAAAGAACTCTGCATCACTGTCATAAGTAGAACGATTTCTAAAGAGTGCGGCTACTTCAGATCTATCTTTCTGCCAGGTTTCAAAAAGTGCGTTAGCATACTCAGTGAGTTCTTCGGTTCGGTTGATAGTTCCCTGTGTGTGAAGAGTCTCTACTCCTTCTAGTTTCTTTCGCCACTTAGCAAACTCAATCTTCATCGCGTTAATGTTATCGTCGAGTTTTTTATTCAGCTTCTCATTCAATGCTTGCTTTCTTGCACGAGTAAGTTTCTTTGAACGCCCGAGAACTGTGTAAGATTGCACCATTGAAGAGATTTGATCAGCAAAGTTATCAACCTGCCGATACCCTGCTGCAAAGACGGCATCTGCGTCCGCCTTAGTTGAGGTTTTTGTAACCACACCTTCTAAGTACTTGTCAAAGAATCTGTTCATGGCTTGTACGCCAGCAACAGAGTCACCTATACCATCAAGAATAACTTCATCAAAGTCAGATAGGCCACCCTGTGGAGTGGAAAGACGAAGGAGTTCTTCTATGTCTCCTCCTCTGTCAGCCCACTCATCCAGGATGGCTATCGCACGAGGATATTCATCACTAAACTGCGGACGTATCTCATCAATAATAGCTTTGGCACGATCCTGACTTAGGTTGCCTTGAATCATTCTGTCAACAACTTGATCTACTTGACTTTGTTCTCCACTGAGTACTGCCATTCTGAACTCATCTTTAAGTTCAGCGAGTGCGCTAGAGGATGCGGTATGTCCAGTAGCAGAGGTAAAGGACTTGTCTATGTTATCTATAGTGGAGAAGAGAACTTTAGTCTGGGTTGATCCAACAGAGTCTACAACCTCCGCAGCGTGCGCCATAGTACGACTAGCCAAGTAGTTAGCCTGTGCTCTTGCAGAGTTGGCGTTAGCTATTTTGAGCCAGTTGTTCGGGTTCATGTACTTACCGACACGACCGATAATAGCGTTATCAGGGTTAGAGAAGAGGTTTAGATTAAAGTCAGAGATGTCTATACCAAACCTCTCAAAGGTTTCTTTGAAGGTTCCTGACTCACCTAGACCTCGAGTAGTGATAGAATCGTTACGTTTGAGTATCGTTGCTACGTTTTCATCTACAGGAGCAAGTAAAGAGAGGATTCGATCAGGGTTCTCAAACATCTTGAGCTTAAGCCCCTGGGTACGTACACCTCGTCCGAGAGCAATACGTTCCATAGATTCGACAAGCTCTTGTCCTATGAAGGCGGGGAAAGTGAGGATTGCCCTAGACATAGGACGAACAAAGTACTTGTTGACTCCTTTCTGCCAGTACTTAGTCTGAGCGTTATCCATAGTTTTGACGAAACTACCAAAGGCTCCGTGTCTTGTAACCCACTCGTCGAATTTCATATTCTTCTGAGTAAGTGCGTAAGAACCGTTTCGAGCAGCGATAGTTTGCTCAAACTCGTTGTAGGTGTTAGAACTCTTCCAGAAGTTTTTTACTTGACCTTTGACTCGTTCTACTTCACTATTAAGCCACTTCCACATCTCATCTTCGACAGGGATATCCTTACCTCGAATCTTAGTTACAGAGGAAGCATCAATACCAAGAGCATCAGACATAAGTTCAAGGAAAGATGTACGAGACTCGGTTCCACCGACTACTGCGTTTTGAAATGCCTCGTTAAGGGTGTGAGTTGTTCCTTCTGCAAGACCTTCTACTCCAGAAAAGCGAACACTAAGTTTTTCCCACTCTTCTACAGATTTATCTCTAGTACGTAAGACTACTCTGCGAACTGTTTCTGTACCTTTACCCTCTATAACATCAAAGATAGCTGGTGTTATTTCACTTTTAGTGGGAGAGGTCTTACCCGAAGCCTTAACAGCATAGTCTCGCAACTTGGCTATTGAACTTGCTGCTTCTCTACGTACTGTTTGCGAACGAGACTCAGTGGTAATACGTGCAAGTTTGGGTAGGTTTTTGTAAGCACTACCAAGTGCCTGAAAGGGAAGGTTGGTGTACTTGATGTACTGCGCTTCCATCAAACCGAGTCCCTTACCGGCAATTCCAGGCAATTTGCCAGTGATTCCAAATCCTACGTAACTTAGAGGGTCAGCTACTGTACTGGTGATAATCTTCTCAAGAGCGAAGACTCCTTCACGATCTCTCTGAAACTCACCATAGTTTTGCCAGCGATCCCAGAAGGAACCGTCTTGCATAGATTGCATCTTCTCAAAGTCGCTGGAGATTCTACCAAGTTTGGAGTAGCGACTTCGATCCTTCTGTAGTTTGGCTAAGTTACCAACTACCATACCAGCGAGAGGATCTCCGATATTCGTGCCAGTCCAAGTAAGAGGAGTGAGTAGTTTGGAGACTACGCCCATTGCCTGAGAAAAGAAGGACTTCTTAGGCTGCTGAAATACAGGAGCCTCTGTAGAGAGTTGCCCAGCACCGAAAACATCAGTACTGATCATGTTATCTACGGCACGGTCAAACGTAGGAACTGGCATTAACTTATAGCCCTCATTGGCTGGAATACCTGTCTAGTGAGCGAAGGTGCGTCAAACTGTGTACGTTGTATTCTACCAAGACGGGCCTGGCGAGTAAGGTACTGGCTCATTGACTGACCTTGTAGTTGTCCTCTAAAGAGTTCTGATAGAGGGTCTTGCGGTACTAGGGCTTCTACGTCACTTCGGAGACTAATGTTGTAGAAGTCTGTAACTTGTTCAGTGATTTCGGCTCGTGATTGAAGTTTCGGCTCTTCGTAGGTAAACTCTTCCGGCTCAGGTGCTTCAGGGGGTTTAATGCCTAGAATGTCTGCTATTTGCTGATCAGTTAGATCACCTTGTGGAATTTCACCCTCACCTACGGGAGTTTCTCTAGCCTCTCGGAAAGATGAGATCTTGGCTTCAAGGTCCTTGTTGTAATCAATAAGGGCTTGGTCATACTGTGATTTAATTTCAGCTTGTCGCTGTTCGTACTCAGCTTCCGCAGCAGCTCTATCCTCTTTCGCTTTGTTCTCTTGCTGGATTAGTCGAGTTTCAACCTCTTGCTCAATAGGAGCACGAGCAGGTATCTCATCCAGGAATCGTTTCTCAAGTTGAGAGACTAAGTTATCAAGCAAATCCGACTCAACTATCTGTGCGCCGCTAATCCCAAGTACTCGTCGAGCCTCTGCTCGGAAAGCCTCCACAGCAGGGGTTGTAATTAAGTCAGTTACCCATTCTTCTTCTTGGCGGCGGTTCTTCTCATCAGTAATTTCTTGATCAGCTTGTGCCTGTCGCTCCGCAATACCTACAGCACGAAGGATTGATTCATCAGTTCCTGCGGGGAAGAACTCCATAGGATTAGTGCGGTAGCTTTGCTGGATAGTTGTGTTAATCTGATCTGCGGTAAAGGAGATGAAGTTGGGGTTGTTCTCAAAGAATTTGATAGCCCCTCCCGCAGCCTCAACAGCAGCTCTAAGGTAGGGACTCTTTGAGGTGAACAAGTCAGCACTACTTGAAAGGATAGATTCGTAACGCTGTTTATATGCAGCAGAGTTTCTAAAGGCGGCTACGTCAAAGTTCAGTCCTTTATCAATAGCTTCTGCTTTAGCTTGCAGTTCGTAGGAGTTCATCTCCCTTTGAATCATCACACTGAGAGAATAGGGGAGAGATGCTATTTCAAGTGCAGGGATAGGATCCTTTGCTGGAATAATATCTCTCCCCTCAATCTCAGCTTGCCAGGTAGCTTGGTCAAAGATTTCGGTAGGAACTCCAAAGTCGGCTACACCAGCAATGATAGATGTTAGATCACCTCCTCGTTGATTGATGAAGTCGTCAATAAAGTCTTTTCCTCCTTCTATTGAACCGTAAAGGTTTTTAATAGTTCGGACGACGTTAGCTAAGACCTCCTGTGTAAGACTAGGGAGGTTTCTTAACATTTCTTCCTCGGTGTAGAAGTTGGACTGGACGTTAAGATAATTTACTGCGTCGCTAAGGATTGCTGACTTTGTGAAACTGTCTAAATCGTTAAACCCGTCGGGCATCATCTCCAGTGCGACTTGTTTGTAGTCTACGGTGTTTTTATCGGCAACTACGATAGGGCCGTAACCCCTAGAGACAGAAGCAGTGTTAACTTCTTCCATCACTTCTTCGATAGTTACGGTTTCAAGATCGAGGTTCGCACCGGCAATCGAGAACATCTGCCAAAGATTGGGAATCTTGGCAAGTACTTCAGTATTCTCTATGTAGTTACTAACCCAGTCAGAGCTGGCTCTTCGTAGAGAAAGTGCGCCAGTGAGGTCGTACATCTCTCGAATTGCCTGGTTCTTGTCTGTGATGCCGTTCTCCGCCATGTAGGTGAAGATACGGTCATAGACAAATTTTTCATAATCGGCTCTGTTGATTTGAGGAACTCTGTTCAAGTACTCTTGGAACAGGGGGTTACTACGAAGTACAGGATCGAAACCTTCTTGCAACAGAGGTAAGTTAGGTTC
>Ga0208644_1004002_pt1 | contig 11238 bp, 19 predicted proteins | sample VirMetDEL_Nov_18_FD_184517 | JGI IMG/M metagenome (GOLD analysis project Ga0208644, IMG submission 184517) | Aqueous microbial communities from the Delaware River and Bay under freshwater to marine salinity gradient to study organic matter... | ecosystem: Environmental > Aquatic > Marine >... | reverse complement strand
CTATTTCTATTGTGCTGGTGTCCTCCATTCCAATCGGCCTGAGATAGTTCTTCTCAAATGAAGTCCTCTTGCCGTAGTATTGATTGAGGATGATGCGAGACACGAAACCTGCCCAGTATCCTGAGTGATATTTTTCTACCACCCATTCATCAGGCTTCTCGCAGAGAATGAGAAAGAGTTCTTGGTATAAATCAGACGCAAGTTCTTTGCCGACCTTGACGCAAAAACCCCTCACCCATTCCTGCTGCGATAGTTCAGTTATGATTTCGCTCTTTGTAATGTTTCAAAGTTTGTTTAATTTTTATTTGAAATTTCCACAACTTATCAACTCGTGAAACTGCCACCCATCTTTCTCATATTTTTTTCGGTAGTATTTGATTTGGGCTTCGGTCACACAACAGATGTCAGATTGCATTGTACCTTTCCTCATTACGAGTACCCAAGATTTCACGGGTGTGTAGGTAGATTTGTGACTCATGGCGATTCATTTTTGGCATGGTGATGTAGTAGGCCATTTGATTGTATCCGTGTATGGCAGTTGAGTGGTCTCTGAGCAAATACTGCCCCAACTTTTTCCACGAGAATCCAGCCCTCCTCCCGATGTAAAAAAACACTTGACGAGCAATGACACACTCTCTGATTCGGCTTCTGCCTTTCATGTCTTTAACGGTGGTCTGTGAAGCGCTGGAAACTGCTCTTGCAATTTCATCCAAAGGGAACTCTGAGATTGGGTTATCAAGGTCATCCAGTATGAGTTTGTATTCCTGAATATCTTGCTTGGCTTTTTCTAAACTATCCCACAAGGATTTGCATTTACGCTCCAAGCGTTTGACTTTGATTTTGAGTTCTGTGTTTTCTGTGTATAGGTCTTTCATTCTGTGAATTTTGTAAGTGAACCGGTGAACTTGACATCTATTGTCACGCATTCCCCGTGTCGGTTTTTGGCAATCATCAATTCTGCTTCCTCAGTGTCTGGTTTTTCGTCTTGGTAGTAGGCAGGTCGGTAAGGGAAAAGAATTGCGTCAGCGTCTTGTTCAATCGCTCCTGATTCCCTCAAGTCAGAAAGTAGAGGTCGGTGGTCACTTCGTTGCTCAACCGCTCGTGAGAGTTGGGAAAGAGCAATCACACAAATTCCCAAGTCCTTTGCAATCAGTTTTAGGTTGCGAGAGATTTCAGCAACCTCCTCTTGTCGGTTTTGTTTCGTTCCTTTCATTAGTTGGATGTAGTCAATGACCAGAAGATCAAGGCCGTGTTTCTGCTGGTGGATTTTTAACTTAGCCGAGAGGCGATCTATTCTCAAGGAGGTGTCATCGTCCAACCAAAGAACTGGGTTGTCTGCAATCGTGTAGTCAACTATCCTATCAATATGACCTTGAGAAAGTGAGTTGCTGCGGATTTTGTAGTTCTCAATGTGTGTCTCGTGTGTGAGAATCCTGCGAGCCAATTGGTCAACTGACATCTCAAGGGAAAGGAAAAGAACCTTGTACCACTTTGATGCTTCCAAAGCCCAAGTCATAGCGATGGCTGATTTGCCCATTCCCGGTCTTCCTGCACAGATGATGAGGTCTCCTCTGTTCCAACCTCCAAGATATTTATCAAGATACCTCCAGCCCGTTTTCATTCCGTTGGTAGCGTCTTGTCTTTTGAACGCTTCGCAAATGTCATCACAAGCCTTGTTGATGGCTTTCCTTGAGGATATAGGGTCTCGGTCAATGTGAATGGTTGCCGTTGAAATTAATGTGGTAAGTTGAGAAACAATGTCTCCCTTCAGATCAATCTGAGATAGCCCGTGAACGAGTCGCTCGTGTTCGTGTTTCTTGGCGAGTTGTTTTAGGTAGGCATCCACCAAAACATAGTCGGTGGCCATCCCTTGAATCATCACAAGGTCTCGCATTGGCATCGTTCCTTTCAACTCAATCAAGATGTTTGAATTGTTCAAAGGCTTGTTTGCCAGATAGAGTTCCTGAATCTTTTGAATCGCTGGTTGTATGTGAGAATCAAACCAAGACGGATTTGCTGAGAGTAGTTTGAAACGAGTTGTATCGTCAAACATCGCTGCTGCCAGTATGTATTGTGAAGGGGTCATAGTGTTGCCTTTTTGTATTTAGGAGAAGCAAGTTCGGTTTTATTATCCGAAGAACGAAGCCAATTCCTGACCGCTGCTTTCCAGTCCTTCATTTTGGTTTTTCCAACAACCCATCCTTTGGAGGTATAAAAGTCAATGAATCGTTCAGCATCAAATCCTGGAAAGGCTTGATTGATTTCTTCCTTAGTTGGTGGTATAAACTTCTTTATTACTTTATCTTTATCTGTGTCTTTATCTGTTACATTATCGGCATTTTTGGCATCATCTGGTATGCGGTCGGATGCGGTCGCATCCCATCGCTTACGAGCGTTTGCGGAATTGCGCTCTCGTATCTGTTCGTACTTTTGTAAATCACGCTTTAGTTGTTGCTTGATTGGTTCAAAAGCAATCTTCGTGATGATGTTTTCAGTATCTGGGTCTTGGTCATTGACATACCTCAGAATGTGTTTGAACAGATTCCCTGCTTGTTCGTCTGTTAGTTGCTCTATCGTGTGAATCAAATCGCAATAGAGAAGGAATGATTTTTTGTTTTCAGCCATAAAAAAAGCCCCAGATAGAGGCGGATGTGTAGAAGCCATCCGACCCTTCCAGGGCAAATATCTGTTCTTTTAACCGCCTTCTACTCGGTTGTGAACTTCGTCTATTTATGTATAGCAAAGATAAGATTTTGGATTATTCTTCCAGATACTTTTTCCATTTTTCTTGATGATCGTGACGGATCTTATACTTGCTTCCTCTGAGGTGAGGATACTCCTCTTGCAACTTCTGACGGCATCTGCGAATTGTTTCAGGGCTTGTGAATGAGCCTGCTGAATACAGCCGTAGAAAGTCCATAGCACTGATGTTTGGGTTTCCTGCCATCTCTCCCTTCCAAACAAGGGCTTGGAGAAGGTTATCGTCATCCATTGACTTTGGGTGATTCATTAGGATTGCTGCGATTTTCTGCTTGTTCATAGTGCCTTTCCTTTGTACATCTTTTTGCGTTGAACTTGAAGGTGATTCTGCCATTCGTTGAACTTGGGAATGACTGGGTCACGCTCAGGAGTTGGTTGGTGAGGAACATCATAAGAGTCAATGCCCTTCTTGATGATGAACTTGAGGTAACTCAAAGCCAAGATGACAAGAGTCACGGGGATGATTAGAATTGCTGGTATCATAGTTTGATGTGTTTTAATTCGTGTGCTTCTACCCAGTATAGGCGTTCTTCTAATTTGATGAGGAATGTTCCGTTATCCTCTTGCTTGATTACCTCCACAACTTTCCCGTTGAGGTAGGCGTATGTTGGTTTTTGCATATTCAAATATAAACAAAGTTTGCAATATCCAAAATAATTTTAAGAAATAATTTCAGCCAACATCTCTGAGGCTACTGAAATCTTATCGTCTATCTCAGCCTTGACATCATCTTGGTATATCTCAATCTGATATATCTGCTTGTCCTCAGGCATTCGTGGGTCATAAGAAACGAACATTCCTTTTGACTTCTCGGTGGCGATCATTCCCAGTTGCATTTGCCAATAGTACTCAGGCCGTGAGGACTTGAAATCCTCGTTGTCCTTGATCAACATATGCTTGATGTGATTGTGGCTCTCGTATGGGCATTTGATTTCCAACAAGTGGCTTATTGAAAGCCCGTCAGGAGATGCCCCAGAAAAAACACCGTAGGAATAGAACTTAAACTCTTGGCCTCCGTAGTAGTCCCACATCTGGTCGCTGATGGCATTGAACTTCAAAAACGCTTCTTGCTCGTGGTCAACTCCCCAATCAAGTGCTGCTCCGTAAATGGGTCGTTTCTGCCCAGTCAGAATCTCTGCTGCTTTTTCTATTACAAACGATTTGGCGGTCTCTGAGAGGATTTCTCCCTTCTTGCGAGGGTTACCCATCAAGCGATGAATTTCAGAGGCTGTGAACTTGCCTATTCGCTTTGCTTCCCATTCTAATTGTGTCATTTCTGTTTGGTGTTAAAGGTTTCGTTGTAGTATAGTTCTGCTTGGTCATTTGTCCATTGAGTATGTGGATAGTCATCAAATACTCTTTGACCTTCTATGTGTGCATCCATTATCTGCTCCCTCTCAATTTCTTTGGCTTGTTCAATTATATTATTTGGGATACTCCAATTTTCTCTTTCACAATACTCTAATAGATATTCTACTGCTGTCTGTTTCATTTCTCGTTGGTGTTAAAGGTTTCGTTATAGTAGTCATTTGCGTCAGCCCATTGATTGTGCCACCCATCCAACTTCCCATCCAGAAAGGCATCCACAATCACCTCTTTCTCTTTCTCAAGCATTTCTTTTCGGATAGCATACCAAGTGAACTTATCTTTTGGGGTGTCCCATAGTTTATCAAACAATTCTTGTACTGGTGTTTTCATATAGCGTTAAAGTTTGGCAGTTGCTCAACAAACTCCAAGAGCATCAAATACTCTCTTGCTTCATCGTGAGAGAGGAAGGTTGCAGCGAGTTCCTGCTTCCAGTAAACTCGCCACAACGCTTGTCCATTGACAAATGCCTCGTAAATCATAATCCAGCCTCTACGGCTAAATCCATTAGGTCTTTGTTGGAGATGTCATACTTCTCGGCAATCTTAGCGGTGTCTCCTCCACCTGCTACATACTTGACTGCCTCACCCCACTTTGGGCTATTCTTGGTCAGTTTGTACTTGACCATCTTGGTGCGGTTCATTGCCTTTTCTGCATCGTCATCCTCATCAATGTTCAGACAAAGGATTGCTCCGATAGCGTATCTCCGAGCATAACTGATGGCCGAGCCAACCGCTTGTGGGTCGTTCTCCTTAGCAACTGGCATCGCATAGGAGGCCTCAAGATACTGCCCTGATTCGGTGTGGATTAAGATGGTAGTAAGTTCAAACTCGTCAGGGAATTGAGAGAACACCAACCCAGCCTTTTGCAAGGGTTCTGCGATGACATCTAAGATGTTGGAAAGGGAAGCGTACTTTGATTTGAAAAAAGGGTTCTGAGCCTCTTTCTTGACTTTGCCAACTTGGGCGTGAAAGGTTGCCAATGCCTTGGCTAACTCTTTGATTTCTGGTGATTTATTCATCTGTTATTTTATAGTGTTTGATTTTTCCAGTGACTACGGCTTCAACAAGCCAAGCAAATTCCATATCAAGGTCAAGGTCTGACCAACCTACATACTTATTCTGAAAGCCATCTTCATCAATCTCGCTTCTGCCGATTGTCTTGAGATAGTCCCAATGCTCGGTCAGACACCAATCACGAAACTCCTCTCGGTTGAAGTGGTAGATTCTTTGATAAGACACCAAGAGCCAATCTCCGTTTTGGATATCGTCCTCAATGATGTGTTCGTCATTGTACTTAAAGTGTATCATCAATGACCTCCTTCGCTGCTTCAATGACCTTCAAGGCCGTTTGGTTGTAGATATCTCCTTTGAGATACTTAGATACGGTGGGCATAGAGATGCCAGTGCGTTCGGCTACCGCTTTGACGATGCCGTGACGCTTGTTCAATTTCACAAATAAAATCAGTTCTTCTGGTTTCATACAGAAGCAAAGATAAAACTAATTTACTAAAAAGAAAAATCTTTTTTCTATTTGGGCAGAACTGCAATAGAAATGTAACGACCAACGGCTTCTCCTAATTGAGCCAAATTGCGGTCATTTATTACCGGAGTCACGAAGGGTCTTTCCTTGAATCCTTCTGTGTGAATTTTCCGAGCAATCACATAGGCCAAAGATTTAACGGCCTTTTGATAGTTTTGGTTGGGAGATGTGCGAACCTGAATGCCTTTCATCCGAATCCACTCCTCCAAAGATTGTTGCAGCGTTGGATTGCCTTTGGTGTTTGATTTGGTGGCTGGTCTTCCTTGGTCAACCCATTCCCAGTAGTCCAACATCATTATCTTGACATTGCCTCCCGTTCTCAGGGTTTTGACATCCGGTGCTATTGACTGCAAAAGATTACCAGAAGCAACAGCCTTTTGTCTTGCAAGGTTATTTCTCATCTGTGCAATGACAGAGTTTGACCAACCGAGCAGAATCTGTTGAAGTTGACTATCTCCTTCTGTGGTGAATTGGGTAGAGCCTATCTGCCCACCCGAAGCAATGAGGTCTGTGAGAGCCTTTTGTCTGCTCTCAATTTCAGAGTTTGATATTTGGAAGTAATCAGGCAAGTGATTTCAGCATCTCAATCAGTTTGGGATGAGGATATACATCAACCTTGTCCTTGCGAACTGAGTTGTGTGTGAAGACCCCGGCTTCGCCTTTCAAGGCTCTGTCGGTTACATCCCAGATGTCTTCGTTATAAGATAGCGGAATCTCGTATCTGTCCCTCCACAACAAAAGAAGTTCACGAGTGCTTTCAATCTGAGCGTCTGTGTAATTCTCCCAGTATTGGTATTTTTTATACTTGACCTCAATCACATCCTTGACCTCTCTGCCGGTATATGAAAAGAACTTGCCGTCTTTCTCGGTCAGTTGACCCCAATTTATGATCTCAACACCAATGGAGATTTTGTCCAAGGACTGGTAAGGGACTTTGTGAGCAGCAAAGACATCTTGCTTTAGCCCCAAGTGATAAGCCCATTTCGCTGATGAGAACCCTTGACCGATTTCGCCATCTCTGCCAATCACAACACAAGTAGCAACCCGAACGAGGTTCTTTTGCCACATATTGAAAACGGCTTGAGGAGTCCCAGTTCCTGCTGTATGATGGAGATAGATTTGCTTCTTGGCAACCGACTCGTTGACATAGTCATTAAATGGATACTGCTTGAGGTTCATTTTCCGAGATTAGTTTGTTCAGATACCATTGGGCTTTTTTCAAGTCCTCCACCTTGCCTTTCCTCTCCCACCTCCACAAATACTTCATAGCGTTTCCCTTGCAGTAGCCGTTGAATTGGTCTTTGGTCATTGAGGCTTTGATAGCGTCAATGGCTTCTATTTCTCCTTTGTAGTGTTCGGGGTGGTTTACTGCATCCATTTGGTCATAAAATCTGTGAGGGGCAAATTTAACAAGAAAACCTGATGGGCGGTGTAGACCTCCGTGTAATCGTCTAACTCTACGGCTGCGATGACGGAGTCCAAATCCAAGTAACCATCTCGCTCGTACTCCACCAGATCGGGAGCATCGTTGAGCAACTTGTCCATTGGGTCGGGTACGAGTTCATATATAAAAGGGACTTTGATTAGGTTCATGATGTTTTATAAGTATAGCCGGTGACTTTGGCTGCTCCAGTATGCTGACGGCATGGTGTTAGGTTGAGCCATCTACCTCCGAGAGGTTTGGGTGCTGCTCCTCTCTCAATGTGCCATCCACCTTTTCCTTCGTTGTATTCTTCTTTGTAGGTTGCGGTGCGAACATGAACAACCTCTTTGAGTTCTACTATGTTGTGCAAAGTCAGTCGCTCGGTCATATAAGTCAACTCGTAGTCATTGTGAACATGGCCTTGCCAAATCATGTCGGCATTCTCTACAAACACCTGCATTCGGTTTGCTTGTATTGTTCCTAAAGTTACGGGTGCTGCTCCTCCTGAGCCGTGAAAATACTTGATGCGATACCTTGCTCTGTGTTTGTTCTCATCTCTGAACTCATAAACAACCCATCCACCATAGCCCCCAACCTCAATAGATGATCCGTGTGCTATGTTCATTCCAGAAACAAATCGCTCAATGACATCGGTCTCTTGTCTTTTGAGTACGCTGGTCTCATGGTTTCCATACCCGATGACCCGAATTAAATGAGCATAAGGTGCAAACCATTCAATCGCTGACCCAATTACCGCATCAAGATAGTTGTTTACATTGTGTTCAGGTCGGATATCGCTCTTGGCTTTTCGTGGGTCATACGCTCCTTGCATCAAGCAAAAAGTATCTCCGTTCAAAAGGATGTCACAACCCTCTGTTTTGGCTTCGTCCAAATGGCGTTTTAGAAGCCTTCTGTCGCACTTTGGGTTGTCCCAGTGTAGATCGCTTAGGAGAAGGACTTTGCGTGGCTTAAAATCGCTCTCAATGATATGGACATTTTTTGTCTTCATAGTATAAGAAGCACAACCAGCAGCGACAAGGCTGCCGAGGTGCGCTTGAATGTTTTGTTCGTTTGGGTCAAGATGGCGTTGTCAGTTTTTAATTGGATGTTCTCTTTGTCCAGTTTTTCAATCACAACCCCTTGCTCGTGGATAAGTGCCGAATCAATCGCCAACTCTTTCTTGAGTTGTATCACTTGCTCTCGTGCTTTTGCTCCTTGCCACAGACGATAGTTGACCTCCCGAATCAATGAATCGGTGAATTGACAATAGGCGTTCTGTGGTGCGGATATCAGCAAGGCTATCACTAAGATATACAAATAGCGTGTCATAGGCTTGTTCGGTGCGGATGCGTTCCGTGTGGATTGTTTGCTTTTCAACCTTCAGAATCTGAATAGTATCAAGTCGGGATGTCGCAGTATGATTCCAAGTAGGGGGTATTGACAACAAAATCAATAGCATGGCCAGCCACAATGTCAGTAGATGAATCGTAGAACGGCTCGGCAGTAGCGTTGACAAGGATTTCAAATTCTTCATCTAAGCGATTATTTCTGACAAGTAAGGTGATAATATCAATGAGTACTCCTGCGGTATCTGAGAGGACTTCTATGGTGTTTGAGGATGACTCAAACTGCCTATCCATCACCATCATTGCGAACTGATAGGATACGAGTTTACCTTGTTGGTTAAACTGGAAGCCATTGGGGACTAACCAAACCAGAGGGTAATACTTAACCTCGTCAACGGCAAAGTCAAACTCAGCCCCTACTGCGAACTTGCCGACCATCTTGTGACTCTCGGCTGCCGCTTTTATCTTGGCGATTATCTGGTTTAAGGTCATAGGCTTTCAGTTTGATTTCGTTTTTCAATCGCCATTTATTCTTGTGGGAAGTCATAGTTGAAGAAGCAGTCATCATCACCGGGCAAGTACATACCACCAAAGAAAGCAGTTGACTTGGGACGGATGGTGTCAAAGTCAGAACCGGGGTTAAGATAAAGGGGATATTTGTTGGGATAGGTGCGAAGGTAATCACGCAAACGCTCTCCGTAGTATTCAGCCTTGTCTCTGTATCTTTGCTCTATGTGGGTGAGGTCAGAGGGAGTGGCTGGTGTGGCGTTCTCAGAATTGCGAGAAGCAACGCTCTTGTTCATAAACTTAAAGGTCAAGGGAAGCATTGACTCCACCAATGTATAATACTTCAAACAAGGAGCGATATAAGAGTCCAGAAGGCTCGTGTTGTCAGCCGTCAAAGTACCTCCATAGGCTTGGGTCTGCAACTCGTTATAGATGCCAGAGCCAACGATGTTACGGATGTAAATCTCTTGCGCCTCCTTGATGGAAGCCTTCAAGATTTTATCGTCAAGGTTCTCGTTTAGAGGGGTGTTGTCCTTGAGATACGAGGTTGATATGAAATAGACAAAGTTGCTCATTTTCTTCTAACTACTTTTGAAATCCAAGCGTGACGGCAATAGGGAAGGTGAACGGCAGGAGATGAGCCTTTCACGGTCATCCAACCGCCTCTCCTTTGCCAAACATCGTAGCCCAAGATTGAGGACATTTTGTCAATGTCTTCTTTGGTGTACAAACGACCAAAATCAACCATTCTCCGACAGAAGTCACGAGTGGTAGGAATGACATCAGCACCGGGCATCGCTGGATTCTTAGCGTACTCATAGCGAACCTCAATAGTGTCGCTGATGTTGTTGTCTTTAAGCAAAGTCAAACCTGCTGCCAATATGCCCCAACCGCCTCCGACATCTTCAATCATTCCGTCTGCAAATAGCATATCCAGTTCCTCTTGAATGACATCTGGGTCTTCATCAATCAAATCAACCAAATCCTCAGCGTATAGTCCGGGGTTGTTTTGCAAAAGTTGAAGAATCATCAAACTCAAAGCAGAATCAAACTTCATCTTGACAAAATCAAACTTGTCGGCAGTTTCACCGAATGCTTCAAACACCTTGATGTCAGCATCATCATTCCATCCAAAAGGATTTTCAGAGGAGAACTGCAAAGGGTCAACAGACATTCCCAATTCTTGACGGGCTTCTTCCTTAGAGATGATGCCCTTCTCAAACAGATAAACATAATCCAAGCCAATCGGAGGATTGTTCTTTGTCTCCAGTTTGACTGGTGCGATGTATTTGAATATATGCGAAAGGCAAGAATCAAGTTGCTTTTGACGAGGCTCTACATAGGAACTCTGAAAGGTCTCGTAAGCCTCAACCAGTTCGCTTCTTCCACCCAATTGACCTTCGGTCTTTACTCCGAACAACATCGGAGAGGTTACCTTATGGCCGACAAAAATCTCCTCTTGGACTTGACGGTTTAATTCAACAAACAACTTGTCAAAATCCGAAGGAGCAAGGTTGTTGATCACCGATGGGTTCTCGTTGGGTTCGTTGTATTGGATTATTACAGACCCAGCGTTGTCCGTGCCTTGGAAGTTGTCTTTGAATCGCTTTGCGGTCTTTCTGGCTTCCTCTGGAGTTGGTATCCCCTTAAAGAGTTGGATCAAGGTCTGAGCAGAGAAACCAGATTTGATGGAGTTCAAATGGAAGTTGGCAATCTCGGTGTCAATCTCAACATACTTCAAAGCCCCGATGTAGTCAGGCAAAGGATAGATGTCTTGACCGGCTCGGTAAAACTTAAAATAATATAGTTGCTTGTTCTCACGAGTGGTTGGATTCCACTTGGGGTAGTAGGTCAACTCAGGTCTGTGAGAATCCCAGTTGTCAGAATAGACAAAATCCATTTCCAAGCCTTTACGAACATTCTGGAAAGGCAGGTGATAAATCTCAGCAATTGAGGTCTTTGCCTTGTTCCAGATGATCTCCAAAGCGAAGCCGTTGAATAACTCACAATCTTGAGCAATCTTGGTCTTGAGGGATTCAAAATCCTCGTAGGCGTTTATAGAGTTGAGATAGTCCTGCGCTCTGGCAATGTCCTCGGTATTTGCTCCGATGATTTCGGTTTTGTCCCCTGACAGATACGCTGCTTTTTGGGTTACGATTGCAGAGTGTTTTGGGGATTTGTTGAAAAGGTCAATCAACTCAAATGGGTACTTGTTATTTTCCCCAAAGGTGACGAAGCCTTTGCTCTTGTTCTCCTTGAATTTAGGGAGAGCAGATTCCACAAAACTGACTCTTT
>Ga0208644_1004001_pt1 | contig 11239 bp, 13 predicted proteins | sample VirMetDEL_Nov_18_FD_184517 | JGI IMG/M metagenome (GOLD analysis project Ga0208644, IMG submission 184517) | Aqueous microbial communities from the Delaware River and Bay under freshwater to marine salinity gradient to study organic matter... | ecosystem: Environmental > Aquatic > Marine >... | reverse complement strand
CACGTCAGGCTGCTGCGGGTCAATCGAGCGCGGCAAACATTTCGAACTTGCTGCAACAGCAGGGCGCGGCCACGGCTGGCGCTGCGCTGGCACGCGGTCAGGCAACAGCAAACTTGTTCGGCGACATTACAGGCACGATCGGCACGATCGCTGGCATGTCGAAGGGCGGCGTTTTCGGTCAGGGGGTCTTCTAAATGGTCAGTCCCATCAGCTACATGATGAACGTCAGAAGCCCGTTTGAACAGTCCATTCGCGGCTTTGAGTTTGGTCAGGCATCGCGTTTTCGTGAAAGCCAAGAAGACCGCGCGCAGGCACAAGAAGCCCGAACCGCAGAAGAATTTCCGCTGCTGATGGAGCAACGGCGTCAGGGCATCGACATTCGTGGTTCGCAAGAAGCCCGTGCAGCTGAACAGTTTCGCTTGCAGCAAGAAGAAGCTGCGCGCGCCCGTGATCGTCAGGAAATGCTTCGTGGCCGTTTGACCGATCTGGCTTCAAACCCGAACGCCACTGCGAACGACTTTGCGACCATCATGACAGAGTTTCCCGAAGTCAGTTCTGATCTGTCGCGCGGATGGAATATGATGAACGAGCCACGCCAACAGGCGGTTCTGCGCGATCTATCACAGGTCTACAGCGCGATTGACACTAACAACGTGCCGATCGCTGAACGGCGTCTTGAAGAACGCCTGACTGCTGCGCAGAACGCAGGCAACGAAGAAGATGTCCGTCAGACTGAAATCATGTTGCGCACGTTGCGGATTGATCCGCGTGCTGCAAAGGCATCGATTGGCTTGACCCTTCGTGCGCTGGGCGGATCGACATATGACAATCTGCTGACTGGCGGCAATGTAAACGTGCAGTCCAGCCAAGTGATTGGCGGTCTGGCATCCGTTGCGCAGATGCGTGATGGTTCTGTCCGCGTCACAGACGTTCGCACAGGTGAAATTGTAAGCGGCGATGCTGCGCAGGCGCTTCTTGATGAAGCCCGTCAAGCTGAAGCGGAAAGCCGCCGTTCGCGCGAAGCTGCGGCAACTGAAGCCCGATTGACAACGCAAGCTGAACTTGGCGCTGAAGCAGCTGGCGCAACGGCGGCTGGCACGACTGGCATCGAGATCGGTCGCCAGACGTTCGAGCGTCTTGGCCCGTTGCGTGCAAACATTGCGAACCTTGATCGTGCGATTGAACTGGTCGAAGACGAGGGCGCAAACACTGGTGTGATCGCCAGCCGCCTTCCGAACTGGAACGCATCGACGGTCGAACTGGAAAACCTCCGCAATCAGCTTGGTCTGGATGTTGTGGGTTCTGTTACCTTCGGCGCATTGTCTGAAAGTGAATTGGAACTGGCGCTGCAAACTGCGCTTCCGACCAATCTTAGCGAAGACGCCTTGTCTGGTTGGCTTCGCCGCAAGCGTGACGCACAAGACAAGCTGGCAGATTATCTGACGCAGCAAGCCCGTTTCCTGTCCACCCCAGGTCGGACATTGGATCAGTGGATTGGCTTCACTGAAAGCGGATCAAAAGACATGCGCGCTTGGATGCGTGACAACCCGATTGGTCGCCGCACCGAACGCGCTGCACCCGCTGAACAAGCCGCGACAGGCGCTGCACCCGCGGAAACAAACGCAGACCTTCAGTTCATGCAGGACATGCAGGCGAAACGTGAACGTGGCGAACGCTTCACCCCAGAAGAAATCGCACGCATCAGACAGATCGCCGGGAGACAGTAATGGCACTAAGCCCAACGCTCACAGGATCGACAAACGTTCGCGCAGCCATTGATACGGCTGCGTCACGTTATGGCGTGAACCCGACAGCACTGAGCGTCATCGCGCAACTTGAAAGTGGTGGCAACCCAGCCGCACAGAACCCAAATTCATCTGCTGGCGGCTTGTTCCAGTTCATTGACAGCACGGCGCAACAGTATGGATTGACCGACAAATTCGATCCATACGCGTCGGCTGATGCTGGTGCCCGACTAGCCCGTGACAATGCAGCAAGCCTTCGCCGTGCAATTGGTCGTGAACCCACGATCGGGGAATTGTATTTGGCCCATCAACAAGGCGCTGGCGGTGCGTCAACGCTGCTAGCAAACCCAAATCAAAAAGCTATTGATATTGTTGGCCGTAATGCGGTTCTTTTGAATGGCGGCAATGAAGACATGTCCGCCCAAGAATTTGCAAACCTATGGATCAACAAAGCCCAAGGCGTTCTTGGCGGTGAAGGCGTTGATACCGTTGTTGGTCAAGCAGAAGAAGACGTTTTGGCAGATGGAAATGACGCTCGCACACTGGCCCAGCAACTTCTTTTGCAAATCGGCACGCAGCCCGAAGAAGGTCAGGTAACGCCTGCTGAAGCATATGGTGCCGCTGGCGCGATGGAGCCTGCGCCTGTTTCGGCTGCGCAGCTTGAAGCGGAAGCGTTGCTGCAAGATATTGCGCCGCAAGGCGAGAACGTTGTGATGACCACTGAAGGCGGTGGCCGTGTCGTTGAAATGCCGCTGACAGGTCAGGGAGGCATCGACATTGAAGGTCGCCCCATCCGTCAGTATTCGTTCGTAAGCCCAGAGTTTTCGACCACGGATCAGGGCGTGGTTCAGCGCGTCATGGAAGGCATGTCGGTTCAGGACGCACTGCGCGAAGCTCGCGCCGCTGCTGCTGAAGGCCCGACACCGCTGCGTGAACAGTTCAGCCGCGAAGGTTTTGAAACCGCTGGTCAAGCCGCTGGTGGCTTGGTTGGTGGCGAAGGAGTGGTGCAAATTCCAGAAAGCGTCCCGCTGTATCGTGAAGGTGGCGCTGAAGTATCGATTCCCGCCCCTGTTCGTGGCGTTGGTGAATATCTTGGCGATGTGCTGATGACCGCTGCTGGCGCTGGTCAAGGTGCATACGGTTATTTGGTCGGCGGTCTTGGTGATCTGTTTGTCGAGAGTGGTGTGATGGATCGTTCGGGCGCACAGCGTCTGGCACGCGATCTGATGGCCATGCCTGAAGCCTTCGCTGGTTCCCCAGGTGCGCTTGCAACGCCCCGCATGGCGGCCCCCCGTGGCTTGCGCACTGCGGAACGTGTTGCTGAAGAAGCTGACGTGGCCCAGCCGCCCCGTGTGGCACCAGAAACGCCCCCTGTAACGCCGGATGAAGACGCTCGCATCGGTGAATTGATCCGCCGTGGTGCTGGCTTTGGCATTGGCGCGCACCGCGCCCGTGAAGAACTGGCCCGTATTGCACAAGCAAATCCCGAAGCCGCTGCGGCTGCGGAGCGCCTTGGCATCGATCTTCCTGTTGATGTTTTGACTGACAGCCGCCAAATCCGCGAAGCTGTTGGTGCCACCCGCTCGATCGCTGGTTCAGAGGCAAGCGCCGCGTGGCGTGATGACCTTCTGCGCGTCACAGAGCGTGCGGACGAAGTTATTCAGGAACTTGGTGGCGCAACTGATCTTTCGACTGTATCTGATCGCGTTCTGACGCGTCTGACAGGAACCCGTGATGATCTGTTCCAGCGCGCCGACGATCTTTACACATCCGTTGATGTGGCGGTTCCACGCAACACGATCATTGAGCCGAACAATGTCGTTCGCACGCTGAACGGCGTGATTGGTGAACTTGGTGGGCCTGCAGGCATGACAGCCGCAGAGCGCCGCTTGTTCGAACTGGTCACTGGCGATCAGCCGATCACATATCGCCGCCTGATGCGCGAAAAGACGCAAATTGGCCGTGCGATCCGCCGTGGCGATGGCCCGTACGCTGATGTGGATCAAGCCGATCTGTCCCGCTTGTATGCGGCGCTTTCCGAAGACCAGCTGGCAAACGTCAGCCGTGTCGGTGGCGAAGACCTTCGTGCGAACCTTGAACTTGCCAATGATTTGTATGCGCAGGGCAGGAACATGGACACCGAAATCGTTTCTGCGTTTGGCCGCGATCGTCAGGGAAGCATTGCAAGCCGCCTGCGGTCTGCGATCAGTTCGACAGCCCGTGGCGATGTGTCCGGGCTTCAGCGCACGATCAACGTCATTCCAGAAGACCTTCGCCGCGAAGCAGCGACATCCGCGATCCGCGAAGTCGCATCCAGCACTCAGGCTGGTGAACGTGGCTTCGGGTTCAATCAGTTCACAAACTTCTATTCGAGCCTTCGCCGCAATCCGCAGGCGTATCGTCAGGTGGTCGAAGCTGTTGGCACAGACGCCGATCGCGTGCTGCGTGATCTGTATGAAGTATCGCGCCGCGTCACTGACGCCCGTGCGAACGTCATCAGCACTGGCCGTGCAAACCAGCCATTGATCGAAGCGATGCGCGCAGAAGGCTTGATGGGTCGCTTCATGGGATTGATTGCTGGTCGCCGTGCGGTTCAAGCAACAACGACAGGCGCTGGTGGCGCAGCTGGTGGGCCTGTTGGCGCAATGGTGGGTGATGCGTTCGGCGATATGCTGGCTCGCGCTCGTCCTGATCGTTTGCAGCGTGCAAGCGCACTGTTCCGCAGTGACGCCTTCAAAACGCTGATGGATGAAGTGGCTACGCAGCCAGCAGTTTCAGCGCGGACTGTGAACCGCGTTGCCAATTCGCGCCAGTATCGTGATTGGGCAGCGATGGCAGGAATTGAAGACCCACGAAACTGGCTTCAGAGCGCAATTCTGGCTTCGACCGTGGATCAAGAGGCGGTGCCAGCGGAGGTGCAGCAATGAACCTATCCAAAGCACCCTTTTTTATGGTAAAAGCCTTGCAGAGCAGAGGGAAACAATAAATGGCACTTACGCAACTCGCACCTCCGTATCCCATCTTCACCGACAAAAACGGTGATCCCCTTGATAATGGGTATCTGTATTTTGGGGAATTAAACAAGAACCCCGAAACGAACCCGATCCAAGTTTATTACGACAGCGCGTTCACTCAGCCGGCGGCACAGCCTCTGCGCACGTCGAACGGTTATGTTATGCGCAACGGTTCCCCTTCGCTTTTGTTTGCGAACGATGAATTTTCTGTCACGGTGCGAGACAAAAATTCATCTTTGGTGATCTATTCACCAGTTGGATTTGGATACGATCCAGCATCAGTCGCAGGCATTGTCATTCGCACAAATCATATTGGAGACGGAGCAACCGTCACGTTCGGAATGGGCGCGTCTCCGACAACTGTCAACGCAACCAGCGTATATATTGATGGCGTGTATCAGAACAAAAACACGTATTCCATCAGCGGGACCAGTCTGACCTTTTCGGAGGCGCCTCCGCTTTTTTCTGTGATCGAATTTATCGTTCAAGAAAGCGGGATTATTGGCGGCACGTCTGCTGAACTTGTATCATATAACAATGGTGGCACTGGTGCTGTTGGGCGCACTGTTAAAACAAAACTCCACGAAGTTCCGTCCGTTAATGACTTCGGAGCCATTGGAGACGGTGTGACAGACGACACAGCAGCGTTCAACGCGGCATGGGCAGCAGCCGATCCTCAAGCCGTTTATGTTCCCGCAGCATCATACGCGATCACTGGAACGGTGACGGGCAAATTCTTTTCATTCGGTGTGGCGACGGTGGTCGGTGGAACCGTGACTACGATCACCAACCTCGTGCCGTAAGGAGGCAACGATGAAATTGACACAAGCAATTGTGAAGAAGTGGGACAAATAAAATGACGATTAGGCAACAAGGCGGCGTCTTTGGAAGGCACCCAAGTTTTTCCAGCGTCACAGCGGAGCAAATTGCTATTAGCGGATCTGGGTCGTTTGCTGGCAATGTTTCCGTCGATGGGAACGTTGTATTGGCAAATGGTAGCGGCATCGACTTCTCTGCCACCTCTGGCACTGGCACAAGTGAACTGTTTGACGACTATGAAGAGGGGACGTGGACGCCAGCTTTTGATGGTGTGACGGTCACATACACAACACAAACTGGAACATATGTAAAGATTGGCAGCATGGTTTACGGCTACTGCCGCATTGTTGTATCCAGCATCGACAACACAGATGGCAGCTCAGTATCTATTAGTGGCCTGCCATACAGCCCAGCCGTAACAGGTAATGGGGGAGGGACATTCCATGTTGGGTATAATCAGACACCGCTTTTTAATTCCACGGCAGCAGATAATGTAACTGGACTGAATTTCAACACAGGTGGAAGTTTTCAATTTGGGGATGCGTCGTACCAATTCTTTAGGCGGTATGTTGATTTATGCAATGCGTCTGGCGAATTGCTAGTCTCTTTCTCCTATCGAGCATCATAAAGGAACAAAATCATGGCACTAACCAAAGTAAACAACAGGATGATCGATGGGGCGGCTGTCAATGTTCTTGATTATGGTGCTGACCCAACTGGCTCTGAAAGTTCCGCATCGGCAATCAACAGTGCTATATCTGGCGGGTCAAAAGCCGTGTATATCCCAGCTGGCACTTATCTGATTGATGGCGACATTACTTTAGCAAGTAATCTCAAAGTTTTTGGGCATGGCCCAGCAACAGTTTTGTCAATGTCTGGAAGCAGCCGTCGATGTTTCAAGGGGACAACGATTGAAAACGTTATCATTTCAGACCTTTTGATTGATGGTAATAAACCTACTGTTGGTTGGGAAACAGCTGGCAATTTTGATTTTGGCATCCGCCTTGGAGAAGGAGCAACTTCTCAGTCTGTAAAAAATATCTCAATCCAAAACATCACCATCAAGGATATTGGTTTGGATGGTATCTATGCGACGGATTACTCAAATATTAGAGTGTCTAACTGTAATTTTCAAAACTGCCGGCGATGGGGTGTTGTCCCGCAAGCAGGAATTTACGGCGGCACAGACTTTATCATAGAAGATTGTTACTTTGACCAAGATTATGGCAATGGGCCTGTTGGTAAGGAATACCCATTAGGTGCTATTGATAGTGAGCCTGGTGGTGCAAACGCAGCAGACAGGATAATTTTCAGAAACATCACTGGAAAAAGAAATACAGCTCAACTTTTTGCGGCAGCATCATCAATTACCAACTCATCCATGAATGGGGTGGTGGTTCATCAGGGCAATTTAACAGTCAACAACAATATCACGTCATTAAATGATTGTTCTGTTGTAGGCGCAGATGGGTATTTAATTTCAGACAGTAACTCAGACAGTAAACCGACTGGTATTGGGAATATCAATGTGTTCTTTAGCACCCCCAGATCGCAAGTGGAAATTGCGGGTCGGAAAAACATGTTGCCGCATGACTTTGGCTATGAAGGATTTTGGAACCAGCCTTTGTCAGCAGGTGGCTCTGGAACAAGTGCTGGACTCGTGGCTAGAGATGTTGATGGTCATAAAGTTTATTTGCGAGATCATCAGATTGGCCCGGCAAGCGGGTTTTACGTGGCCAATAGACACAGCGTCCAAGCCAATGTTGCGACAGGAGATCAGGTTGTAATCTTTTTAGAAGTAGAAAGAACGGACAGCAATACAGCAACTGGCAACTTTTTTTCCGTCACTCTTGGTTCTGGTTTTGCAAGAGGCGGTTTGCAAGTGGAGCAAGGAGTTACACGATTGTTATTTGCATATAAAGCAACTGCAAACGAAACAAATCCATTGTTTACGGCTGGATTAACTGGAACTGCGAATGTTCAAGTCAATGTGTTGTTTAGAAAGCTAAAAGTTTTTATCAATCCAAAGCAAATTACTGACCAAGATTTCACAGCTAATGCGTCACATCTTCAAACAGCGTTAACTGATGGAATTGATCCGCCAGCCACTTTGTCTGGTTATGCTCAGATTTATGTGGATACAGCAGACGGTGATTTGAAGGTAAGGTTTGGTGACGGAACCGTAAAAACAATCGTAGTGGATACTTAATGCGCCTAGTGCGTGGACAGTCTAGCCAAGGAGGTAAATATGGCACTGACTAAAATGACAATCACCGACAAGATCGAAACTCTGCGTCTCGCAGCGGGCTATCCTGTCGTTCAGGTTCGCCAAGCAACGATCATTGCAGAGGATGGTGTGGAGATTAGCCGCACATTTCAACGCCATGTGCTGGCCCCTGACGCAGATGTGTCTGGCGAAAGCAATGAAGTGCAGGCCATTGCTGGCGTTGCCTTCACTGACGACGTCAAGGCGGCATACGCAGCTGCGCAGGCAGCAGAATAATGGAACGCGAACCGATCCAATCATTCACCCCCGTGTTTGGCACCGTGTTTGGATCGGTGTTCCGACCAGTAACGCTGAAATGAGGAGAATTGGCGATGAGAGAATTGGCGGTGGGAGAATTAACGGTGATCGTTAAAGACGTGACCCCGATCATTGTCGCGGCGATTTCTATCCTCGGCGGCGCTGGTTTTTGGGGGTGGATGCAATCGAAATCGAAGCTAGCGCATGCAGCGTCCCTGGCAGATGCTGCGAACGAGACAGAGTTCCGCGAGACACTGAAAATTCAGGTCGATCGCTTGGCTGCACAAGTAAATTGTTTGATCGCAGAAAAAGAAACGCTGCTGCGTGAAATGGCGCAGCTTCAGGCAAAAGTCGCAGCACAGGAAGTGACGATAAGTCACTTGCAGGAAATGCTGCGCAACAAATAGGAGGCCCACATGCGCACGATCAACGAAATCATCATTCACTGCACGGCGACAACGCCAAACTGGTGGGCTAACAAGTCTGCGCAGGCAAAAGTTGATGAAGTTCGCCGCTGGCATCGGGATCGCGGGTGGTCGGACATCGGCTATCATTATTTGATCGATCGGAATGGCCAAGTGGTCGAAGGTCGCCCCGTTGAAAAGACTGGCGCGCATGTGAAGGGTCACAACACTGGCACGATCGGGATCAGCCTTTTTGGTGGCCATGAATCTTCTGCAAATGACAATTTCGAGGATCACTTCACCGAGCACCAGGATCAGTCCCTTCGGCGCCTGATTGATGATCTACGCCAGCGTTTCCCAGATATTACCAAGATCGTTGGTCACAACCAGTACGCAACCAAAGGCTGCCCTGGGTTCTCTGTTCCTGCGTGGCTCGATCAAAAGCCTGTCCAGAACATGCGCGCGACCGTGGCATCGAACGAGCGCACCAGCCCCACACAGAGCCGCACAGTGCAGGCGTCGGTGATTGCGGCTGGGTCTGCTGCTGGATCGGCTGCGACGGCGCTCAGTGCGCTTGATAGCACAGCGCAATACATTGTTCTTGGATTTGCTGGCATCGGCTTGCTGATGGCGCTGTGGATTATGAAGGAACGTCTGCGCAAGTGGACAGCGGGGGATCGATAATGGCACGATCGACCGCAGATAACGCAGCCGCAGCGGTCAAACGCGCTGGCGTCAAAGGCGTAAACAAACCCAAGCGCACGCCAAATCATCCGACCAAATCGCACATTGTTGTTGCCAAAGAAGGCGACAAGATCAAGACGATCAGGTTCGGTGAGCAGGGCGCGGCCACGGCTGGGGCGCCTAAGAAGGGCGAGAGCGAGGCCATGAAGAAAAAGCGCGCCTCGTTCAAGGCCCGGCACGCAAAGAACATCGCCAAGGGCAAAATGTCTGCGGCGTATTGGGCGAATAAGGAAAAATGGTAACGCATGATCTTCGGTCGCATCAAACTTTATTTGGCAGCTGCTGGCGCGTTCGTTGTCGCGCTAGTCGCGGCTTACTTGCGAGGACGGTCAGACAAGGGCGAAGCCGTAGAACGTGAAAGGCTCAAAACATATGTTGAAACACGCAAGCGCATGGATGAAATCCCTGTCGAAGATGATCCCGCTGTTCTTCGTGACTGGCTGCGCGAACGTGGCGAGCAATAACGCGATCTGCGATGGCACTCTGCGCGACAGAGCGGCCCATGCAGCGGCTTTAGCAGAAGATGGCGGGGATCAGTCCATCACGACTGGTGTGGCACTGATACGCAAACTGGATGCGGCCTGCGGCGATATATGATACAACGGGCTTACCTCCCTGTTAACTTGGACCGTTTCGGCGGTTCTTTTTTTGTGCTGGGGCGGGATCGGGTGGGAGGAGAACACCCCGCCCCAGCTGTGGCCACCGTTACTTCTTAGCACGTTTTTGTTTGTATTCCATCACGGAAAGCATCAGCATTTCGCGCTGGACGTGGCTGGCGTTTTTTGAGATCCACTTGTTAAGCTGACTCCTAGTGATGCCGAGCTCTTGAGCTGCGATCGTCCTCGATGGAAATGTAGATCCAAAGACTGCGATCTTTTTTGCTCGGTTCCGATTGCCTGGCGCACCGCCTGCGAGGCCTAGCCCAACTGTGTCAGCAGATCCTTTTACGCGAAGGCGTTGGCTTATCGCGCTGGTGGTTACTCCAAGTGCTGCTGCTGCCTCTTTGTGAGATTGGTAGATCACACCTCGGATCTCGACCGGCATGGCGTTAAAGTGCTGCAAGCCCAAAGGTGCCTTGCCAGTAAGGGTCATCTTAGGTATTTCTCCCATCGATGCGCTTCCAACGTCAATTTTTTGGCATGGTCATACAGGTCAGACACCCGCTGCTTGTTTTGTTTCGCGCGCTTGATGGCTTCCTCCGTCCTATCGCGCTCTTCGTTGATCCTTGCTAATTCCTTACGAGCCTGGGGGCGCATCACTAATTTCCACATTCTTTTCTTCCTCCTGGCACTCGCCTTTCCATTCAATTTGATTGGTCTCAAGACGGTAATCAAAGACGTTTTAAGCGCTTTGATTGAAGATGTTTGTAGCGCGATCATTAGAAATGATGGGGATTTTGAGGCATCAGGCATTATTCAGCATCTTTCTGCCAAAATGCCAAACAAGGGGCGAAACGATGGCGTTAACGACAATGGATGCCACCAAAGCTTGCCTAAATGTGTCCCAACTCCAAACATCCCAGCGCCATTCAACGAACGCATAGGCGCTCCAAAAGACAATGGGCATTAGTATTGTCGAGGCAAGACCCTCGACAACAAACCCTACCAAATACGGAACAGCATCTGGTTTATTTTCATCTTTATTCATATCAATTCTCCTGTGGGTTTTGCTTTTCACAATGTTCATGCCGTGCCCTCCCATCCGTAAATGCGGCACCCTTGGGCGCGCAGTTTCGTTACGGTTTCAGCGTTGTCGCTGACCTGGGTGTGGGAAAGATAAAGCCCCTCCAGGCGCGTCAATTTTGCCAGGGGCTTGAAATCGCTGACCTGGGTGTGGGAAAGAGAAAGCCACGTCAAATTCGTCAACTTTGCCAGTGGCGTTAGGTCGCTGACCTTGGTGTGGGAAAGAGAAAGCGTCTCCAAGCGCGTCAACTTTTCCAAGGGCTTGAGATCGCTGACCTTGGTGTGGGAAAGATGAAGCGTCTCCAAG
>Ga0208644_1004000_pt1 | contig 11243 bp, 19 predicted proteins | sample VirMetDEL_Nov_18_FD_184517 | JGI IMG/M metagenome (GOLD analysis project Ga0208644, IMG submission 184517) | Aqueous microbial communities from the Delaware River and Bay under freshwater to marine salinity gradient to study organic matter... | ecosystem: Environmental > Aquatic > Marine >... | reverse complement strand
TCTTGACCCACAGTCCACCGAGTTCGTCTTCGTTCTTCACGTATTCGCTCATCTATTGACCCATCCTTTCGCGCAATTCGCGCATCTCGTTGTCCACTTCCGCCAAGAACTCCAACGCCTTCTCTGCATACGCGCTGATTTCGCCCTCGTGCCGCTCGACCTTGATGAGCACGGTCTGCATGTCAGTCGGGAAGTCTGGATTGTACGACATCCAGTCGCAGACCTCCGCCCCGCTCACCCAGAGCGCATGGGCTACCTGCGCCCGATAACCGGACGGCATTTCGCCATTTTTCAGGTATTCCAGATGCGCTGTCGGTTCCGGGCACTTCAGCTCGATGATGCGCCTGACTCTGTCGCCGTCCAGTTCCACACCATCCGGCGAACAGCCGACCATGTAATCGCCAGACGAGATGAACCCGATCTCCTCGACCAAGTTACCGCTCAGGCTCTCGTATGCCGCACGCGCCATCGGTTCACGTTCAACGCCCTGCGTCATGGCCTTCGACTGGTATGTGCTAGGAATCGGCTTGCCGGTCAACCGCTCGACGATCAGCCTGGTCCGCAGGTTTCGACGTGCCGCCGCCTCGCCAGACTTGACCATCGCCAGCATGTCGCCAGCTTGGGAAGCGGTAAAACGTCCGGCCCTCATAGCGAACCACTCGTCGCTGCGTTGATCGCATCGGTGGATGACGCGGTTCACTTCGTCCTGCCTTTCTTCAGCCCTTCGAGCCACTGCCGGTCTGCGCTTGTCGCATAGTCGCGCATCGACTTCGGTGCTGACGAGAACGACTGCTTTAGCGATTCTAGGTCCTGCGCCGCCTCTAGCGACGACCGGAACTCGTCATATCCTGTCGGCTTCTCCAGCTTAGGACCTCCGCCGACAGCAGCGTTGCCGTCGTCATCATCAGCCGTGACTCCTGCAAATCCGCTCAGCGCATAGCGGCGTGCATACGTCGTAGCAGACCCGATGCCCTGGGCATCAGGCTTGCTCACCGGCACGGCCAGCACGTCGGACATCCACTCGCCAGACACATGCAACAGCATGGTCATCACCTCGACAACGCAGTGGCCCTCATGCCACGACGTACGCGGAGACTGCACCACGCTCAATCCGTTGCTGGTCAGTGGTTCACGGCACGCATCCCACACGCTCGTCAGGTCTGCATACCGACTCTTGAAATGTGGATTCGTGTTCTGCTTCTTCGCCGTCTCCATCGCGCCTTGCGCTTTGGCCAATGCGCCTGCCAGTTCCTTCACGCTCTCACTCTTCTCCATCATATCCCTCCAATGTTCCAATCAGGCCGCCCACGGTGCGCGGCAGGTCGTACCGCGTGATGCCCGGGGCGGCATCAGTTCCCAGCCACCGTGGACGACCCAAACTTAACATCCCTGCCAGACCTTCAACGCCCTTGCGTGACTCGCTGGTCGCTTGCTTGGAATAGCCGGTGACCAGACTGGCTCAATCTCTCCGCGCCTGGAAGCTGCATTAAACAGTGACCCCAGATTCAGCCCATCCGGCAGAGGTTCGCCACTGGCATCGGCCAATTCATAGACGTGATCGGCTGTGAACGGCATCTTGGCGCTTGCCAACTGTCTGATGTATCCATCGACGCGCTGTCGAATCGCCGCCATGCCAGCTAGGGCGATGTCGATTCCTTCATCCCTCCGCTTCTCTGCCTCCGCTCGGTCAAACACCGCGAACATGCCAGGAATCGTGGTCTGCATCCTTCACTCCACGTTGACGTATTCAGAGAGCAAGCGCGTCAGTAGTCCGCGCATCGTCATGCCCTCTGACTTCGCCTTCGCCTTTGCCGCCATCCATACCTCACGGTTCAGCCCGTTCAGGCAGTAACTGATTGTCTTTGTCTCCATCGTTCTCCTCTCAGCTTATTTACTTGGTTTAATACTTCCACCGATAATGACGCCGCAATCGATCTATGTGTTTTAACTCTCGCTCTATACGGCATCGCCTCGGAGGAATGTCAGTATCGTCACTGTACGACACGATCAGCTTCCCATTTTCACGCTCTAGCTTGCGCACTAATACTGCGAGATATGCAGTAGACGGCCTACGCGTCCACAGCAAAGATAGTAGGTCAACCCCGATCATTGCCTCCGCCTACACGCCAAATCAGCCAATCCCGTCACCACGACCGCCACCGGCACGGCGACGGCCAACGCCACGACTGCCAGTTCGATGCTCATCACTGCTCCTCAGAATCCCGCGACGATCACACCAGCGCCGCCCGTCGCTTTTTCAAACTCAATCACCTGGGTCTGTAGTTGCAGCCATTCAATCGCCTCTTTTTCCCACTCTTCCTCATATTCACTATCCGGCGTCCAGCCATATTCCCTTGCAGCCTCTTCGACTGAGGCATACTCTGACCATTCGCACCTAATGGTCACCGGGCAGAAATTGATCTGTTCACCGGTCTGTTCTTCCTCGCTCTCGACCCATTCCACCATCGCCGCCGCTCCCTCGCGTGACCATCCGGCGTACTTATCGTCCCTCAACAGATTGATCGCTTCTTGCGTCGTCAGTGTCTGATACATGATTTACTTCCCTCCTCGGGCAAGAATTGCGCCGAGAACCGCCCGATCCGTGTGCTCACAATAGCCGCCCGTCAAGAACGCATAGTAGACCGTCTTGCCTTCCCGACACAATTCGCCGATGCGGGCGTCTACTTTCGCGGCATCCTCCCGGACGGCAGTAGCTACCAGTTCTTCCGCTCGAGCCTTGGCATCGGCCAGCTTAAAGCGATTGTCCCATTTGCCATGAACTAAGACAGCATAGCTGCGGACCTTCGGCGATACTCCGTCACGCTGGGGAAGTAACCACGCTACTTTGGTGCCCCGTCGCCCTTGGTGCCGCCCCTGCCCTACGTGCCGCCATGTGATGCTTTCCATCGGTCTATCCCTCCCTCTGGGTCCCCCAACGCCAGCCCAATCGCTAACGTTGTTAATTAAAACCTACAACCAGCCGCTTGTAAAGAAAAAAATACAAGCAGCCAGAGAAAGTCCGTAAATCCTATTAAATCAAGGACTTACTGGTGCCTGTTTTTGTCGTTTTTGGGCGTTTTTGGGGAGATTCCGTTAATCGAACCTGTGGCAGCAGGGCGATCACATCGCAGAGGCGGCAGCCTGGTCCGCCTCGCTGCTTAGAGCGCACGCATGGCCCGAAGGCGCAGCCAATCGTCAACGCGAACGCAGCGACCGGATGATCAGCGCGAGCGCCGCAAGGTCCAGCAGGGTATCGTCGAGGCTTTCGTGATTAGGCGCTCGACCATCACGGCTCAGATTGATCAGCCGGTGATACTTCTCGCTGAAGCGCAACTGCGCGGCCTTCCACGCCTGGATGCCGTTGTCCTTCGCACTGACGGTGTAGTTCCGAAGCGGATCGTCCATGTCCGCGTAATCGCTGCCCTTGCTCAAGTGGAGTTCGCGCAGTTCGTCGAGCGCGGCCAGAAACTTCGGATCGCCTGTGTGTCCCATCTCATCTCTCCATCAACAACGTGCCGACGCGGCCCTTGTTCAACGCTAGGTAGTCTAGTGCATCGTGATGTGTCGGGCCAACTGGGTCGATGATTGTGCCTCGTCGCAACACGACCCAATGACCCTGACATCCGTGAACTTTCCACATCGACTTGTGCCAGTTCACGCCTAGGATGCCGGTGTGCTCTTCGAGATCAACGCGGCTGTAGTGTAGACGCTTCAGTGGCCTACCGAATGCCGACGCCATCACTAGCATCTCACGAATCGTCAGCCCGTTCCGGCGCAGAAACGACGGAGACGCGGCCGCCGCAGCCACGTAGGCATCCTCATACGTGACGCCGAGATACGACGCCAGCGCGGCCACTCCACAATCGTGCGACCGTCTCTGCGCGTGAATCTTCATTCCGGCACCGTGTAGACCGCCAAGCTCACCAAGCCATCATCTGGATGCCAGACGAACGCCTCGGCCGCTCGCTTATTGCCCACGAAGTGATGCTCAGAATGCCACGCATCAGGCGGACACAGCGCCGGACTGACGCGCACCCGAACGCCCATTGACTCGCTGACTCGAAGCTGGTGAAGATGGCCTACGTGCGCCTCTCGGTGAACCGTCGCGCCGAACATCTCGGGCCGCTCCGTCGCCATCAGCAGCGGAAGGTTGTCACGCTTCCCCTTGTCGCCGTGCGTAAACAACAGCATGACTTTGCCGTGCTGGTGGTATTTCCTGGGCGACGGCTGATTCTGTACATCCACGTCTGGCGTATTGTGGAACCAGCACTCCAGCGAATCGCCGATACAGAACGTTGCGTGGGTATCGTGGTTGCCCGGAATCACAACGACGGTCACGGGCGCAATTTCTCGCAACCGCTCGATGGATTCGACCATCAACTTGCGGCCGGCGACGAAGGTCTTGTGCCATCTGGTATCCATATCCAGCGGAGTCCCGGCAGTCGTCGTTCCGCTCTTCGTATCCGCATGCAGGTAGTCATTGCCGATCGGTAACACGATGCGCGAGAACTTGAACGCAGCCGTGCGAGCAATCAACGTATCGAGCGCGGTCCTGTATAGCTCGATGGCGATCTTGTGATCGTAATCAGCGAATCCTGTCTCCTGCCTCCACGCCATCTTGCCGATGTGCAAGTCTGGGATGCTGATTTCTAACAGGTGCTCACCCTGGGCGATGCGCTTTGGCTTGGGACGCGGCCCGATCTTCTTCTTCGCCTCTTCAATCAGCGAGGCAATCTCCTGCCGCGCTGCGATGACGCCGACTTTCCGGCGCATGATGGCCTTGACCTGAAACAACGGTCGCGTGACCATGTTCCCGTCGTCATCCTTCGATGCGGCCTCCCACTTGTTGGCGGTCCACGAGACGACCTCCCATTCTTCCGTATCAATCTCACAGATGCGTATCAGGTCGGCCAGCGTCTTGATTGGCTCATCGACCGTCCGGACTAGCTCGGCACGTTGCCCGTCGAGCCGCATGCCGTCCTGGGTGATGCCGCTGCGCTTCGACCCGATCTCAGGTCCGCGTGCCCGGTAGCACTTCGCGCATGTCCCCTTACTCGACAAGCTCACCGGCGTGGTTTTGCATTCTTTACAGAACCTGGTCGCCATGACGCTCCTGTCTGCTGTCCGTGTATATCGCGCCCATGCCCTGCGTCAATACCCACGCCGCCAAGAATAACACCCTGCGATGGTCGATGCCGTCTGGCTGGTCAGCCAGCCAACGGAGGTAGGCGGCGATTTCCTGCCGTGTCACCGGAACAGGCCCAAGACGAATCGGACGAGAATCGTCAGCCAGCCTGGGCGTGGCGTGTTCGGTGGCGGCTGCACTGGCGGCTGAATAGGCGGCACAGGCGGCTGAACAGGCGGCTGGAGCACTGCAAAGACCGCCCCGAATCGTCGCGCAGCCTCTCGCTGTACGTCGTCGAGCCGATCAACATCGGCAACAATCCCTGCGTCCAGATGGAGCGTCGTCCCACCGAGCGACTTCGCCGCACGAGCCTGACGCTCTGCCCATGCGGGGTCATTGACACGACGGCCAGCCTGCGCCTCGTGGTAGATGCCAATCGGCTCGTCATCCACGACCGGCTTGCCGAACCGAGACTGAGCCTCGGCCATGATGGCAGCGTTGTCTTCTGGCGTCTTGCTCCGGTCAGAATGCAACGCAATCCACGAGCCACCAGCCAGCGCCGCGCTCACAGGCTCTCCGCCGTGATTCGCGCCCCACGCCAAAGGCACAGAGGCAGGGACGACCGCATCCAGCTTGAGCAGGACGGCCGGGTCACTGGCGTAGGACAGTTCGACACCGTGACTGTTCTCGTTGAATAAACGAGCCGCGACTACGACGTCTGGATACCGCGCCAGAATCTGGCCGGTCAGCAGCGTATGCTCCCGACAATCGGCCAGTGTCAGCCCACGCTCTCGGGTGTCGGTGTTGATCGTCACGGTCGCCTTGAATCCACGCGCCCGAAGGTCATCGAGGCCACGGATGAGCGCCTCGCGTCCCTGCGACAAACTTGAACCCTGGCGGAAGACTGACGACACGACCAGTCGCAACGTGCGGATGCCGACGGATTCCAAAAAGTCCAGCCACCTGCCGTCACGATGCAGGTGCCAGTCGAACGACGAGGCCGACACGACGAACGGCAACGCCGGACGCACAATCGGAGATACCGGCAGATTGCCGATATGGTCGAACGGCTCCACCGGCACGAACACCTGGTTACCTTCAGCCTTGAGGTCGTGGTAACTGTCCGTCTGTAGAGTCGGGCGACCCGATGACGCCCCGGCCAGCAAATCCCAGCCGTGTAGGCCGTCACGGTTCAGGGCGATTGACTCCTTCGACAGCGGACGGTCATGCGATGCCCTCTTGCGGCCCCATTCTCCCCCGTGACGCGCCGCGATCGTCTGCGCCAGTCTGTGTATCCACCCGCCCGGAACGGCCCGCAGCGCGGATTCAATCCATTCTTCTGAGCCGTCGCCAGACGGCACAGGATAGACGCTGGCAAACTCACGGATTGTAGACTTGACACTCTCAGGTAGCTGCATGGGTTCCCTCGATGGAGGCTCGACGACCGGAGGCGGCTGGGTTGGGATGACCGTCGGAGGCTGAACAACCACCGGCTCAACGACCGGCAATTCTCGCAATTCCTTCAGCATCCCGAAGTAGCACGAGGTCGGCACTCCCGTCTCGCCCCAAAACGCAAGGCCGAATGAATCCGAATCACTAACGCCTGTAGACGTGGCATGAATAAACCGGCATCGACCCGCTGACTCAGGCACCAGTTCGCGGTAGATGCCACGGTCCCAAACTAGCACACCGCCCTCGTCGCCCTGACCGACAACCAGCGAATCCGGCACTAACTCGGTCCACTCAAAAAGACGCCATCGTGCCGTCGGCCCGTAGGTGTCATCGCCACTGACGACGCGGCCATCAGAAGTGACATACCTGAATCCCTGCGTCCCGGCCTCCGCTCGATAGTTCAAAGCGAGCGTCCCGTCCTGCTTATAGATGACCGGGTATACGCCCGGGATGGATTGGTTGCTGATAATCGACCAGCGTGTGCCGTCCCATTGCAGCGGACGCATCCGGTTCGCCTCGTCGGCCTCCTGCCCCGTGAACCTGACGCTACTCGTCGGGTCAAGCCGTGGATACAGGCACCGAAGCGAACCGTCAGGCGGTGGCGGAATCGCGCCAGTCAATGACCCCATCGAGCCGTCAGGATACAGCACGACATACCGGCCATCCGGCAGCGCGTCGGCGTACCACCCTCCGGCAAACTCAAGATGTCGCATCAGTCACCACCTCAACCGGCCAGCCCTGCGCCTGGAACGCCACCTGATCAGCAGTCAATGTGGCCTTCTTGTCGCGCTTCACTTCAATCAATCGAAACCCGACATCCCGCCGGTAGATCAACAGGTCCGGTACTCCGCGACCATGCGCGGCCAACGACAACACGAGGTAGCCGAGTTTGCGGAACCCGGCCACCACGTCTGCATGATTGCTGTCGATCTTCGCCGCTCGTCTCACCAGACCCACTCGCCCTTGATGCCAGCGACCGACTTCCCATCCCATGACCGCGCCCCATAGCCGGAGACAGTCAACCCACTGCGAACATGCCACCCGAGCCGCAGTTCTGCACCATCAAGCGACACGCCGGCCGAGATGACGCCGCGCTTACTCGTCGGCACGGCGGACAATGACTGCTTGATTGCTGATTGCAACTGGGCCGGAAACGGGTCAGGGAACGCGGCTGGCCCTCTTACCGCGTCCTGATCGCTTTTACGAGCTGTCGCGCACCAGCAGCAGCCCCGAGGCCCATCTGCGGCAGCGCAGCCTGAATGACCTGCTCGGCTTCCTCATACGTGACGCCGGGCACCCGGTCGATGACATCGGCAATCGCACGCTCCAGCTTCACGCCGCCGGTGATGTTCTTCTTCTTGGCCTTGATCTGAGTCGCGGCCCACTCTTCGACCCTCGACACGGCATCAACAGCCGCCTGTCGAATCTGCGCCTCTCGCTCGGAATCAATCGAGAGTCCTGCCTTCTTCGACAGCTTCAGGACCAGCGCAATCAACGCACCGGCCAACACGCCACCAAGCAGCTTCACGACTTCTTCAATCAGCACGTCCATGACTCGCCTCCGTCTCGGTAATGGTTTCCTCGTCGTCGTTCATCGTGTAGTTCTTGCTCTTGTCGAGTCCCGCCTCAGAGAACATCACGTCAAGTTTGCCCATCAACGTCTGCATGGCCTCCACGTAGTGCTTCTCAAGTGCCGACCGCTCCAAAATCAACGTCCGAATCTTCCAGTATCCTGGTGTACTCATATCGCAAACTCCATCAGCCTCACGAGCCATCCCGCAGCAAACGCCCGTTGACTCGGGTCACGCTGCATCAATCGCGCCAGATACAATCCGCGCTGCTTCAACACGCCCATATACACTTCACGTTCTGTTAACTCGCGCATCGCCCTCAACGTGACAGGGCCGAGTATACCATCGGTCTCGACACCCACGACTTTTTGTAGTGCCTTGATCGCCGTTCTCGGTCCAGAGTGAACGCCGAAGTCGATCATCAGCGCGGCCAACTTACTCGTGAGCTGGTCCAGCCCCGGCGACTCTATATACAAGCTCCTGTAGATGGCCTTCGCCTCAGACGAGTGCAGCCGCTTGAGGTCGTCACACGTCACCGGCTGGCCCCTGTGTGCCTCCAGCGCCGTCAGCGTAATACCCCAATTCGTGCAGCCGCCGCGGTCCTGCGGGTGGTCAATATAGCCGCCCTCGCGACGGAGAATGTCATCGAGAATATCGTCAATACTCACTTGAACATCTTCAGAAGCTCGACGATCCCCATGACCGCAGACGCTCCAACGGTGCCTCCCATGATACCGGCGCGATTCGGACTGCGGTCTTCAAGGACCGCAATCCGTACTTCGCACTTGCCGATTCTACCATTCGCCTCACGCTGGAGCCTGACAAGCTCAGAGATGTCGCGCCTCAGTGGCTCAATATGCGCCAGGAACTCATCCCTCGACAGGTCCGCCATCGTCCACCACCGCCGCGACAGGCAAGGTCACATCCAATCCAGCCGAAGCCGTCAACGTAGGCAGCATCTGTTCGACGTACGCCGTCACCGACGCCACAATCGCCGGGTCATCGACCTCGATGGTCCGTGACACCAGACGGCCCAGGGTGTCGTCGATAAGTTCGATGCTCGCTGACAAACGTGCACCGCTGCCGTTGACCGGGAAACTGACTTCACCCTTGATAAGTTCTGCTCGAATCGCCATTACTTCTGCTCCTTCTGCGCCTTGAGCGCATCAATCTCTGCTTGCTGCTGCTGCACCACAGCGACCAAGTAGGCGGTCACGCGGTCATATGTCACGTAATTCGGTGTGCCGCTTTCGCCGCCTTCGTCGTAGGTCGCCAACAACGGCGCAATCTCCGCCATCTCCTCCGCGACGAAACCTACGTGTCGCCGCTGGTCCTCGTCCGTCTTGCCGCGATAGGTGATAGGACGCATTGCCATCACAGCGGCGTATGCTTCGGCGGTGTCGAGCGGTGCGATGTCGTGCTTGTAGCGGATGGATGATGTGGAACGACTGACTACACCGTTAGATGCAACATGAACGTTCGCTCCGCTTCCAGTTGTAGTGTTATAGATGACGGGGGATTCAAAGTAGTTACTGCCTCCGCTTTGTAAACGTAAAAACAGCGATCCTCCAGCGTAGAAGTCTATGGTGTTAGCTCCAGTTTCCGAGATATAGGTATCACTGCCGCCGTCAAGGTAAAGCTTCTTAAAATTGTCCACAATGAGGTCGCCCGTGAACCTCGCCGTTGTGGTCGTCAACTTGAACACTGGCGTCGTAAACGTGCTCCCGCCTCCAGCCGTAGAGGGTGTGATCTCAAACGTTGCCCCAGCAGAATCGTTGTGACTGATCTGCCAGTTCACATTCGTGGCGGAATTGATAAACCTCAATCGCCCGGTGCCGTTTGCACTAGGAGACGACGGGCCAATCGTGAGCAGCGCGCCCCCAGACGTGGCAGAATCTATCTGGAGGTCGCCCACAAACGTCGCCCCCTGATTCAAGCCCCACGTCGCGGCCAGCGTGCCTCGTGAGTAGATGCGAACGTCGCCGGAGGCATGAGAGGCATTGATATTCAACCCGCCGCTGCCAGACGCTACCAGTGCCACTCCATCGGCGTATTGCGGAGCACCTGCCGAGAATGTTGACGAGTAGACGTCCAACGTGAACCGCGTAGCACTGCCGTCGTTTCCCACGTAGAAGCTCGACCGTGCCGCGCTGCCGTTCGAGAGGTTGCGGACTCGCACCGCTTGTGTGCCGGTCGTCGTCGCGTCAAAGGTGTTCGTCCCGGCTCCGGAGACGGTCAGGAGGGAGCCGACAAGTAGTGATCCATTCGCCACAAACCCTGACCCGGAATACCCGAAGTAATTTGATCCAGAGGCCCCAAAGTTAATGTACCCCGTGGTGGTTCCAGCCGAACGATAGATACGAACGTCCTCGGAGAATGTGTTGTTGTTGGTAAACACATTCGCCGCACTCAACAGCGCCACATTGCTACTGCTGGAGATGGCCGACCCGCCGCCCCAGCTTACATACCCGTCACCGCGCACAACGAAGTAATCGTTGGCGTTCGTCGCATCGCGCACCGCGAACGCCATGTCGCTGCTGTTTGTGCCGCCGTTGACTAGCATTCCGAAACTTTGCCCTGCCGTGGTTCTCGTGTTGTTGACGCGAGCCGCCCAATCTGCTGCCACGTCTCCATTCACATACAGCAGATACGACCCACTTGGGGCCACATTGACGCCTATACGAGTGAACTGGTTGGTGTTAGTAAACGTATTCGTCGCATTCAACAGCGCCACGTCGTTGCTGCTGGAGATGGCCGACCCGCCGCCCCATGCGATAGTACCCGTAAACGTCGCCGCAGGGGCACTAAGCGTCGACCCGTCGAACGTGAACGACGACGACCGCGCCAACTGCGACGACGACGAGGCATAGATGATCTCGTTCGCGCCCTGGGAGGTAATCGCCAACGACCCGGACCGCAGCGCAGTCAGGTTGTCCACGATGTCGGTGTTCCAAATGGTCGCCGTAATCAGCGTGCCTGTAGATTGAGTCGTCGGGTTTGTCCATGCCATATCTCAGTACCTCACGATGCAAACGCCAGCCGTGTATCCACGCCCAGCGTCGAAAGTCCAAGCTCAAAGTATCCAGTCGTATCAG
>Ga0208644_1003999_pt1 | contig 11244 bp, 15 predicted proteins | sample VirMetDEL_Nov_18_FD_184517 | JGI IMG/M metagenome (GOLD analysis project Ga0208644, IMG submission 184517) | Aqueous microbial communities from the Delaware River and Bay under freshwater to marine salinity gradient to study organic matter... | ecosystem: Environmental > Aquatic > Marine >... | reverse complement strand
AATTGATTAATTAATGTATTTAATGCATCTAACGTTTGACGTTGTTGAGAAACATCATACTCTGGTTTTGGTTCTGGAACGTATGCATCAATTTTAGCCATTATCTTCTACCATCTGGTTGTACATCTAAACGTAAGGTTCCATAACGCCAAGATTGATCCACTGCATCATTTTCAATTTGTAAACTTACTAATCTCCCTCTTACTCTTGTATCTACTTTATCTGTAGAAGAGCTAATCGTAAAGGGCCCTGTTACCGAAGGAAGCGTATTAGAGCTAGATGCCGTATTACTTGGGTAATCACTAAAAAATAAAGTTACTTTTGCATCTCCCGTTAATAATTTAAAGTCTGGAATAAAACGTCTTACTTTTAATAAAAATTCTGCATCACCTTGATCATGCATACTATAATCTCCGGATCTAATAAAAGAAGATATAGCATTAGTTGCTCCTGTATATGTTAATTCATTAATCCCTGTTTCATGTTCATAGTAAATAGAAGAACCTACATAGTAATTAGAATTGACATCCGTAGTTAATCCTTGCACTACAGGAAACGTTCCAGCAGCAGCTCTTGTGTATTGAGTTGCTTGCGGGTTAGAATAAACTGCACTATCTGCATATGTAGATCTAGCTAAGGTACCGGTAACCCAAGTCTGTTCTTCATAATTATAAGTTACCACTCTATTTATTTGAGAAGAAGTTTTACTAGGATAAAACCAGTTAATTTCTGAATACAATGTATTATGAGAAGAGTAAACAATTTCACCAGCATCATAATTAAGACCAACCGTATTGTTGTTATTGTTAAATACGAAATCTTCTACTAAACAAGGAATAGATTTAACGGTACCATCATAAGCAAAAAACCCACCTTCATTGGACATCCAATAGGTAATACCATTAGAATAAGTAATAGCATGTTTTCCTATTAAACCACAATTACTTCCCACTTGACGTAAAGAAAATACATAAGGAGGTCCTACAAATTGTAATGCAAATGCAGCGGTATCGGTTAATACCAACATATAATCTTTTGCATTAATTGCTCCTATAATCTTGCTTCCTGCATCTAGCTGAAATGTTCCTGCTGTATTGGTAGCGGTTGGTTCGTATACTTGTGGATCTTCTTGATTTGAAAAACGAATAAACATTCTGTTATAAGTAGCAGTAGATCCAATAGTAGTTTCTGTTCCCATATGAAACAAATGTCTATCTCTATCGGATACAATCGTCATGTATGATGTAGTAGGAGCTCCTGTTAAAACAGTTGCTCTTGTGTCTAATGCTGCTCCTGATAATGCGATAGGATTCCAAGTAAATGTTTTCCCCGCTTGAACGGTTGCAACTAATTGTTGTCCATAATTATCTAGTGACCAGCTTCCAGCTTCAATGGTTACATCGCTCGCAGATCTTTCTGTTCCCCAAGTATCAAATCCCCAAGTTAATACTCCCCATCCATATCCATAGGTTTCAATAGCTGGGCCAATAAATACATAAGGAAGTAAATCTAAAGAGCCATCATTGGTTGCACCTGTTCCTGTTTCTACAGTAGGCATTGTAATTGTAAAAGAAGTAGTTGTTGGAATTGTTTTAATTTCAAATACTACATCATCAAAATCAGAAGCAGTGTAATCAGTATCCGGTGAAGTAAATGAACCTGCATTTTCAAATGTAATAAAATCTCCTATTGCTAAATCATGTGAAGAGGGAGAAGTAATCGTAACTGTTGCTGAACCATTAGTAGTAGTTATATCGCAACCTGTTTGAGATTTGGTTGTATCAATAGGAGTAATATCATAAAACTCACCTTCATAATAAACTATTAATAGTTTATTAGTTCCAATAGCTGCGTATCTTCTTCCTTCTAAATCGCTCCAGGTATGCTGAGCTCTTGCTGCTCCAATTAAAGTACTACTAACTAAAGATTGCCAACCACCTATTTTTTCAGGTAATCCATAACGAAAACGTACATTATCCCCATCGATCCACTGTCCTTCAGCCCCTGATGCGGTAAATTGTTTATTAAAGCCTGGTTTTATGTTTAAAAGTTTTAATGGCATATTGTATGTATACAATACTTTACATAAATAATAAATATAATTATCTAGTAAAATGTAGGTTAAAAGCCACTGATATCCTAGATTCATTAGATAAATTTGGTTCCACAGAATGTAAGAAATTAGAGGGGAAAATAATTAATAAATTATTTTCAGGTTCAATTTCATAAGAAGTGTAGGAATCAGAATTTTGAAAAAAATTATATAGGTTAATATATTGATAAGTAAGGTCGTTGCGACTGAATTTTATGCTTCCACTGTTTGTTGGAACATTAACATAATACACTCCAGAAAAATGACAATCAGGATGTACATGAGGAGTATTATAATTATCTTTTAAATTTTCATTAATCCAATAATCCTGAAAATTTATTTTTACATTTTTTAAAGAATAATGTTTATTTAAAAATTTAATAGAAGTATGTAATAAAAAATTAGCTATTTCTTTGTTATTTCCTTTTGATTGAAAACCTCCTACATTAGATATTATTCTACCTTGATTATTATTTTTATTATCGTGTAATTCTTCTAAAATTAAATTATTAATATATTTATTTTCTTCTTTCTCAATTATAATTGAATTAGAGAAAATTATTTTTTTACCCATTTAAACTTGATAAGTTATATTTATATTTAACCTTACCTTTGTATCTGTTTGTGAAACAGCTTGATGCGGTATTTCTCCATCAAAAAATAAAGCTGTATTAGCAATAGAGTCTACTTTAATCTTACCATCTAATAAAGTATATCCATTATTAGTATTAACATAATATAAACATACTTTGTGCTTAAACTCATGATCCACATGTTTTTCTGAATGAAAATTTTCATTTTCTTTTACAAATAAATTACATTTGGATCTTAATATAGTTTTATGGTCTATCTTCTCTTCTAACGGAATATGAATAGACGGATGAAAACTAGAATTTATCATAGAGTCTAATATAAGCATATGAGTAAAATAAAATCTTTTGTTGTCTTCATCAGTGGCAATAGAATCAATGTAATGCCATGGAAAATTATTACTGGTCATTATAGAATATATTTTATTACACATATCTGGATGTAAGAAATCTTTAACAACTTTATAATTCATTTTTTATATACCAACTAAAGGATAGGTTATTTATAAGTTCATTAATATCTATATGGCCTTTTTTATTAGATTGAAAATAATCCATTAATTCTTCATAATCAAAAACTACCCAACCCTGATCTGTTTTAAATACAACTTTATCTGCTTTTGCTCCATGGAATAAAGGTTTAGCTAAATCGTACGTTTCATGTTTAGTCATATTTCTAACGTCAAATTTACATTTCATATTTGAACATTTACTTAAAACACCTTCTATATGCCAACCTTCCTTTAATTCATTTTCTTTTGGATAAGCTGTTTCGTTTAGTAAAGTAGAAAATTCTTTTACTATTTGAGTAATCATTAAAAATAATTAAAGTTAATATTTATTCTACTTTTGGCGTTACTAGTTGATGTACTACTATGTGGTTTATCTGCTTCAAAAAACAATATTCTATTTTCTACAGAATCAATTTTTTTACCATTTTCTAATATAGTTCCTCCATCACATGTATTAATGTAAAATAAAGCTCCTTTGTGTGTATAGGAATAATCACAATGAGGTTTGTGTACTCTAACTTTTTCTGTTCTAGGGTAGTTATTACACTTAATTCTAATTAAAGCTTTTGGCTTTATTATGTTTAATAGTGGCTTAACTATATTAAAAAAACTACTGTATCCTACTCCTAACTCCACATCATACAGACCATGAGTAAAATAACAATCTAGATCTTCCATATCGTGATCCCCGTTTATTATAGCTTGATAATACCAAGGAAAATCCCAAGACATTAAAAATGTTTGTAATCTTGCAAATTCTTCTTTTTCTAAAAAATTATCTATTACTTTATATTTTATATTCTTTGACATTCTGCTCCATGAAATCTACATTTAGATTCCGTACCAACCAATCTATCAAAAAAATATATTAAAGTTAATCTATCTTCTTTAATATTATCTTCAATAAAACCATGTGCTCCGTGGCTTTGGTAAGAATCAAATATAATTATTCTATTGAATTTGGATTTAATTTTTATAGATTCATTATACTCTTTATTGTTTTCTAATAAATAATCTTTTTCTTTTTCTAACTTAACATCTTTATATCCTTTTTTCTTTTCTTCTAAATTTGCAGTAATGGGATAACTACCTGTTGTATCGAAAATAGATGTTCCACATTCAGTATGTTTAGACAAATAAACTATAGCCGTGAATTCATAAGGTATATCCCTATGTATCCATCCCTGATTAGGATATTTTTTTGATATTCTTTGAAAATAAGCTCTGGCTGTAAACTGCAAGTTATCCCAATTATTAGGAAACATTAAAGCTAATATTTTTTCCGCTGTAAAAGAAAAAAATCCATAATCTATTTCATGTAAAAGTTGTGTTCTTTCTCCAGGGTATCTTCCTTGATCGTCTTTAGAATAGGAAAAAGTTTTAGATAAAGAAACCACTTTTTCAGGTTCTTTGTAAAAATTATCGTATATCATTGTAGGAATTAACATCCGTCACCTACATATTCAAATTTAATATTTCCAGCTATACTTTTGGTTCCAGAACTAGGCAATACATAATGTTCTAAAAAACTTGGAAAAATAATCATTTGTCCTTCTTTTAACAAAGGTTTAAAACCTGTTTTATAAATAGATTCATCATTCTCCCAACAATACTCTGAAATATTTCTATGAGGAGCTACAAAAACAGTGTTACTATTGTCTTTTAGTTTTTTATAAATAATAAAAGAAAAATTAGATTTTATATGAATATGCGGTTCTTGAAAATCTTTTTGTTTATATAAATTTTCCCAAATACCTATAAGTTCAATTTTAAAATTAGCTTTAATATAAGGATCCAAAATAGCTATAATAGTATCAGCTATATATCCTAAACTATCTTCTGTAAAAAAATTTTCTTTTTTATTATGTGTAGATAAAGTTCTAGAATGCCATGTTTTCTCATATTCTAACTCTTTACTATATTTGATTTTTTTTAAATCTATATTTCCTATAAAAACAGGAATAGAAAATAAATCTATTTTCATGGTTTTTTAAACTCCGTAGGAAGACCTATATGTCTTCTAGTATCATAAATAGTGTCTATTGCATCTTTTGTATTTACATCTTTGTAATGTAAAAAAACTTGTCCACATTTTTCTCCAGTAAAAGGTTCTCTCCAATGTTCTAGTTCTATTCCTTTATAGATAAGCATTCCACCTGGCTTAGGAGTTATTTTAACTTTTTTCTTTCCTTTTAAATAAATAGGCCATTCATCTCCTCCTAAATTTATAGTAGTAGATATTTCACAGTTTTCTCTATCTTTATGTTTATATAGATCAGCTCCTTTTTCATATAATCTTGCGTAACTATAATTAGGCACTAATCTTAACCCCGTGTGTTCTTCTAATTTTTGCTGTACCATCATTAGTAAAGTATCAAAAGCAACATCTCCATATATAGAGTATGTATTAGGGCACATAGGATCTCCCATAACCCCACAAATTTTTTGGTTTTTATTGAAATACCCTGTTGCAAGTAACGTTTCAAAACTTAATTTTTTAATCACAAGATAGTTATATAGGAATAAACTCACCTCTTTAGGAAAGGCATCTTCTATATACACATATTTATTTTTTATAAAATCCATTTTATTTTTCTATAAAAGTATAAACTATAACTCTTCTTATTCCTTTCGTAGGATATTTTTGAGCATGGAACAAATTTTTAAAATAAAGTCCAGCAAATTTTTTACAAGGTATAGAATATATTAATTTTTTATTATCGTCAAATAAATCTGTTGGACAATCTTCTCTATCATCTAAATATAATAGAAATACACTATGTTCTTTTTCTTCGTCCTTATGTATTATTCCATTTCTTACTTTATCTGCAAAAGTTAAATTAACACAACATCTGACCATCTCTTTTATTTGTATGTCATGTTTTTTACAAAAAACATTTAAATAATTTAAAAAATATTCTGCATACATAGAATTATATACAGGCTCATCTTTTAATCTATGTTCAGGTCTTTTAACTGCAGTATGATATAAAAGTTTAACTTCATCATCTACTGTAGAATGATTACTTAAAAAATAAGGAAAACTATTATTAGATATTACTATATCTTCTATTTGTTTTTTATCATTTAATGATAGAAAATTATCGTCGAATACATACATAAATTACGCAAATGGATAACCACAATTCCAAACAACTAAAGTATTTCTATTTCCTTTTGTGACAGGAGTTACTTTATGCCATAAAAAAGAAGGAAACACTACTATAGTTCCTTTTTGCCTTGCTTCTAAACAAACCTCAGCAGAATGCATGTCTCTTTTTTCTGGGTTATACATTCTTGTATCAAAAACTAAATCTCCGCCTTTAAATTTTTTTCCATCAGTTAGTTGAACTACAGCGGAAACTTTTCTTGTTAAACCAAATAATTCAGGTTGATTAATATTAGAATAAACAGGAAAAGAATCTTGATGCCAGTCGTAATGCTGTTCTTTATTGTAAATGGTAAATTGCATTGATTCAGTTTTAAAATAATTAAAATTCCAAGAAGCGTTTTTATTTGCTGCATCAATAAAAGGACCTATTTTTTCATAAATCCAACCGTCTGTTAACCAAACAATATTAGAATTTCTTACTTCTTTATTGTCTATGACTTTGGTACCTTCGTCTCCAATTTTAGCAACTTGTTTTTTTTGTTTAGATGCTTCTTCTATTATCTTATCGCAAAAATCTTCTGGTATCGCTTTTGGAAAAACCCACCAATAGTATTTTAAGTTCATCGTCTGTATGTATATGTATTTGTAATCAGTAATGTATCTTCGTCTGCTTTTATATAATAATTCATATCTGAATCCCACATAACAAATTTTCTTTCTTCTATTGGAACAGACCAAATACAAGATTTTTCTCTATGGTTATCGTATTCAAAATTAATAGTTGCGTTTCCTTTTAAACACATACATCCTACAAAATCAGGCGAATTAAGTATATCTAACTTATTTAAATGATTTCTTGTAATAGAATTGGTGTCTTTTTTTATATGAGATCCATACTTAGATGCAAACTCTAACGTTCTACTATCTATTTTTCTAAATTTATCTCTAACATAATCATCTATCCAAATATGGATTCTATTATCAGATACATTTATGTCATAATGATGATTAAACTTAAATTGTTTATGTTCATCCTCTAATAACTGTTTTGTTATTTCTTTATAATCAATTCTGTTTAAATCAGGGATATGTTCCCACCAAAGATTATAACTAACTAAATTCTTAATTTCCATAAAACTTACTTTTTATATAAGTATAATAAAAATAAATTAAAGTAAATACTTATGCGTTAATCCAAGTTTGATCTACACTATTCCAATAAATAAGAGGATCACTTTCACTAAATGCTTCCCATCTTAAATTAGGTTCAGACCAATAAATTGCATATAATTCAGAAAGGTCAGCGTGAGAAGGCTTAACTGTAGGAGCCTGCCAATTAGCTATAACATCACTCCAAAGCCATGATGCATAAGGTTTAGGAGGAATAAATACATCTTTTTGAGGGTCATAAGTATAACCTATACTGGCGTAATTTCCTCTAAATGCTTTTGATTGATCCGCGGATAGTTGACCAGTTTCTGGATCATAGTGTTGGTTACTAAAGGTATTAAAAGAAGTTTGTTTCCAATTAGCGTGTCCATGAATATTTTCTTGGTATTGTCTACCTGTTTCTTCATCAAAAACTCCATTTTTCATACAATCAGAATCATTTACATGTTCTACTTGTAGAACAATATTATCCGTGTCTAATTTTGCGTAATGTGCCATTATTGATATTTATATCTGATTACAACTAAACCAGATCCTCCATTTCCTCCGCCACCGTTAGAGTCAACGTGAGATCCACCTCCACCGCTACCAGTATTAGTTGTTCCGTTTGTTGCTTTAGTTCCGTCATTAATAGGATTTGCTAGACCTCTACCGCCTCCACCAGAACCTCCATTGCCATAATAAGCAGTAGAGTTTTGTCTTGGATCACATCCTCCACCGCCTCCACCTGTTCTTGTAACACTAGGTCCACTAATGGTAGAAGTTCTTCCATTACCTCCATTACCGGCATGTGATCTTGGTGATAAAGGATAAGCTGATTGACCAGAAGCTGCAGCTCCACCGCCTCCGCCACCAGCACCTGATGTTCCTACTCCAATTCCTGATCCACCTGGATTACCTTGACCTGGAGTGCTTCCGCCTCCGCCACCTCCAGTACCTGATAAAGTTCCACCGCCTCCGCCACCAGAACCACCTGAACCTCCTGGTGCAGAACCTCCAATACTTCCGCCTCCGCCACCTCCAGTGGCTGGTAGACCTAAAGCAGAACTAGTTCCTCCAGCAGAACCTCTGCTTTCCATTCCTGCTCCACCACCTCCGCCACCAATAGAAATTGGATAACTTGTAGCTGAAACAGGTGTTCCACCTGTAGCTGGATTTGGATAAGATTGTCTAAAACCACCAGCACCTCCACCTCCTGCTCTATCTCCGCCACCGCCTGCTCCGCCTGCAATAACTAGATAATCAACAGTTGTTGAACCTGCTGGGTTTCCTACTTGTGTAACTGTAAAAGTCCCTGGACCTGTGAATGTATGAATTTTGTAATCTCCAGAGTATGAAATAGAACCACCTGTAGCTGTAACAAAAACAGCGTTTTGTGCATTATAAAAATTAGAAAGAGATATTTGTCCAGAAGTAGGAATAGCTGAGTTGGCTGGTACGTTAGGTACTAATCCTCCTCCTCTGTAATATTCAGATATAGAATGAGGAGCGGTTCCTCCAAATTCATTTACAATGTCTGTAACACTAATGGTTGGGCCTGCTGGAACTGCCATGCGTTAGTCCCCCTTTTTTATTAAACTGTCTACTTTATTTTGTAACTCTTTGATTGCCTCTATTAATAATGGGACAAGTTTATCGTAATAAACAGTCATGTACTTAGAATCTATTGGTGCCGGAGCTATAATTTCTGGTAGTATTTTTTGAACTTCTTGAGCAGATACTCCAACTTCTTTTTTAACTTCATAACCTAAATCAACAGCTGTTTGATTAGCTTGATAGTAGAATCCATTTAAACTGCATACTTTTTCTAAAGCATTATCTATGTTACCTAATTTTGTTTTTAAACGATCATCAGAATAATAAGCTGTGATATTATTTGTTGCTCTAATTTCACCTGTAGTTCCTGATGCAGCTGTTCCAACTCCAAAAGAATCAAATTGAACATCACTTCCAGTTCCTACTCCTAAAGAAGTTCTAGCAGTGGCTCCTGATTCTGCAACCCAATTAGCACCGTCACCAACAATAATGTTTCCATCAGTAACTGCTAAACCTGCAATATCAGTAAGACCTGCGTCATAAGCTTGTACATCTGTTCCAACTACTTGACCAGCTAATTGATTAGAAATTTCTACGATATCAGTTCCATTTGAATAAACTAAAACTGCATTTTTTTCTGTAGCAGAAAAAGTAAATCCACTTCCAGATACTGTTTTAATTTCAACTGTAAACGCTCCACTAGTACCGTTAATTAATGAATATGTTTTTTCAATTCCATCTGGAACAGTTACAATTTGATTTCCTGTAATAGTCCCTGTAAATTTAATAACCGCATTTTTACCATCAGATATAATACCATTGGAAAAAGTTAAAGCTGTAGTTTGAGCACCACCTGCGATAGATACTTCTTCATATCCTGCAATGGCTTGTTGTAATATATTTAAATTGGTATTTGTGATGTCTCCCCAAAGACCTGACTTTTCGCCAGTAACCATGAGTTCTAGTTTTAAATCTGCTGAATAACTTGATGCCATTTTAACTCCTTAAAATTTTTATGCCGCTACTAATGTATATATAACTGACGTTCCTGTGTCAATTATTTCCCAATCGTTAGTTCCCACTGAGTTTAGACTAGCTGATATAGAAAGTCCAGTTAAATCAATATTGGCACTACCTGTTATAGTTACACTATTTTGTAAAACTGTCAAAGCATTTCCTGTGACATCTACAAATTTATTTAAATCTACTACTACACTATTTAAATTAGAAGATATTTCTTGACTTAATGGGAATACAGATTGAGATATAACAACACCTTCATTTCCTATAAAGGTAGTCATAGGGTTCTGAAATATTGGTATAGAAACACTTCCTCCAGCGGTTATTCCAACACTATTAACCAATGCACCTAGTTCTTGTCCGGTTACATTGACGTTACTGTTTGCAGTAATACTTTCATTACCTAAATCAGCGGTAATACTTAAACCAGTTACACTTATTAATGAATTAGCATCTAATACTGCTGTTCCTTCTGTAGCAGTTAATTCTATTCCTGTGACATTTGCATCAATACCTATAGACGCAGTCTCATTACCTAAAGTCGTAGATAAAGATAGGCCATTTAATATAACAGAATAATTTACTCCCCATGCCCAATTACCCCATGTCTCTCTACCCCATCCTGAACCAATTAAATATTGATCGTCAACAGTAACAGAACTTAAATTACCAGTCATTGAACCAAGACTAGATAAAGTTACCTCTCCTGTAATGTTGAAACTTACATCATTTAAAGTAGATGTGATCGGAAGACCTGTAGGAAATACAGTTGCTGCAATATCTTGAGTAACAGAATTTAAATTTCCTGTTAAAGAATTTCCAGTTACATTAGCATCAACGTCAAGAAACTGAGAAGTATTTCCTAATACAAAAGATAAAGACGCACCTGTAACATCGACTGAAACATCGGATTGCTCACCGAATGCATTCAGTCCCCAGGTTAATTCACCCCATGCATTGGCCATCGAAAAAACTCCTTAAAATTAACCGGAGATTCTAAGAATAGCTGCTGCGCTAGTGTCTGCTGGGAATACGATTGTGAAAGTTCCGTCAGTAGCTGTTTTGTCTGAACTAAAATCTAAAACGGCAACAGCTGCGTTAGCCACAGTTGCTGAAGTGTTATAGATTAAAGCACCTCTTGCAGTCAATGTAACACCTGTGAAAGATAAATCTGCAAAATCACAAAATGCAACACCACCAACAACAGATGTA
>Ga0208644_1003997_pt1 | contig 11251 bp, 15 predicted proteins | sample VirMetDEL_Nov_18_FD_184517 | JGI IMG/M metagenome (GOLD analysis project Ga0208644, IMG submission 184517) | Aqueous microbial communities from the Delaware River and Bay under freshwater to marine salinity gradient to study organic matter... | ecosystem: Environmental > Aquatic > Marine >... | reverse complement strand
CACGCGGGGCCGGGTAATGGATCGAAGTGAGAAAGTTGTCTGTACACATTGTGGCGGCGCTATGTTAGAACTAAACAGCAGTGACTTTCAGAATGTTGCGACTATCATTTTCAGCCCGGAGAACGATTGATGGCTAGAGCGAGAGCGGCCAGCGACAGATCACCCCGGCGCAGGAAACAGCCAACGACTGAGGCGCTTGCTGGCCTTAACCTTGATTTTTCGCAAAGTCCAACAGTATGGCAATTTTTACAAGACGACAGTTTCGTGCGTGGGCTGATGGGGCCAGTCGGCTCTGGCAAGACATTTGCTTCATTAGCCGAAGTGATGCTCCGGGCTGTGAAGCAAGAGCCTTCGCCGATAGATGGGATCAGATATACTCGATTTGCAGTTATCCGAAACAGCTACCCGGAACTGAGGACTACCACGATCAAGACGTGGCAAGAGATCTTCCCGGAAAACGTGTGGGGGCCGATGCGCTGGTCACCGCCGATCACGCACCACATAAAACTGCCGCCTAGAGACGGTGCCGCTGGCATCGACTGCGAGGTGATATTTCTGGCGTTGGATCAGCCACGGGATGTTCGAAAGTTGCTTTCCTTGGAACTGACAGGGGGTTTCATTGATGAGGCGCGTGAACTGCCAAAGGCGGTGGTTGACGGCCTGACATCGCGTGTCGGACGTTACCCCACCAAGGCCAATGCTGGTTGCACTTGGCGCGGCGTGTGGATGAGTACCAACCCGATGGACAGTGACCACTGGTGGCCTAACTTAGCGGAGAAAAATCCGATCCGGGGCAAGTACCCGTGGAAATTTTATAAACAACCCGGCGGCGTCATTGAGGGTACTGCCGAACATGAGGACAATATCTTTGCCGCTGGCAAGCACTGGATCAACAATCCCAAGGCTGAGAACATCAATAATCTGCCAGTCGGATACTACGAACAGCAACTGGCCGGGAAAACGCTTGACTGGATACAATGCTACGCCGGGGCGCAATACGTCTATGTGCAAGACGGCAAGCCCGTCTGGCCTGAGTATAGTGACAGCGTCATGTCCGGCGATGTCGAGATAGAACCCGGCTGGCCCGTGCATATCGGGCTTGACTTTGGTTTGACCCCGGCGGCGGTGTTTGGGCAGAAAATGCAGAACGGGCGCTGGAATGTCGTGCATGAACTGGTGGCGTTTGATATGGGGCTTGAACGGTTCTGCCACCACTTGCTGGCTGATATTCAAACGATGTTTCCAAAGTCTGACGTACTGGTCTGGGGTGACCCGGCAGGCGTCAAGCGCGATGAGATATTTGAGGTGACGGCGTTTGAGCATTTGAAAACGATGGGCCTACATGCCCGGCCCACTAGCACCAACGACTTTAAGGTGCGGCGCGAGGCCGGGGCAATGCCGATGAACAGGATGGTTGACGGCAAGGCCGGGCTAATTGTCAACAGCAAATGCACCCGTGTTAGAAAATCGCTAGCTGGCGGCTACCATTTCAAGCGCGTTGCGGTTGGTGCCGGGTATGAGCGGTTTAGAGACGCGCCGAATAAAAACGAACACTCACACGTTGGCGATGCGTTTGGCTATTTAATGCTTGGCGCTGGCGAGGTGCGGAGCATCACGCGCAACAGTCAATTCAGCAAACAGTTTAAACAGCTAACAGCCAATGCAGACTTCAGCATCTTTTAATGATTTATCGACAAACCGCTATGTGCAGATTGTGCCATTTCACTGGGCGCACCCGCGTGTAATGGATTTGCGGCCATTTGACCGCGAATACTACGATGCCGTGCCTGACTACGATGAAATGCTTAAATCATTTCAGGCGGCGGGTGACGCCTGCACGGCGCTTTATCGCGGTAAGATAGTCGCCTGCTTCGGCACAAACATACTGTGGCCGGGTATGGGCGAGGCGTGGTTGCTGACGGGCAAGCAGATTAATACCTTGGCTGTATCACTTACGCGCACAACGCACCGCTATTTCAACCAACTTGCTACCACAAAGGGATTGAAGCGGTTGCAGTTAACGGTAAATGCTGAGAATGAACTTGCAGTCAGGTGGGCAGATGCGTTAAAATTCACTCGCGAGGGGTTGTTGCGTAATTACGGCCCCACTGGCGCTGATCACATTATGTTTGCGAGGATTTACGAATGACGGCTTTGTTTAAGACGCCGAAGATGCCAACGCCGCAACAGGTGGCACCACAAGTAACCGAAGCACAAGAACGCCAAGAAGAGCGCTTACAGGCGCAAGAGGATTTGCAGAAACGTCAGATGGCGGCGCGGCAACGCGCCCGGCGGCGTGGCGGTTCGCGTCAATTATTAGCCAGTGTTCGCGGCGGTTCAGCCGATGAAAAAACCACGTTAGGGGTGTAATTGTGAGCGGATTAGGCGGTAAAAAAATTTTAATGAAAGCTGTTGGCATTAAAAAAGAGCCGGAAACTGGAGTTGGCGCTAAAGCGATTTTGAAAAAGGCGGTGGGTATTGATAAGGATAAAAAAAACAAAGCTACTGTTGCAACGTCTGATGCAGAAAAAAAACGCAAACAACGTGTTTTGTTAACATCAAACTCGCAAAAGCCAAGCCTTGAAAAACCGAAAGTTACTTTAGGAGTATAGTTATGGGATCTGCTGGAAAGGCAATTACGAAGCTTGCAAAGTCTGTTGGCGTTGTTAAAGAGGCGCCACAGCCAAGCCAATTAGCAGAGCCAACACCGACAACACCCGAAAAAGTCGAAAAAGTTGCTATGGCAACGACTGCTGAAAAGGCGGCGGCGGCCAAACGCCGCGCCCGGCGTATGGGTCAGCGTCAATTGCTTTCTGGTGGTAGACTTGGATCTGGTACTGACGAAGAAGGTTTGAAAACCACGCTGGGATAATTTAATGCCGTTAGTAAAAGGCAAGTTAAAAAAAGCCGTCAGCAAAAATATTTCAATGTTGCGGCGAGAGGGTAGACCATTAAAGCAGGCCATTGCTATTGCAATGCAGAAAGCCGGAAAGGAAAAGAAGAATGCCAAAGAAAAAAGGTAAGGGTTACGGCAAGTAATGCCTAAAGAAGTTTGGGACAAAAAACGTCCAAAAGATCTTGGCAAGCCAAAGGGTTTGACGCCAGCGCAAAAGCGTAGTGCTATGAGAGCGGCCAAGAAAGCTGGCCGTCCATATCCAAATCTGATTGACAATATGAGGGCGGCGCGTGGCTAAGACACCAGCTTGGCAAAGGTCTGAGGGTAAAAACCCAAAGGGCGGTCTAAACGCTAAAGGCCGTGCGTCTGCTAGGGCGCAGGGCATGAACCTGAAAGCGCCAGTCAAGAGCGGCGACAACCCACGCCGGGCATCATTCTTGGCGCGGATGGGCAACATGCCGGGGCCGGAGTATAAGAATGGCGAACCAACGCGCCTGCTTTTATCACTTCGCGCTTGGGGCGCGAGTTCAAAAGCAGACGCCAAGTCGAAAGCGGCGGCTATAAGCAAAAGGAATAAGGCATGAGATACAGCGTTGAAGATATCCTAAAGCGCCACGATATTGCCCAGCGCCGCAAAGACAACTGGCGTCAGATCTATGAGGATTGCTATGAGTTTGGCTTGCCACAGCGCAATCTCTATGACGGCTATTACGAGGGCGGTGGTTCGCCCGGCCAAAATAAAATGGCGCGGGTGTTCGACAGTACCGCGATTAACGCGACACAGCGCTTTGCCAACCGCATTCAGTCTGGCCTGTTTCCGCCATACGCGCCTTGGTGCCGCCTAGAGCCGGGGCCGGAGATCCCAGAGGATCGCCGCATTGAGGCGCAAATGGCGCTAGATATGTATGCCGACACAATGTTCAGTGTATTGCGGCAGTCTAACTTTGATCTGGCTATGGGTGAATTTTTGCTTGATCTAGCCGTTGGCACCGCCGTCATGCTGGTACAGCCCGGCGATGACATGACGCCTATTCGCTTTACCGCTGTGCCACAGTATCTGGTCAGCATCGAAGAGGGCGCTCACGGCAAGGTTGACAACGTCTATCGCCGGATGCGTCTGAAAGGCGAAGCCATCACACAGCATTGGACTGACGCCGAAATACCAGAGCGCCTACAGCGCATGATTGACGACAAGCCTACTCAGGAAATCGACTTGGTTGAGGCCACGTTGTATGACGCGGATAGTGGCGAGTATTGCTATCATGTGATTTGGGCAGAGGGCAAAGCCGAACTGCTGAAGCGCTACATGAAATCATCGCCTTGGATTGTGGCACGTTACATGAAAGTGGCGGGTGAGGTGTATGGCCGGGGGCCGCTGGTCACTGCCATCCCAGACATTAAGACGCTGAACAAGACGCTAGAACTGCTATTGAAGAATGCCAGCCTGTCTATTGCTGGCGTCTACACGGCGGCTGATGATGGCGTGTTGAACCCGCAAAATATCCGCATCCAGCCGGGTGCTATTATCCCGGTTGCGCGTAACGGTGGCCCACAGGGCGAAAGCCTGCGTCAGATGCCTCGCTCTGGTGATTTCAATGTGTCGCAGATCGTGATTAATGACCTACGCATGAACGTCAAAAAGATTTTGCTAGACGACACACTGCCGCCCGACAATATGTCGGCCCGGTCTGCGACAGAAATTGCAGAGCGTATGAAAGAACTGGCACAAAACCTTGGGTCAGCGTTTGGGCGCTTGATCACAGAAACTATGGTGCCGCTGGTGTCGCGCATTCTATATATTATGGATGAGCGCGGTCTTATTGAGATGCCGTTGCGCGTCAATGGGCTAGAGGTGAAGGTCACCCCTGTCAGCCCTATTGCACAAGCGCAGAATATGGGCGATATAGAAAAAATAATGCAGTGGGTGCAGATGTCATCAGCGCTTGGCCCAGAGGGTCAGATGGCTGTCAAGACGGGATCTATTGCAGACTATGTGGCTGACAAATTAGGTGTGCCAGCGGATCTACGCACCACACCACAAGAGCGTCAGCAAATGATGGAACAAGCCGCGATGATGATGCAGGCACAAGCGCAAGCAGAGGGTGGTGCGCCAGTTGAGGGAGAGGCACCACCAGAAGGGATGATGTAAATGATACCTGACGGTTGGGCGGGTTTGCAGTTAGCAGATCCAGAAATTTCAAAAAAAGCACAAGTTGATAAAGACGACATTGATCGTCTGTATCTGAGGGTCTTTGGCAGTGACGATGGGCAAAAGTTGCTCACCCATCTGCGATCAGTAACGATTGAACAGCCAACGTGGTATCCCGGTGAGGATGCCAGCCACGGCTATGCCAGAGAAGGCCAGAACAGTCTGGTCAGGGAAATTGAGCGGCGTATGGAAAAAGCGAGAAAGCTATGAATGACACAGATGGTCTGTTGGCCGAAGCCCAAGTCGAGGGTGACGATAACCAACAGCAAGCTGAAGAGAGTGCAATTTCACATCTTGAAACTGACGCGGCACCACAAGATGCCGCTGAAACACAAGAGCCGGAGCGGCCAGAATGGTTGCCGGAAAAATTTAACAGCGGTGAAGATTTAGCCAATGCCTATGCAGAACTGCAAAAAAAGTTTTCTCAGGGAAAACATAAAGCCCCTGAAAACTATGATACGAGTATTTTTGAAGAGGCCGGGATTGGTGACGATGACCCTCTCTATAATGTTTATAGAGACTGGGCGAAAGAAAATGGCATCAGTCAGGCGGCGTTTGAGAACTTGGCTAGTACATTTATTGGAATGGCTGGCGAAGAGGCTGAAGCAGGCGAAATCTCATTTAAAGAGGAATACGAAAAGCTTGGCAAAAATGCTGACCTCACTATTAAGTCGATGACCGACTGGGCGTCTGGCCTAGTTCGTAAAGGCGTTTGGTCTGAAGATGACTTTGAAGAGTTTAAAATTATGGGCGGCACGGCGCAGGGACTACGCGCCCTGCAAAAAATTCGCTCATACTACGGTGACAAGCCTGTGCCGATTGATGTTGCGCCAACTAGCGATGCCCCATCGAAAGATGAATTGATGGCTATGGTTGGAAACCCGGAATATCAGACCAACCCGGCGTACCGCGCCAAGGTTGAAAAAATGTTTGAAAATGTTTTTGGTAAGGATGAATATTCACCAATTTAATCTAAACGCGGCGGTTGTTTACATCTGCCGCGTTTTTCTATAAAATCACCCTTGACAGATAATCAAGCCTTTGACCTGTCGAACCCGCTTGGGGGCGTAGCGTATATGCCCAAGCCACAGCCCGTAAAAGGATACCTGTTAGGCGTTAAATCGTTTTAACTTTGTTAATGGAAGGACAGGAAAATGGCCGTAGGCATTTCCAATGCATTTGTCCAGCTATTTGACGCGGAAGTGAAACAAGCCTTTCAGGCCCAACGTGCCTTGGCTGGCTTAACTCGCGAGCGTTCAAATGTTGAGGGCAATCAGGTGAAGTTCCCTAAAATTGGGAAAGGCACCGCAACAGTTCGCGTACCGCAAACTGACGTGACACCATTGAATGTGACTTACTCACAAGTCACAGCAACGATGTCAGATTACATCGCCGCTGAATACTCAGACATCTTCTCACAGCAAAAAGTCAATTTTGACGAACGCCGTGAATTGGTGCAGGTAGTTTCAGGGGCCATCGGCAGACGTATGGATCAGCTTGTTATTGATGCCCTTAACGCATCAGGCACATCGCTGACCGTTGCGACTACCGTTGGTGGCGCAGGCACAAACCTGAATATTGAAAAGCTGATTGAAGCCAAAAAGCTGATGGATCAAAATAACGTCCCAGCCGAAGGCCGCGTCATGATCATCCACGCCAACAACCTTGCTGGCCTGTTGGGTGAAACTGAAGTGCAATCAAGCGATTTCAACACGATCAAGGCTCTTGTTCAGGGTCAGGTTGATACCTACCTTGGCTTCAAGTTCATCTCAATTGGTGATCGTGACGAAGGTGGCTTGCCACTGCCGTCAACCCGCACATGCTTTGCATTCCACAAGGATGCAGTCGGTATGGGCATCGGCATGAACCAAAAAAGTGAAATCAACTATGTCCCAGAAAAAACCAGCTTCTTGGTTTCTTCAATGTTCAGCGCTGGCGCGGTTGCCATCGATGACGAGGGCATTGTTAAGATTTCTTGCACCGAATAGTAGGAAAGGAGATAAAAAATGGCTTTTTCTGCAAACGGTTGGAATGTAATTGGTGCCGCAAAGAAGGGCAACGCCCCATCTATGTACACCTACACATCAGCAGACGCGATTGCGACTGTTAACACATCTGGTTATTTCAATGACCTGTCAGACACTCTGGCGGTTGGCGATGTGATCTTTGTGCATGACAGCGCAACACCAACACTGAGCATCGTGATGGTTGCGTCAAATGCATCTGGTGTAGTCGATGTGACTGATGGCACAGCCATCAGCATGACCGACAGCGACTAATCCTAGAGGGGCAGGCCTGGCCTGCCCCCCTTACCTATATTGGAGTAGTAAATGGCGCAGGGCGATACCAAACTATCTATATGTTCTGAAGCTTTAATTATGCTGGGGGCCGCGCCCCTTTCGTCATTTGCAACAGGTACAGATGAAGCGCAAGTTGCTGACAGGCTGTACGATGATATCCGCGACACTATTTTGATGCAGTACCCATTTAGCTGGTCTGTCAAAAAGGTAAAGCTAGGCCGCTTGGCTAGCACACCCATCAATGAATGGAAATATACCTACGCACTGCCCGGCGATATTCTTGGCAACCCAAAGGCCGTATTTAATGTTGGCGCAGTTGCCGCACAGCCCGTGCGTGATTTTGAGATTTACAGCCTTGGTCTTTACACTAATTACGAAGATGTTTGGATCGACTACCAGTTTCGCCCAACTGAGGCCATCTTCCCGCCTTATTTCGTGCGCCTGTTAAAAACAGCGCTGGCGGCTGAGTTTGCCGAACCAGTGACAGATCAGATCACCAAGGGCGACTATTACCACCAAAAGGCATACGGCGCACCATCGGAAAATATGCGCGGTGGCTTGATGCGCGTTGCTATCAATATTGATGGCGCTGATCGCCCGGCTCAAACTATACAAGAGTTCCCAATATCCGATATAAGGTTCTAGCATGAGCCGCATTATTGCTATTCAAAATGATTTTACGGCTGGCGAATTAGACCCGAAGCTTCGCGCCCGGACAGACATCGCGCAATATAAGTCCGGCCTAACAACAGCGCGTAACGTCAGCATCCAGCCACAAGGCGGCGCTAAACGCCGGGACGGCACCAAGTTCATTGCTGAGTTGGATAGTGGCGCTGGCACAGCCGTGCGTATGGTTTCTTTTGAGTTTAGTGTCAGTGACAGTTACATGCTGGTTTTTACACCCGGCAAAATGTATGTGTTTAAAGACGGCGCACAAATTACAAACATCAACGGCGGTGGAAACGACTACCTGACTGTGTCAACGGTCACTAGCGCCATCATCCCGGAAATGAATTGGGTGCAATCTGCCGACACAGTAATTGTTGTGCATGAGGATCTTGAGCCAGTAAAAATTGTGCGCGGTGCCACTGACAGCGATTGGACTGCCAGCAATATATCATTTGATTTTATACCTAAGTACGCATTTGCGCTTGATACGCATGAGCCAACATTTACCATCACGCCGTCAGCCACTAGCGGCAATATTGAGATTACCGCATCATCTGTGACGACAGACACAGGCACGGCGCAAGGCGGGACAATTAGCACAATCACGCTAAAGGCGGCGTCTAGCTTTACAAGCAACGATCAGCCTAATGGCATGTTTATTGAAATTACATCCGGCACAGGTGCCGGGCAAACGCGCCACGTTGAGGACTATGTCGCGTCTAGTAAAGTTTTGACTGTTTACCCTGACTGGGACACAGCGCCAAATGCTACCAGCGGATATAAGATATCGGCATTTAGTCCAGCCGCCGTTGACGAATACGCCGTGGTGCTAAACGGTTTTGGCCGGGCGCGTTACGTTGAGTATGTCAGCGATACAAAAATGAAAGCCTACGTTGAGGTGCCGTTTTTTGATACCAACGCAATCACATCCGGCAACTGGTACAGCGAACACGGCTACGAAGAGGTGTGGTCATCAACACGCGGGTGGCCTCGCAGTGTGACGTTTCATGAGGGGCGTTTGTATTTTGGTGGTAGTAAGCAACGCCCGTCAACAATATGGGGATCGCGTGTTGCTGACTTTTTTAATTTTGATCCCGGTGAAAGTTTAGATGATGCCGCTGTATCTGCCACGCTTGACACTGGCACGTTTAATGCGATTGTCGATATTTATTCTGGGCGTCACTTACAGATATTTACAACAGGCGCTGAATTTTATGTGCCGCAAACACTGGACAACCCAATCACGCCAAGCAACTTGATCGTCAAACAGCAAACGGCATTTGGCACTAAGCCGGGCATCAGACTGCAAAACGTAGACGGCGCTACACTATTTATTCAGCGTCAGGGAAAGTCACTGCAAGAGTTTTTGTACAGTGACACAGTGCAAGCCTACACGTCAGCCAAGATATCTTTGTTGTCATCGCACTTGCTTAAATCGCCCGGCGAAATGGCAGTGCGTGTTTCAACTGGCACGGATGAGGGTGATCGCCTGCTAATCGTAAATGACGATGACGGCAGTATTGCCTGCTATACATTGCTTCGCAGTCAAAACGTGATTGCGCCATCTGAGTGGACGACAGATGGTAATTTCTTAAATATTGGTGTTGACGTTGATGACATTTACACAGTGGTAAAGCGCACGGTTCAGCCATACGCGACAGCCAGCATCACGGTGACTGATGCGACTAATATAGCCAATGGCGAGACTGTTGTATTGACAGATAACGCCGGGACATCAACAACATTCACGGCGGTGACTGGCACCCCGGCCACAGATCTTGAATTTCAGGTTGGCGGCGCATTGACCAATGATGAGGTGGCTGACAACCTAGCCACAGCCATCAATTCTGTTGCGGCATACAGCGCACCAAACCCGGCGGCTAATGTTGTTGCCATTACGCGCACAGTGTCAGGCGGTAGCAATCTTACAATCACATCCAGTGATGCCGTCAGGCTGACAGATGTTGATTTTACTATTGGTGCCACAGACAGGTATTATGTTGAGTTATTTGACGCCGATGCCTTGCTTGATTGCTCAAAGACTGGCGGCGCGGCGGCGTCTGTCACTATGTCTCATCTTGAGGGTGACACAGTTAAGATTATACGCGATGGTATTATTGAGCCTGACCAAACTGTGGGAATTAGCCCGTTTACTATTACGTTTGCCACGGCGGCTACTGACAGTTATCAAGTTGGCATTAACTTTACGCCAGAGGTTAAGACACTGCCATTTGAGCCAAACTTACCAAGTGGGTCGCTAAAAGGTTTTAAAAAGCGTATATTGGAAGTTAATGCGGAATTGTTTGAGACGCAGTCATTGACCATTGATGGCAAGCTTGTGCCATTTAGGCAATTTGGCACTGGCGTGTTTGGCGGTGCAGTGCCTGAGTATACAGGCATTAAAACATTGCCTAGCATGTTGGGTTATACATATGATGGTCAAGTTACAATCGGCCAAGAGGTGCCACTTAAAATGACACTGCTTGGCATTGATTACAAAGTGAGCATAGGACAGTAAGATGGGCGCGGCGGCATTACCAATAGCGGCAGTATTAACAGCCGCAACAATGTATTCTCAGCTAAAGTCTGCACAAGCATCTGCCAAGGGGTTGATGACGCAGGGTGCTATGGCAAAAGTGCAGGCACGTTCTGAGGCTTTAAAATTTAAACAGCAGGGTGTGGCTGTTTTGGAAAACATCAACGCGCATCAGGCGGCGATAAACAATCGGGCTGGCGCTGGTAACATTGATCCAACCAGCGATAGCGCCAAAACGCTGTCTATACTGGCTGAGAGAAAAGGCGCGTTTGAATCGTACAACACGATAGACGGCGGTACTATTCAACTTGCTATGGGCGATATTCAGGCGCATCAGTATGCGTCTGCCGCCAAGGCAACTATGGCCGCTGGCCGGATGCAGGCACTGGCAACAGCCACACAATTTGCCGTTGGCTACGCAACATTGGGTGGTGCGCCTGCTGGGGGTGGTGCGACTAGCGGATCTCAGTTTGGCACTGCTACTGGCATTCAAAGACCTTACACACCAGCGGGGCTATAGATGGCAAAAGATTTAAGATATCGCCCATTAGGCGTAGCCATACCGTCAGTGCCGGGCGTTGACTTTACGACTGCGGCAAACGCCAGAGCGCGTAGCTTTGACGCTATAGGCAATGCTCTTA
>Ga0208644_1003996_pt1 | contig 11252 bp, 18 predicted proteins | sample VirMetDEL_Nov_18_FD_184517 | JGI IMG/M metagenome (GOLD analysis project Ga0208644, IMG submission 184517) | Aqueous microbial communities from the Delaware River and Bay under freshwater to marine salinity gradient to study organic matter... | ecosystem: Environmental > Aquatic > Marine >... | reverse complement strand
ATCTTGTTCCATTGTTTTTCGAACCATTCGTCAGTCATTGTCGTCAATGCCATGGATGCGGCACTCGAAGTTCTCCTTCTTGCACAACCCCTTGAGCGCATCGGCTACGAACTCTTCGTTGTATTGCCCAACCTTGTCGCGCATCCAATCGAGGTCAAGCTCATCGTCGAGGTCAATGTCTCGCACAAACGTCACCTCGAAGTCACCAACGTATTCGTTCTCGCTGATATTGATGGTATGACCTTCGAGTTCAGCAATAGCGTCACGGACACCTGAATGCACACCTTCGCGGAAGATGGCGATGGCTACGTCCTTGGGGATGACGGGCATCGTGGATTTGCCCTCGGCAAGACTTACATTCTGCTTGCTTAGCTCAGCATTAAACTCTTTGAGCTCTTTGATTTGGTCAAGGAAACCCGCCTCCCTGTCGATGTGGGACTGAACGGTGGCGTTGAAACGTGCCTCCCTATCGATGTGGAACTGAACGGTGTCGTTGAGTTCTTCAGCCTGCTTGGTGAGGGACTCAACCTTGCGTTCGAGGTTGTAGTTGTCAATTACGAGGGTGTCGTTCGTCGCCTCAAGCTCTTTCACCGTATTGGTCAGAGCAACCTCACGTCCCGTGGATTCTTGTTTGTTCATGGCTTGTTGTTTTTCAAGTTGTTGACGAAAGTCCATTGATTCGATTGTTGATTCCGCCGCAGAGATAGCGTTCTCGCAGTAGCGGATGGCGGCGCGGAGTTCGGCCAAAGATTCTTGTGCTGTTTGCATTACGATTTGATTGTGGCTTTGAAGATTGAGTTTACGCAGTCGATGACTACGCTTTTGGGTTGTGGTGAAGTTTGTAAATGTTTTAGTAGTTGTCGTGTAGTTTCAGGGGCTTCACGTTCGATGTGTTCTACTCGTATGCGGTAGTCCCCGTCGTATGGGTTGGCACTTAGGAGGTCGTTTACTCGTATCATGAGCCATATATAAATGAGAAGTGTTCTCGGATAGCCCTGCCGTATGGGGTGTGGAATCCATAGCCATGTGTGCCAGTCATTGGTTGGTTCTCCACCATAAAACGTAGCACTTGGTAGGGGTCAAGCTCAAAGGCTGCACCTGTTTCTGTTGCCGCTTCGAGAAGCATCTCAGGGTCGTGACGCATAGGCATCTCGACCACGAGGTCGAAGTAATCTTCGATGTCAGATAGTGTCATTGTGATTGATTATTGTGAGTTGAATTTCTGATTCGCAGTTGTTGTGCAATGGGTCGAGGTATATCGCATCCACGTAGAAGTCGTAGATGTCTTCGTGTGCCGTGGTGTCATGCACCATGATGACAACGAGGTCGTCATCTTTGAAGTCGCTCAGTGCATCGATAAGTTCTGCTTTAGTCATTGTTTGTGTTTTTGTATTCGGTCTTCATCTGCTTGACGTACTCATATACTGCGAAAGCTACTCGCGCTTCAGAGTCGAAGCGTGATGTGCAGTAGGTCTCGAACTCGAAGAGGTTTCGGAGCAATTCTTTTTCAGTCATTGCTGTCATTGTTTTTTGGCTTGGGGATACGGAAAGCGTGCATCACGTAGTCGTCGATGTCGATGAAGGCGTGGTTGCGGTAGTACACGGAGGAGATGAAGTCCGTCAGTTGTTCGAGGCCGTGAACCGATGGGTCGTTGTCCATCACATCACTTGACACACGAGCTACCAAGGACATACATAGGGGTTGATAGTCCCAAGCATCGGCGTTGTCCAACTGATTCCACGTCAGCCAGCAATGCTCCGTACCTCTGCGATGCGGTGGGTAGGGGTCTTCGAACTCTACTTTCTTGATGATTTCAGAGTGGCATTCCTCCATGAGAAACGTCTCATCGTCGGTCTCTTCGGGGGTGAGGTCTTTGGGGTCACCCTCGTAGTACATATACATCTCGACGTGCTCGTCTTCGTGTACAATCTTGACACACCTGTCGTCGGCTCGGAAACCCTTGAGCAGTTGGTCGATGTGCTTGTCAGCTTCGATGGGTGAGAGGAAAAACTCGCAGGTGGTGTCAGAGTAGCCCTCCTGCAACCCCATCGTTCCGTGGATAACAGCGTATTGTTTCATGTGAATTAAATTGAAGTTTGAATTTCGAACTGCGGTGGCAAAGATACGACATTGAATCGCCTTTGTCAAGTTTTTTTCTGCAACCCCTTGGGGTTGAATAAGTGGAAGGGAGGTTGGGATTCGAACACAACTGCCGTCCGCCCGACTTTCGGGCAATGATCATAATGGACGTACGCACCGACTGCGCTCCCTTGAAAAAAGATGAGAGGTGTAGTGACGTTTCACCAAGCACCTCTCTTGGTCAAACTTCAATTAACCATTCTCTTCGACTGCCTCTACAATCATATCCGTCACCTCGTCCTCAAGTCGGTCGATTATGTGCGTGATTTGACGTGTGTCAAGCCCATGCCGACGGCATACTGCGATGAGATTCATGTAACCGCTTTGGTTTGAAGGTGTGCGGTCGTTCAATGCGTTGCTGATGTCGAGGCGTACCTCGGTTTCAAGTCGGATGATTTTCATTGCTTTTCATTTTGTTGTTCGTCGTAGTGTTCTGCCCACCAAGTAATTTCTTCGTCGTGGATACGGAAGCTGTATGCGTGTTGTAGGTCGTCGTTCCACATGTTGTCCAACCACACTCCGTGGTCGTCAGGTGCGCCCTGCACATAGGAGGCAGAGAAGCCCGATTCTTGCAGTGCCTCGACTGCGCGTTCGCATTGTTCTTGTGTCATTGTTTGCTCTTTGAAAGGCTGAACGGAAATGGTTTGTCGTTCTTGGATAGACGCTCCGCAAGGGACTTGTTGTGCTTGACAAGATCCGCCTCTTGCATACGGGAGAGTTCTACTACGATGTTGAAGATTTCTTTGCTGTTCATAGGTCAATGATTACGCCCTTCTCTTCGAGGGCTGTGATGATGTAGTCAGGGAGTTCGAAGCATCCGTCGTACCCGACGAGAGCCACACCTTTGTTGCCCTCCCCGTCTGACGTGTCGAGAGTTTCGAGGATGCCGCTTGTGTAGAAGCGGTGACCGCCTGTCGCTACGTCAAACGTCTCATACCATCCCCCGTAAAGGTGTTCGGGGTCAATTTCCATGGTGGTCTCCATCTCGACGTCACGAGCAGCGTCTACGTCTACGTCAAACCCTGTACGCATTGACACGAAGGGGACGATGTGTTTGAAGTTGTGTGTGAATTTCATGTCGTTGGTTTTTCGCCTGTGTGTGGGTTAGTCCATGTTCCGTCCCATTGGTTGCCATTCAGATACCAAACACCTTGGCGTTGGCTGATACTCACGCCATACAATCCGTTGAGGCGTTCCTTCGTGGTGTTCGTGTCCCAGCCCGCGTCGGTGATGTATGTGCGTCCGTTCCACGTTTCGTGGCGTGCGATAACATTCCCATGTAATTGCAACAGGACGAGAGTTCCACCGCCGTCTTGATTGATGACACGAACCTCCGTGTTCCCATTCTTCATGGGGCGTGCGGCTTCGAAGGCACGCACCGCTTGTTGTGTGATTTTACGCATGATTATTGATTGAATTGAAGTTTGACAAATCCACAAGTTGTTGCTCAATTACTAGACAACAACATATCTAATTGTTTCTCAAGGCGTGCCACCGTGGCGTCTGCCTGACGTGAAATCATCGCGTGACGACGGATGGCGGCCTTGGTGTTCTCAATCAGCTTGATTTTTCGGTCATTGAACTCTGAGAAGTCAAGTTCTACTGCGTCAGGGGTGTAGTTTTCGGTCATCATGCTGATATTTTTTGCAATGCTTTTTTGTATTTCTCGGCAGCCTCTGACCTCATGTCAAAGATTTTCTGCTGATGCTTGAGTTCATCCGCAGGACGTACTCGGTGGATGCGCCAGTACCCCATGCCTTCGTATGGGTTCGAGTAACGCGCCGTCTTCACGGCCGCATCAATGTTCGGGGCATCGAATGTCCACGACTGCCAATCGTCGCGGTCGTACCCGTAGGTAACGATTGCTCGGTAGGTAATCATGCGTTAGAGGTTTGACCCGTTGTTCAGGTGTAACCAATCCGTGAAGAGTTGCCAACATACGACTGCCGCAAGCGCAGTCAAGACGTGAGAGATGATTGTGATAAACATGTGATTGTGATTTGAACTTCGATGGCAAAGATACAACATCGTTTGCCGTTTGTCAAGAATTATTTTTCTACCCCTTTAGGGGTAATTTCTTACATCCACCGATTTCGGATGGTGACCCATACGGTTGCCTGCAAGACGTGGCCGTCTACACCAAGCTCGCGGGCGACGCTCAAGCAGTCGTCCATGAGAGCGCGGTACTGCGCAGGGGTGCACGACTCCTTGCATTCCTTCGGCTTCTTGCTCGCCGTCTGACACGCACGCAAGTGCCACTTGTCGATGGTTACGAACGACGTGTCCTGCTCGCCTACGTTCCGTGCGAACGCATACGTCTTGGGTGACTTTTGCAAGATTTTGCGATTTCCCTTCGCTATCTCGAACGCCTTGAGTTTGTTGGCGTTGTAGGTGCACACCTTGATCGCCTCCGCAGGTACGCCGTCACGCACGGCTACGAACACGGCGCGTGCATCGACCTTGTTTCTCTCCCACTTGTTGTTAGGGGAGAGGGCGGACACTACGCCCGCCGCACACTCGCGGGAGACATTGAACTCTTTGGATAGGGCTTGCGCAAACGCCTGCGCTTCAGCGTACCATACGCTCCCGTCCGTGCGCTCCTCGTCCGTGGCTTCGCTCCACCATGTGCGGAGGTTTGCACGCATCTGCTTGCGTGCCTTGGGGCATGAGAGATTTTTCATGGGTGATTGAGTTTCAGTGAATTAGAGTGATGCCGCCATCACGTCCTCGTAGGTGCTCACCTCCGTGAGTCCCGTGAGACGCATGAGTTCCGCCTGTTGCTCGGGGAGGAACTGACCGCCGTAGTTGCTTGAGTATGCCCACTTGGTGGCGAGCTTCATGGCGTGCTTGCGTCGGTTGCGCTCACCTTGCGCCGCGCTCACCTGCTTGGCTGTGCTCACATCCGCCTTGCGAGGCGTGGACGTAGGGGTGATGGGGCCGACACCCTTCGGGCCGTGCGCCGCACGCTCCTGCTTGTCAGCCGTGCGCTCCTGTGGGGTAGCCTTGCGAACCTTGGCTGTAGTGCCCTTGACCGCCTTCGCCTTGCGCTTGCTTGCAGGCTTGAGTAGCGTGCCCGCCGCCGCCTCTGCACGGAGAGCCTTGAGCGTCATGCGACCCGCAATCAGGTCTTGAAGGATGGTTTCCGCATTCCGTACAGGTGCGCTTGCCTTCGCAGGCTTGCGCTTGGGCTTGCTTGTGAGCGTGGCTTGGAACTTTGCTTTGTTCGCCGCTTTGCGCTCGGCTCGGGTGAACTTGCGCCCTGTCTGTGGGCAGTGAGTGGGGGTGTAGGTAGGCTGTGCCATGTGTGAAAGATTTTGTGGTTGAACTTCGGTGGCAAAGATAGGGCATCAGGTCAGCCATGTCAAGTTTTTCGGGGGACTAATTTCGTACGCCTTTTCCCAAGGGGAAAACACGCGCGAAAATTCGGGTGTGTGTAGGCGTGTGTGGCCCCGTGTGTGTGTGCATGCAGGCGTGTGTGTGAGTGTGTGAGGGATTGTCCGTCTCCCCCGACGACCGACGACGGAAACCAAGATGCTGAACCAGCGGTCTAACCAACCTACCCTAACACATTCGGAGTCAGTGAGTTAGGTGTAAAAAGCTGAAATCTTACGCGCAAACGCGCATGATGCAGGGGTACGGGGGTACACATATGCGTTTGGGTACGCGAGCTCGCACGGCTGTACATACATATAATCCCCACCCTACCTATAACTCACCATTTTTCGCAGCTTTTTCTGCTGCGGCTTCACACTCGAACTCAAGAAAAGCACCTCTATGCGGCTCGTTTACAACGAGTTAGGAGTCGGTGCTTAAAGCTTTTGTTCACTATTGACTTTTAAGATTTTTGTTTATACCTTTGCAGATATAACACTGATCAGAGAAAGACATCCATAGCTGTTCGTGGCGTCTACAATGTTTTTTTTTGTGTGTTTACACACACTGAATCGGTTATCATTGTTTAAGTCACAGGATAGCTATGCCATGATCGTAAAGAAGAAAGACGGGTACTACGTAGTGTCTAAGGAGGGGAAGAATCTAGGCGGTCCTTACAGCTCTAGGCTGGGTGCTTCACGGCGGCTTAAGCAGGTGGAGTATTTCAAGGGGCGGGGGTGACCGTCTTCACGTAACAACGGTGTTGTTATATTTGCGTATATGAATACTGTACGCACACCAAGAATGTATCAGGTCGGTGGTAGGGGTGATGGGGACCCTACTAAGAAGGATACGGCTCGTCTTGTTAACGCTTCGCAAGCTCAGATACAGCAGCTTATTGATGCAGGGTATCTGCCTTACAAGAGCGAGAATTTAGCTTTATCTAAAGAACGAGACACGAATGTGGTGGAGGCCGACAGGGGGTTTTTTGCTAGCGACTCTATAGATATAGAGGACGTGCTTGATGCTATGATCAAGAAGCCGCACTTAGCTCAATACGCAGCTAGTGTTATAAGCGACGTCAGCAGCAAACATCTTGATATCCCGAATGATTTTTTTGAAGACTATCTCAAAGCTGTAGACAGAGTAATAAACGACATCACACCTCGCGAAGGAGATGCTTCTTTTAGCACAGGCCACAGACGGGGTATGTCAGACAGCGCTGTTGAAGCCTTAGATATTATTAAAGAGGAAAGACGTCGTATTGAAGCATATCTTTCAAGTGGGTCAAAGGACGCTAATGATAAGGCTAGAGCTTTTCGTAAAGCCATATTGATTGGCTTGCGGTTAGCGAGCGCGGCAAAAGGAAATTCAAAGCGGGAGCGTTATCTAGCCAATGAGTATTCGACGAGGAATGAAAGTTCTAGAATAACCAAGTACGGTGATGATGTTGAAGGTCTCAACAAAAAGCTGGATGAGTACGCACAAAAAATCACTGACTCTGGCATAAAAAATGAACAGCGGCACAAAGCCAACCTAATGGATCTTGTTGGATTTGACTATGTATCACCAAACATAGTAGATCCTGACGAGTATCTTGATCTAGCCCTGCAGGGATTTGATAATCCAATTAGGGTTGGTGAGTATAGCTTGCTTAATGATCTTGGTAAGGTGGGCAGCGCAGTAACACAAATGCCAAAAGCTCTTTATAATTTGGGTGCATGGGGTTTTGACAAGATTCAGGACTCTATAAGCGATGAGGAAGTCGCCCCAAACGATCTAGGTACGCGCACCACTAATGCTGGGCCAGATCTGTATGACATCAACATAGAGAGACCTGATGGCAATTTTGTGAGTATGAAGGGCCTGTACCCAACGAAAAGGCATGAGTATGGGCCTTGGAGAACGGTGCGAGACTTTACAAGAGAGTCTACTGACGCAAGGGAGGATCTAGATAGAGGTTTTTACCTAGACAGAGAGAAAGCAGGTACGGGCGCTGTCACCAACGAAGAACTCACTAAGACGCTGTTTAACGAAAAGATTGACCCCAACAGAAGGGTTCAGTTCTACAACGAAGCTCTTGGGGACTTGGTTGATGTATACCTGTATGACGACCCAGAGATGCTTAAAACGGCGGGGCTAAAGGAGTCCTTGGTTCCAAGAAACCTTAGGGTTACAGGTGCAAAACAGCAAGGGGATACAGAGCAACCTACTTCAGAATCGACAGATCCAGTTGTGCCTGTTAACACGCCTCCTGCACGCCCCAGACCAAAAAACATAAAGCCTCTAGAGTCTAGGCCGCCCGCCATAAACGTCATAAAGGATAGAGATTTGGTGCCAGCATCTCCTGTTAAGCCACCGACTGGCAGGCGCGTTGTGCCTGTGGGTGTTGTCGATCAGACCAGAGAGGGTTCTCGCACAGGACAAAAGCTAGATAGAGAGTACTACTGGGATCCAGCTGCTAAAAAGTACAAGCAGAGAGTTGTAGACGAAGAGAGAAGGGGCGGTAAGATATATCTCGGACACTACTCCCTTGAGGATGGAGGTTCTATGAAGACGGTAAAGAAACCAAACTACTACCAGATGGGTGGTATCGGGGACCCCAAGAAAGCTCCTGCGGGAAAAGTTGCGGCACTCGATGCTAACGACCGCCTTATATATGTAGACGATCCTTCTCTCGGCCATGCTGAAGGGGATTCTCTTGACACCAGCGCCCTCAAGCGCGGGGTGTCATATGCAGAGTCTATCGGTGGGGAGCTTATGATCAACCCTAACAGTTCTGCTACTGGGTTGTATGGCCAGCTGTTTAGCGAGCTTCAAAAGCAGGGATTGACGGGGGGTATGAGTAGAGAGCAGTTTGCTGCTGATACAGCAGCTCAGAATAGAATCTTTGACGTAAGACTTAATGAAGGCATAGGTGGACCGTCTCTTATGCGTAACGCCTATGAGCTTACCGAGGAGTATGCTTCGCAGCTTGGTGACAAGTGGAACTTTAGCCTTGACGAGGTAGCAGCTATATCTAACTACTTGGGTAGAGACGGTGCTAGAAAGTACTTTGCCTCAATTAGAGACGGAGTACCGTACAAGGTGTCTGGGGTCAACAAACCAGTAGAGGAATACCTGCAGAAGTACCGTCTGGGCCGAGATAGATAATTCAGTATCTTTAGCCCATGGCTACACTTAAAGTTACTATTACCGAAGAGCTTACTATCAATAGTATCGATAGAGGCAGCTCTCGCGTCCACGACGTGCTGTCGGTAACGCAAGTAGACAACCGCATTGTAACTGTAACGACGTCAGAGGCTGACCTCGTGAAGTTCTCTAGCGCTGTTGCAAGCGGAACGTTTGTTGCATCTACTGTCAAGTACTTGCGTATCTCTCATACAGGATCTTCAGGGACGCTTACGTTGCGTGTCTTGGGTAGCAGCGAAGAATACTTCGTGAAGCTCGAAGCAGGCGACAGCTATATCCTGAACAACGCACAGATGGATGCCAACGCTACGGGCTCTCAGGCTGTCACTCTTGCTGACATCGCAGAGATAAAGGCGGTTGCGTCTACTGGTACTATTATCGCCGAGCTCTTTGTTGCTTCTTAATTGAAGAAGTTCTACTTCAACCCGAAGAAGAAACGCAAGGACTCGAATATCGAGAACGAAAAACGACGACTAAATAATGCAGCTGTCCAAAAATCTATCACTCGCAGAAGTGACCAAAAGCATAACAGCAAACCGCCTAGGCATTGACAATACACCCGATGAGTGGACTACAGAGAATCTACGCCAAACTGCGATCAACATCTTCCAACCTCTTAGGGATGCTTTCGGCTGCCCTATCTACGTGTCGTCAGGCTATAGGTCGGCTGAGCTCAACACTGCTATCGGTGGGAGTAGGCGCAGTCAGCATGTGGAAGGAAGAGCATTTGATCTCGATGCAGACGTATACGGAGGTTGTACAAACTCTCAGATCTTCAACTGGATTAAAGAGAATCTGGAGTTTGATCAGCTCATTTGGGAGTTTGGTGATTCAGACAATCCTGATTGGGTGCACGTCTCTTATGTTTATGATGGGATTAATCGTAAAAGGTGCCTCAAGGCTTGCAGAGACGATGACGGCAACACGCACTACGAAGTAATATTTGGAAAAGGACTCTAACGATGGAAGAAGAATTCGAAGATATCAGCTTCTTGGATCAAGGCAGACTCAAGGAGCAGGAACAAAAGATTGAATCTGGAGAGATAACCTGCAACCTCGACTCACCTGAGGATTGCGAAAGCTGCAGCGGATGAGCTTTTACGATGACGCATCATTAGTATTCTTAGCTGGAGGGGCAGCTGGTAAGGACGGTAAGGCTTATAGCTTAAAGCCTACTGACGCATCAGGCGACTTCACTTTCACTAGAGGTACTAACCTTACAGCCACACGTGTCGGGAAGGACGGTTATATTGAGAAGGGGAGGGAGAATTCGTTGCTGCAATCAAACCAGTTTGATACTACTTGGAGTCTTACCACCTCACTTAGTGTTACAAGTGGACAAGCAGATAAAGATGGAGGAACAAATGCTTGGCTTTTAAAAAGAACAGATGGTTCTTCAAGGTTTATTAAACAAACAATATCACAATCAGGAATTCAGTCTTTTAGTGTATATATAAAAGCAGAGTCTACTGAATGGGTTTATTTGTTTCTTGGTGGTACTACATCTTGGGCGTATTTTGATTTGGGAAGTGGTAACGTAGGTCTTACTAATTCATTAATTGATTCATCTATTGAAGCCGCAGGAAATGGCTTTTACCGATGTACTATTACTGCATCTGCATCAACAAGTGAGGTTCGTATTTATCCTGCACAAAGCAATGGTGCAGTTGGCGGTGATTCCGATAATGGTGTCTACATCCAAGACGCTCAGCTCGAACAAGGGTTAGTAGCCACAGACTACATCGAAACTGGTGCTACTACAGCTACTGCTGGTTTGCTCGAAGACGAACCACGCTTTGACTATACTGGTGGTGGATGCCCAGCTCTGTTGTTAGAGCCGAGTAGAACGAATCTTGTACCTCATAGTGAATATCATTCAGATAGTACTTATGTAAACGATAAAGTAACTATTACCGATAACGAAGCAGTATCTCCAGAGGGTGTGCAAAACGCCGCTAAAATAGTTTTAAATAGCGGGACAAACACCTCTAATGGTGGGCATTATTATCCATTTGTTTCAGCGGCTGGAACAAATTACACAATAAGTGTATTTGCTAAGGCGGGAGAGTATAGATATTTTACATTCACTTACGGAAGTGCTTCAGCAGGCGGAGGTCATTTTGACCTTCAAGAAGGTATGTTATTGGGTACAATTACAGATGCTAGTTATAGTGATGTAACTGCGGATATTGAAGATTATGGTAATGGATGGTATAGGCTCGTTGTTTCACTAACTGATAACTCAGGTTCTGTCGGCAGACACTTATCAATGAAGCCATCACCAGATGCAAGTGTTCCTAGTAACAATAATTACTCATCAACAGGAGATGGTACATCAGGGGCATATATTTATGGATTCCAAATCGAAATAGGAACCTACGCCACCTCTTACATCCCTACTTACGGTAGCAGCGCTACGATGGATTCGGATACTTGTACTACTACATCAAGTAATCTTATTAGTAGTCAGTTGTTTTCTATGTTCTTTGAACATACGCCAACAGGCGGTGGTTTTTCAGGCAGTACATTTGCGTTTGAACTGAACATA
>Ga0208644_1003993_pt1 | contig 11256 bp, 14 predicted proteins | sample VirMetDEL_Nov_18_FD_184517 | JGI IMG/M metagenome (GOLD analysis project Ga0208644, IMG submission 184517) | Aqueous microbial communities from the Delaware River and Bay under freshwater to marine salinity gradient to study organic matter... | ecosystem: Environmental > Aquatic > Marine >... | reverse complement strand
CGGTGACGCAAATAATGGAACACTTGATGGCACGCCTCCTCCACTGCCGCCTGGCGCAAGACAAGATCCATTTAGTCCAGATCGGGCATTAGGGGCAGGTGGCGAAGTGTATATACTGCGGCAGATGGGCAATGAAATGTCATGGGAGATGTTATAAATGGCGATACCGTGGGCAATATTGGGCCAATTAGCACTGCAGGCAGGGCAGTCCTATTTAGGTGGCAAAGCGCAGCAAGCAGAGCAGCGTGCTATGAACCGGGCGCGCGAGCGGCAACGCGTAGCACAGGAAAAAGAAAACAACCGCGTAAACCTTATGAACGCGTTTGGCGGCAATGCGAGGGCGGCACAGATTCCCGTCACTTACAGGGGCAGTGATCGAGCCAATACGTTGCGGTCATTGGGTCAGGTTGCCGGCTTGGGGTCACAGGCGATTGGGTTGTATAGCGGCATGAAAGAAGCAGAAGCCGCGCGAAAGGCAGCCGAAGAAACGCGCAGACTACAAAACACAGCTGCACAGATGACGATTGATAGACAGATAGGCGAGGCCGCTGGACAGGCAGCACCTTTACCAACCGATAGGATGTTGGGCAAAGGGGTTAGCATAGCACCGCCACAGGGCGTTGAACTGTTGCGCGCAGTGGGTCAGTCTGGCGTGCAGTATCCCGAAGGCGTGACCAGTGATTACGGGCGCAGTGTGTTTGACGCAACGATAAGGCAACGCCAAGCAGGTGTATTAGAACAGGCGCAGCAAAATGAGTTGTTTCAGCTACAGAGAGATCTTGCAGAAGCAAGATTGCTCAACATACAAACGCCACAAGTTAAAGGATTGTCATTAGACAAAGAGATAGATATGGCGAGCAAGGCAGGGGGCGCATTGGCGGTTGGATCGCCAAGCCTTACCAGAGAAGAAGTGATAAGTTCGCCAGACTTTTTACAGACAACTGGCGGCAGTCCACAGTTGGCACAGGCGTATTTAAATGGATACCAGCAAGAGCAAGGCGTTCAATTAAGGCAATTACGCACAGAGAAAAGGGATATACTCGACGGGTTTGAATCAATGGTTAAAAGTGAACCAATGGTGAGAATACGGAATGATGTTAGTCGGGGATTGGATGAGGTGGTGCAATCATCAAAAATAGGTGGAGGGTTTGCCGATATTGCCATGCTTAAAGCGTTGGCAAAACTACAAGATCCTGGCTCAGTAGTGCGAACTGAAGAATATAATACGCTTACCGATGCAATAGCTGCGTACGAAAAGGCTGGCATCAAACTTAGACAGTTTTTTGATGGGACAAGGCTTAATGATAAAGGAAGGCAAACAATCATTGAGTTAGCATTTGCATCATATAACGCGCGAATGAAAGAAATTGACGGGTTTATCAATGACGCTATTATGGGCAGGGTTTCAGATTTTACAACGCGGAATGATTTAGAGAAACGAAGCAATCCGTTTAGGTTGCCGGCGATAGATATACGGTTAGGTGAGGATACAATTAAGGAACTAAGAGGTAGATATGACGGTATCCGATTAGACCTTAATGAGATACAGGCCATAGGTCAGACGTTTAGTGATGCAGATGTACTAGAAAACGTTCAAAAGGCGTTGGGGATGCAATCGCAGGGTAACTATAGGCAACCAATAAATACAGGCTATTCTGGTGCTGGTGGATTGCTTTACAGCCAAAGCCGAAATTGAGAAACAAATGTCAAAAAAACTTACGCTCAATGATTTGCGTGGCCTTACGCCAGAAGAAATAGCTGCACGATTTACAGCCAATGATTTAAGACGGTTCGTAAGCGACAATGAACCACCTGGATTTTTTGATCGTCTACAGTCTGGATTTGCTACTACGCCACAGGGTGAAGTCAGCATACTTAGGCGTATAGGGTATGACGCATATTTGGACAATGGCCGGCCAATGGTGCGAACGGAATTAGGTACGCAGCCGGTTGATCCAGATGAGATAGAATTAGGCGATCTGGCTGACATGGTGGGACGCACGCCACGCACCCTTCTTTCTACTTTGGCAGGGATAGCAACGTCACCAGCAGCATTTACGGGCGCGCCTATAGCAGCTGCATCAGCAGCCGGCGTTACTGGTGCGGCAATAGAGCAAGGTATTGGTAATTTGTTGGGCAGTGAAGAGGGGGTGAATGTCGGTGATTTGGGGATGGAGGCACTTACCTCTGCCGGTGGTGACATAGTAGGTAGAGGATTAGCAAGAATAGGAAGGGCAGCGGTTGCACCGTTTAAAGGCGCAGTAACCGGCACGCAGCGCAGCAATGTCATAGACGAAGCGGCTCGATTCGACACAAAACTTGGCACGGAGATTGAAAGCAAGTTGCCACTCAGCGCGCAAACGACAAGTCCGGCATTGCAAAATCTTGAAGAGCGCGTTAGAGACACATTTCCGGCAACTATTGGCCGGTATGAAGAGCAGGTAACGCGCCCCTACAACGAAGAAGTGGGTAAGGCGTTTGATCGCATAGTGGGCGATCTGCAGATAGCGAAGGGCGTTGATAGCAATCAGCTATACAACACGGCTGTAGAAACAGCAGTTGATGTGCGGCAAGATGCGATAGGTAAAGCCTATGACGAGTTACAAAAGTTTGTAGCACCAGAGGCAAGGGTTGTCACATCGAAGACGGAAGAAGCTGTGCAGCGCGTGATGGATCGCACCGGCGCAGGGGGTGGTTTTCAGACGGGCAGCGCATTAGATCAAGACTTAGCAAAGATTATGAACGATGTAGGGACAATTACCTCGTTCAAGCAGTTGGATGATTTTAGAAAGCGCATAGGCAATATGCTCAGAAGCAAGCCGGAAACAGCGCGCGCAACGGGGTTAGACGCGCATTTGCGTGATATATACGGTGGATTAGCAGATGATGCCGAAACGTTTTTTATGCAGGGAACGCGGTTAGATGACGCGCAGATGCGGAGTGTATTAGCGCGTGAGTCGGATGTTGCAGCGCGCCAGGCGGCACAGGGTGCAGTTGATCCGGCCAACATGATTAGCCTATCACAGGCCATTGAGCGCGTTGGTGGCCTTAACACAAAAGGGTTGCCAGACAACATATCGCCACGCGTTATGCGCCGGCTCAGAGGCGTTGAAACGAGCATACGCAATGCAACAAAAGTGGCTCCGCAAAGTGCTGATTTGGTAGCGGAGCAACTACGATCACGATTCCCACAGCTTCGCATAGAAACGCAAGACGATTTGTTAGAGGCACTGCGCCGCGACGACACCTTTTACAAAAAGATTGCAGCTGATCCAGAAGAAGAGGCGTTGAGTCTGTTTGCCCGGCGTGAACAGGATATTGATTTCCGTGACGTAGATATGGTGGAGTCGGCTATTGGGGATATGAACAGCGAAGAGTTGATGGATTTTGCACCGCGTTTGGTGGATGCAGTAGAGCGTGGCGAGTTAAGTCAATTCAATCAGCAGCGATTGGATACACTGCTGAACAAGCGCATTGTAGACCTGGAAGGTGGCAGCCAGGCGACCAAAGACGCATTAGCTGCACAGGCAGACGAACAAATGGGTCAGGCTGCTCGATTGCCCAGAGAATTGCCGGCCAAAGCGCGCCAAGCAAGACTTATGGCTAAAGAGGCGTTCGACTTAGATGCAAGTTCAGCTGCAAATCTGGTTAAGAATCCAGATAAAACAGAGGGCATAGCAACACGCGTCATGAAGAGCAATTTCCAGCCAACGGAAGTAATACGGCTTAAGCAGTTATTAGGTGCAGTAGAAACGCCATCGGGTGTGCCGGCATCAAAAGAGGGCGTAGAAGCGTTTAGAAACCTACAGGCTGAAGTATTGGAACAAATGCGTAAAAAATCGCAGGTGCGCGGTGATGTAGGTGTGAATCTGAGCGGCGCGAAGATGGAAAGTTTTATAGAAAGCATCGGCGGCGAAAAGAAGATGGTTGCCATATTTGGGCAAGAGTTGGCGCGCGATCTGTTGGACTTTTCCAAGATGCTGACTGAAGCAAGCACATCGGAGCGGTTTAGAAATATGTCTAAATCGGGTAGGAGCGTAGCGGCGTTTGAACAAGTGATGGAATTTTTTCGCCGGCCATTAACAGCATTAGCTGGGTTTTTTGCACAGAGAAAAATAGGCGATGCGTTTATTACGCCAGGCGGCAGAAGATACCTAACCGAAGGTGTGTTACAAGACGCTACAGGCCAACAGCTGATCAACGTATTGGGACGCGCATCGGGGCAGGTAGGAGCGCGCACAGGACGGGAATACTTGGGACAATAACCGGCACACGGCCCGGTAACAAATCATAAGACCGTGGGAGAAAACTGCTGAATGAATTTAACCGCATTAAAAACGTGGGTATCTGGTGAAACGCTAACGGCAACAGACCTGAATGGCGAGTTCCAGAATATCTACACACACACTATTACTAACTCAGACATAGATAGCACTGGAACCTATGTATTAGGCGAGTTGGTGGTAGGATCGGGCATAACTGCAGCAGACGGTGGGCAGTTTCATGTCCACACAGCATCAGCCGGCAGTGTACAGGCACACGCAGATGCAAACGAGGCTGTACTAGAAAACAGCGCAGCGTCAGGTCTGTCGATTCTATCGGGCAGCAGCAGCGATGGAAACATCTTTTTCGGGGATGCGGCTGATAACGATATAGGCAAAATAGCCTACAGCCACAGTGCAAACAGCCTGGCGTTTACTACCAACGGCGCAACAGCACTCACGCTATCGTCAGCACAGGCAGCAACATTTGCCGGCGATGTAAGCGTAGGCGGCGCGTTGACGTTAACCGGTGGGTTAACATTGAACGGTGCGGTGGTGGTGGGAGACAGTGCATCAGACACGTTGACCGTGAATGCCACTGTGACGAGCGACCTGCTGTTTACTGATGCGACACACGATATCGGTAAATCGGGAGCAACCCGGCCACGCGATGGTTTCTTTTCACGCAATGTGGCTATAGGCGGCACACTAGGCGTAACTGGCCTCATCACAGCTACAGGTGGCGTAAGCGGTGCGCTGACAGGTAACGTGACTGGTAATCTCACTGGCAACGTAACTGGCAACGTCACAGGCAACCTAACAGGCGATGTTACGGGAAACATCAGCGGCAACGTAACAGGCGGCACGATCAGCGGCAGCACGGGATTATACACGTCAACCCTCGCAACGTCCGCAGGTGATATAGGTGTCGGCACTCATTCGCCCTCTGGTTTTGGCGCGAGGACATTAAATATTAAAGCGGCCAGTAGCAGCGGCGCAGACCTAACGATTGAGGCTGATAACGGCAATAATTTTGGAGTATTCTTTAGCGGTGCAACAACAAACGATCCGTTTAGCATTTTCAGTAATACGGGTTTCAAATTCGCAATCGCCAGTGATAAAAATGCTACTGGTTTTGACGAGGCACTGAGGATAAAATCAGACGGCAATGTGGGGTTCAACGAAACCTCTCCCGACACCATAATCCACGCAACACAGGGAGGCGAACCACCAGCCGAAGGTATGCTGATCCTTGAGGCAAATTCGTCCTCGCGTCAGTTGCGCATACAGCCACCAACAAACGCAGACAACGGTTTCTTCGATGCGCGTGGCGGCAATATGACTTTCCTCGACGATGGCACTGAGATATGGCGTTATAACGCTTCTACGTTCAGCACATCTTCGGGTATTAACGTCGGCATAGGCACGTCCTCGCCAACGGCGCCTTTAGAAGTATATGCGAGTGCTACCACGGCACAAAACACGGCTATTGTAATTGATGGGCCTGCGGGAAATAATTACGAAGGCGTCCAATATAGGGTGGGTGGTGTTGGTGTAGGGTACACTGCACAAGAGTCTACGGGACGTATGTATCACGGTGCTGGAATAGAACATAGATTCCGCACTGGATCTGGAAGTACAGTCGGTGGCACGGATGCACTCACTATCGATAATTCTCAGCGCGTCGGCATAGGTACGGTCTCGCCAGCGGCCCCTGTTGACATCAACACATCTGGAAACACGCATTTAATATTTAAATATCAAGACAGCAGCACGCAAAGATCGTTTATTGCCACCAATGCGGGTGTCAGCACAAATTACAACGGTTTAGTCATTGGGTCTAACGCAACTCAACAAGGAACACAGGCAAATACAGGGTTGTCCTCGTGGTATCAACGGCTCGGCCCAATTGACGCGACAGGTGATGCGTGGAGTGTCGCGTATCAAGCGGCAGGTGGAAGCGTTGTCGAACGCGCCCGCATCACGAGCGCAGGCGATCTGCTTGTTAACACATCGTCAGCAATAGCTTCAGCGTCTAATACTGCTAATAATTTTACGTTTTCACCCAGTTCTGGATACGCGTGGCTTGCAGTTTCGGATTCGGGTGGTGTTTACACACAACGGCAAAACGATGGCAACTTTTTCACATTTTACAAAACTACGTCTAACGTTGGCTCAATATCGGTAAGCGGTTCTACGACAGCTTACAATACCACCTCTGACTACCGTTTGAAAGAAAATGTCATAAACATCACAGACGGCATCACGCGCATCAAATCGCTCAAACCCTCACGTTTTAATTTCATATCAAACGCTGATCAAACAGTCGATGGGTTTGTGGCGCATGAAGTCTCTGACGTTGTGCCAGAAGCTATTTCTGGCGCGAAAGATGCCGTAGACGATGAGGGCAATCCAGAATATCAAGGCATTGACCAGAGCAAGCTGGTGCCGTTGCTAACAGCCGCACTGCAAGAAGCAATCACTAAAATCGAAACCCTTGAAACCAAAGTAGCCGCACTCGAAGCGGCATAAGGAGAATAGACAATGCCAACGTACAGCCATGATTTGACTATCACAGACCGCATTCGCGTCGGGACTGAAACGCTCGGTGACGGCAGCGTGCAGACCGACTGCATAGGTGCCGTAGTATGTATCGCAAAAGCGACAGACACGGACACGGGCGAAGTCGCGTCTACTGATCCGTGGGTAACACTCGATCTGAGCGCACTGACTGCTGACGATTATGTGGCGTTAGACGCGCTGACAGGCCTTCCACAACGTGCGATTGATCAGTTGACCGCATGGGGCGAGGAGCAGAAGGCAGGTCTGGAGGCGCAGTTACAGGCACGTGCAAGCGCACCTAAGGAACAGACTGCTCCGTGGGCCAGTGCTGAGTAATGAGCGAGGTGATGCCGCAGGGGTCTGCTCCTACGCAAAACAAAAGCGGCAGCAACGGGCGCGCAAGCTGGGTAAGTAAACAAGCGATACGTCAGCTTATCGGCATATCGTTGACGGGGTTGGTTGTCTGGGAAACTGTGGTCACTAACCAGATAGATGCGACTGTATTAATCGGCATATACGGCACTGTATTAGGATTCTATTTTGGGGAAGGCGAATGACAGATGACGAAAAGAAAACTTTTAGGCGATCATTAGCACATTATAAAGAAGAAATAAAAGCTGAATTAGCGCGGCTGGAAGCACAAAGCACTGCCAAAGACGTTGCCGGCAAGTCTATTGGTAAGCACGGTCTGGCGTATATAACAAGCATTGTAGTAATAGGCGTATCTGCCAGTTTATTTCTTAACGAGCAGGTATTAGCACCCGTCATGGCGATTATAGGCGCATCGCTGCAGGCGTTGATTGGGTTGCTATCGTCCATCGCCGGCGCAGGTGAGAAGCCAGATCGACCTGAGTTTAGCGTGATCAACAAATTGATCGAGAAATTGGATCGGCTGGACAAAGAGGAGCCGCCGTTTAGCGTAGATGTCGAAGAGGGCAACGTGACTATTAAGCGCGGTGATGATGTGATAAAAAGCAACAATACGAAGGTGGTATAAATGGAACCTGGGGCAGATCCAATAACCATGCTACTGACAACCGGGGGTGTTTCGGGGGTAGGTGGTGGCGCATTGACCGCCTATATAATAGCTAAGATGGCCGGCAAGAATGGGAATGGAAACGGCAACGATAGTCATATAAACGAACTACGCGCAGTGGCAGACAAACTAGATCGAACGAATGAATTACTGACGGATTTGATACGTTGCCAGGCGCGTTTAGAGGGATACCTGCAGCATAATCAAAACAGATAATTATGACACCTAAATGTTGGATTGGGTCAAATAAATGGGTATGTATAGTACATATAAAACCCACTAAGGAGCATGGACAATGCCAAAGGTTGGAAACAAATCATACCCCTATACCACAAAAGGTATGGCCGCAGCGAAAAAGGCAAAAGCTAAGATGAAAGCCAAGCCAAAAGCGAAGACGCGCAAGGGCAAGTAAGATGCCGGCAAAGAAAGATCCTAAGTTAGCGCGCGCTGGGGTGTCTGCGTATAACAAGCCAAAACGCACGCCGAATCACCCCAAAAAGTCTCATGTGGTCGTAGCTAAATTTAAAGAGGGTGGACAGACCAAGACGAAGACCATCCGTTTTGGCGAACAGGGCGCATCTACAGCCGGCGCACCTAAAAAGGGTGAGTCAAAAGCTACAACGCAGCGGCGTGCTAATTTCAAATCGAGGCACGGCAAAAATATAGCAAAAGGTCGTAGTAGCGCGGCGTATTGGGCCGATAAGACAAAGTGGAGTTAGGGCAATGGCGAAACGTGGTTTATACGCAAACATACACGCAAAGAGAAAGCGCATTGCCGGGGGCAGCGGTGAGAAGATGCGTAAGCCTGGCGCAAAGGGCGCACCAACAGCTGCAGCATTCAAGAAAGCCGCAAAGACGGCAAAGGGTAAGAAGAAGTGAGTAGTCCACGAAAACGTGGTGGTAGCGGGGGCAGAAAACGCAAAGGTCGCACAGGAGGCGGCATTATGACTAAACCAGTTGCAGTAGAAGAAGCACCGGCCAATGGTGCGGCAGAAACAAAAAGCATCGAAGAAATCAAAGCAGAGTTGGAACAGCAGCGCGACGAACGCATTCGGGTGATCTGTGATGCTGATCCTATGCTGCGTGAGATTGTAGGCGCATTGAAGGGGTTAGAATACGCTATTGAACATAAGTGACGCGAGGTAGAGTAACGGTAACTCATCAGGTTCATTTCCTGGAAATCGTGGTTCGACTCCACGCCTCGCTTCCAATTTTTAAAAGGTGTGAATGGTTGGGATAATTAAGCGCGCTGCAGGCGCATTTACGTTTGGCCGCCGGCTAAAGAAGGCACGAAAAGAAGTAGAGGACGTTATCACACTTACACAGAAGCTATTGGATAAGTATGAAGACGTTGACGAAGATGCCAGGCGATTAAAAATAGAATTATCTGAAGCGGTTGCATCTTTGAAAGCTGTGATGAAGTTTTGATAGATGACGCTATACAGAACCTTACTCCCACACAACGCACTATACATGATCTATTTTGGTTGTGTATGCTGCATAATAGGAATAATGGCGTAAAAGCACTGTCTGCTGAGTCTGGCATATCGCTTGGCACAGTAGACAGCACGCTGAAACGATTACGCGCATTAAAGCTAATACCCACACGCACAAGTTACACTAAACTCAAGCCAGACGAGTGGAGTGATGACACGTTTCTACGGCAGTTTCCCGGCTGGCGTGCCATGTTACCCACAACAAAGAAACGCACGTTTGCCATTGAAACGCCGCCGTCTGCATTACCTTCCATAGAAGAATTAATAGAAAACAAAATAAAGCGTTTTGAGCGCATCGAATCACACAATGATGCGGTGCAGTTGATGACCGTCCGCATTGATATAGACGGGCCGATTGCACTGATGATGTTGGGCGATCCACACATTGATGACGATGGATGCGATATTGTAGCACTCAAACGCGATATAGACCTCTGTAACAGCACTGAGGGTCTATACGCAGCGCACGTTGGTGATCTGACCAATAATTGGGTGGGTCGTTTAGAGGCCAAATACGGCGATCAGACGACGACTATAGAAGAAGGCGCAATACTGGCAAAATGGATTATTAATGCGGCTCCGTGGCTGTTTTTAGTCTTGGGAAACCACGATCTGTGGAACAGGGGCGGCATTTATGTGAAAGAATTATGCGATCAGGCCAATGTGTTTTGTGATGCACATGGGGTGCGCGTGCAGCTGGAACTGCCATCGGGCAAATCAATACGGGTCAACTGCCGGCACGATCACTCAGGTCACTCGATGTGGAATCCTGGGCATGGAACCCTAAAGGCATCGCTGTTTGGGGATGATCACATATATGTTGCCGGCCATAGGCACACATCGGCTAATGGGCCGGCTGTCCGGGATGGCGAAACTGGACGCATCAAGTATCCGCTGCGCGTGGCTGGGTATAAACGATTTGATGATTACGCGCGCCAGTTAGGTTTACCTGACCGGCGTATATCTGGTGCAGCTGTCATTGTGATAGATCCACGGTTTGATGACGATGATCCGGGCATGATTTCTGTGTTTGAATCTACCATACAGGGCGTGGGATATTTGAATTATTGCCGCTCAGAGTGGTTACGGTCGAAGAAGCAGCGCGCATAATGACAGAAGAAGAAGAAGAAGTATTACCGCCAGAAGGTGCGCTGTATGGTATAGATGACACGGGCGTTTACGCACAGACCTTGAGTAATACAATATTGGCATTAGTTAAATGGCGCACAGAGACAGATGAAGAGCGTGTGTTTGTGCGAATGCAGCTGAAGCGATTGGTAGACGCGCAGGTAGGCTTGAAGGTGTTATATGTGGATGATTAGGCGATACTATTTATAATGCCGTCACACTGTTTTAAGCACAAAAAGCGAAACGGCACAAGCCATTTATTAACAAATGCTTTATTAGCTTAATCAGTTTAACTTAATCTGACACCATACTAACTATAACAGGTAATACAGCTAAGATGTTGTAATACATAATGTTACGCTATGTTCCTTTCGTGCAATTCAAAACTTATCAATCGGTCTTTCAGGTAGTTCAGTCCATAAATTGGGCAGATAATCTTCGTCTATATCATCTCTGTCGCTGATCGGCAACGGACAAGTTACTAACAGTGTGCGTAATTTTTCATCGTCCGTTAATTCAGCCTGTGGATCATATTCCAACTGTCCCACAAATAGCATACTTAAAAAACGAGTATAAAATAATACCGGCTTTCCAGGCGGTGGCAATTCATTGCTAGTCCATTTCCACTCTATTAAAAGCCAATCCATAGCTATCGCCCCCGATCCGCATCTAATGGCCTCCCTCGCCGCACTTTCATGGGGTCGGGATGCTGTGGCTGAAACACCGTGCGTGAACGTATAAACGCATCGAGCATATCTTTGCTGAATTGATA
>Ga0208644_1003991_pt1 | contig 11259 bp, 4 predicted proteins | sample VirMetDEL_Nov_18_FD_184517 | JGI IMG/M metagenome (GOLD analysis project Ga0208644, IMG submission 184517) | Aqueous microbial communities from the Delaware River and Bay under freshwater to marine salinity gradient to study organic matter... | ecosystem: Environmental > Aquatic > Marine >... | reverse complement strand
TTTGGATTTCAAGAAACGGTACAGACTTAGGTTACACAGCAAAAAACTTTGTATTACAAGGTTCTAGCGACGTTAACGAAGCAACTTGGAACTTTAACTTAGATTTGACAGCGGGTGAGTACGTAGAGATGATATGGTCGTCTGATGGTATAGACGCCGCTCTTAACTCCGAAACCGCAACTAGCCCTCATCCGGGCGTTGCTTCTGCTGTAGTAACTATTAACTTTATTTCGGCGCTACCTGAAACGCGCCCGACACCTCCGTAGGTGAGATATGGATAGACCAGCACCAGCAGACATACCTGAAATATATGCCGAACAGCCACAACCGGGGTTTGATCCGTACGGCGATTTAAGGGTTCTCCGGGATATACAGCCCGATATGTCTGGTATGGATTTTATTTATCCTTCAGGTGTAGACATAGGCGCTATAGATATTCCCGATGCTGTTACTTTGTTATCTCAAGCAGATCAAAACGCTATGGCTGCTTTGCAACCAGAAGCGCGAAAAGTATTGGATCAAGAAAAAGCGGCTCAAACATATATAGACGCGCTTAGTGATTACATAAGCAAAAGCGACGCCGTAAATAAAATAGCCTTAGATAACGCAAAAGCCAAACTCGTTGAACTAGATGTCCCGCGCAGCACAATAGAAAGTGCTACAAACTCTCGTTTTCCAGAGGGTATAGACACCTCCCAAGGCATTTCGGGTGTTATGGGGCCTACTATCGGTGGGGCTGCTGGCCAAGCAGGACAAAAAATACTCGATCTTATAGGCGGTGGCGGACAATTATTTTCCGACATAATTACATTAGGTACAGGCCCAGAGGTAGCACAGACGCTATTAGACCCCATATCCATTCTACTTGGTGGGTTGGGCGGGACTATAAACTACTCTGATAGCGGACCAATTACACCTTTAATTTTAGGTAAAACTACCAGCGGACAACCTGTAGGGTTGAACATACCTGACCCCCGTGAAATTTTTGAAGGTGGGTTGGGCAGCCTTATTCCCGGTGCCGGGACAATAATAACAGGGGCAGGGGCGTTATCTTACGGGGACGAGGAAGCTAGAGATGGAAGCGGTGTAGGTATTACGCCAGCAGGAGTTTTGACCGCTACAATGGAGGGTGGAGTACCGGATAATATTGCTGGTACCGGAGATGTAACCAGAACCTCTCTGCCAGATGCAGATACAAGTGGAGCAACCCTAAATGATTTACCAACGCTTTCTACTAGTAGTGATAGGGCAACTGTTCTGGATACACCAACACTTTCTACTAGTGGTGATAGGGCAACCATAAACGATTTACCAACGCTTTCTACTAGTGGTGATAGGGCAACTGTTCTGGATGTACCAACGCTTTTTATTGGTGGGGGTGATAGGGCAACTGTTCTGGATGTACCAACGCTTTCTATTGGTGGCGATAGGACATTAACAATACCTGATTTTGACCCCACAGAAACAGAAAAAACGCCTACGTTAATTATAGACGAAACAACTACTTCAGACCGGTCAACTACTTCAGACCGTGCCCCGGGTGGCGGTGGTGTTGGATTGGGCGAAACAGGCGTTACTCCTACAGGTGGGGTACGTGGCGTATCTACAGAAAAAGCGGGAGTTGCTGATATAGCAATATTATACGACCCAAGTCTGTCTCTTGCTGAGAATATGGCGCGGATGCTAGGCAAGAAGAAAAGCGAACAAGCTGATGCAGTAGATAGCGCACTTATGTACGGTGGTGGTATAGTACAACCCACTGATTTAAATGAAGAAATATTAAGAATTTTAGAGGGACGCTAACGATGTCTTGGTTTACAGATTTAATTAAAAATCGTTATCTTAGCAACACAAGCGCAGCCGGTCCCGTACAGCCGGGGGGTCTAGGGCAGCTAGCCAAAGATATAGGCGTTGCCGGTGCACTTTACGGCATAATAAATCCTAACGATTCCAGTGGGTTAGCTGACTTTTTTGGTACTGGCGGTCGCCAGCAGCCGATAGGGTACACAGGTGGAATACCTAACTACACTGCTACTAGAGAGCTAGCCCCTAATGCTTTTGCACAAACTTATACTACCCCCACTGGAGAGATTGCACCCCGTCGTCCCGGTGCTGCGGGCCGTAGATACTTTACGGATACTGCGTTTACTCAATCTACTGCTACTCCTTTTATGGGTATTACGGCAGAGCAAATAGCCGCTCAAAACCAAGCTGCCCAAGACGAACGAGACCTTTTTGAAAGCCTTTTAGGTTCGGCAGCAACCCAACGCGAAACAGCGGCGGCTCAACAAGCAACTACGGGTGGGATAACAACCCCTACAGGCGGGATAACAACCCCTACGGGCGGAATAACAACCCCTACAGGTGGCACAACAACCCCTACGGGCGGCACAACCGGCACAACCGACACAACAGCCAACGCCTACAACAACTTCGTAAATCAGTTTATGGGTAGAGACCTAACTGCTGATGATGCTGCCGCTATAGCAAGTAGTGGGTACTCATTAAACGATCTTGCTAATAGTTTTGGTGTTAGTGCAGCGGACTTACAAAATTTTGTAAATTACTATACAACAGGCACAACCGACACAACCGACACAACAGGCACAACCGACACAACCGACACAACCGGCACAACCGACACAACCGACACAACCGACACAACCGACACATCTGTTACTCCGTACGGAGCTATCCCAGTAGACCAAGATTACACCCAAGAAGAGAAAGATATAGTTGCGCAGGCAATAGCTTCCGGAGAAGCCAACATAGCTGATGTAGCAAAGAAATTTGATGTAAGTCAACTCGACGTAATTGAAGGCTTGTTGCGCGGTGGGTACGAAACCCCAGAACAAATTGCTGCTACTCTTAATGCCGTGAATCCTGATAAAGAGTTCACTGAAATAGACCTAGTAGCTAACCTTTTAGAAACCGGTAGGACTACACCAGAAGAAGTCGCTGCGTACTACAAAGACCATCCTGTATACGGTGGTATTACACCAGAGCAAGTAACCCAAGAGTTCCGTAAGCGTGGCGGCACCCGATTTGCCCGAGGCGGTAACATAAATGGATACTACTTAGGCGGTCCTACAGATGGTATGGCGGACCAAATTCCTGCTACAATCAACAACATAGAGCCTGCCCGACTTAGTGATGGGGAGTTTGTAATACCCGCCGATGTCGTGAGTCATCTAGGTAACGGCAATTCAGATGCAGGGGCACAAAACCTGTACAGCATGATGGAAAGGGTGCGCCGAGACCGCACCGGCAACCCCAAACAAGGGCGTCAAATCAACCCTAACAAATACTTAGCGTAGGTAAAAGACAATGGCTGATACTAATACAATGCGAGCGGAAGAGTCCTCGCTATCCAGTTGGGCTGGCCCTTATGTAACCGAGATGCTGGGTCGAGGCCAAGCGCTGGCGGGGTTGCCATATCAAGCATATATGGGTCCTTTGACTGCGGGCGAATCTGGGTTACAGCAGCGGGCTTTTCAAGGGTTGGGTGCGCTCCAAACCCCCACTGCGGCGCAGACTACTTACGACCCCATGTCATTTACTACGGCGGGCACGGCACAGCAGTACATGTCTCCCTATTTACAAGCAGCGCTTGATCCACAGTACGAAGCGGCAAAAAGACAAGCAGCGATACAAGCTCAAGCCCTACAAAGCCAGTACGGTAAAGCAGGTGCCTACGGTGGGTCTCGTCAGGGTGTTGCCGAAGCTGAATTACAGCGTGGCTTGTTAGACCGTATGGCAAATATTACAGGTCAAGGCTACCAAACAGCGTTTGAACAGGCTCAGAACCAATTCAACGCCGAACAAGCCCGCCAAATGGCGGCAGCACAACAAGCTCAACGCTACGGTTTAGATGTACTAGGCGCGCAACGTACGGGTGGTGCAGAACAACGTGCTATCGAGCAGCAGGGTATTGGAGCGGACATAGCGCAGTTCGAGCAAGAGCGAGACTATCCGCTTAAAAACGTACAGTTCATGCAGTCATTGTTGCAGGGGCTACCACTGGAAACCCAAAGCTACTCGTACTATGAGCCTAGTGGGTTGCAAAGTTTATCGGCTGGTGCAAGTGACATAGCTAGCATTCTTGACCTGCTGTCTGGTAAAACACCATAAAGTATAGGAGCATAAAATGAACGGATTACAATCTTTAATGCAAGGTGCTCCTACACAGCCTACTTCTCCTACCGAACCTATTGCTGATAAAGCACGGTTAGCGGCAGCTATGGACGTAGTAACTAGCGATGCAGAAGAGCAAATCTTTGATCGTCGTACACTTGCGGCACTGAAATACAAAGATGCTGTAGAGGCTATGCGTTCTGCTGACCAACTTCTAGCTTCCAATGTTCCCAGCCCTATACCTCCCGTTGCTGCCAGATATAAAATGCAGGCAGAAGAGGGTATACGTGGCCTTGCACAGCGTTTAGCTTCGGGTGTGCAACAACGTGGGCAACAAATACAGCGTGCACAGGCACCTCAAATGGTGGGTGGACTACCTACACAACCTGCTCCTAATATGCGGTTCGCGGCCAGTGGCGGTATTATCGGCTACCAAGAAGGTGGTTTCTTAAACAAAGTAAAAGGACTGGATGCCAAGCTTAACGCCGCAGCAGATGCAGCTCAAAATGAGCGTATGGCACGAGGCCGTCGTTTGAGTGACTACAATGTCCTATCAAAGCCCTATGATGCAGCTATGAATATCATGTATGACACCGGTATAGCAGGTGCGTTGCAGAAGCTTACTGGCTACGAAAGCCAGCTTAATAAGCCAAAAGAAAAAGACCCGATGGCTGAGCAGTTAAAGCGGTTCATGGGGCTTCAAGACTTATACAAAGCCCGCAAGGCAGCAGGTGCGGAGCAGGAAGAACTCCGTCGCATAGAACAAGAGCTTCGATCTTATAGCAATATGGTACGTAACATCGAGGCAGATGCAGCCCGTGCCCGTGCTGGTATGGCTATGGGGGGCCAAGTTAAGGGTTATCAGCAGGGCGATCTAGTTGAGTACGACTATTTTAGCGACCCTAATCTTTATGTACCTACCGAAGTAGAACAGCCAGATGAAGCTATTCTTCGTTTTGCAAGGGAGCGAATGGGGCGAGACCCTGAAGCTGAAGCTCTTGCCGCCGGTCAGCGTTTAAGAGAGCTAACTGGTGCTGAAGATTTAATGAAGCAGCGAGAAGAAGCAGCATCTAAGCTCGAAGCGCAGCGCGCCTCTAGATTTAGTCCTGAGATGGAACGTAAGCGTTTGCTACGTCAGGGACTTGCAGGGTTAGCGGAAAAAGGACTGGGCGGTTTTGGCGCAGGATATACGGCTGAAGAAGAAAGAATTGCGGGTGAAAAACTCTCCGCTGCGGAAGCCTCTGTTGCCGATATGGACAAGTTAATTGGCGATCTGCGTGAGCTTGGCTTGAGTCAGTTTGAAGCTGAGAAACAAGCGCGTGATATGGTAGAAAGAGGTGTAGACCAAGGTCTATCTAGCGCACAAGCAATTATAAATTCTAGACGACAAGCAGAAACAGCTCGTATGCAAAATGAAACAACGCGGCGTGGGCAAGATATACAGGCAGCGACATCTAAAGCCGTTGCTGAGATACAAACTAGCGGCTCGCAGTTTGGGCGGTCTTTAGGCATAAGGATAGCAGAGCTTCGCCGCAATAATCCTGATCTTTCTCAAACAGAAATAGAAGGCAAGGCTTTAAACTCATTGGTAGACGATGAACTTAGAGCGCAGTTAGCACGAATAGGTGTAAGTCAAGATGACCAAAACAGAAAAGTAATTAATGACTCTATAGACGCGGCTACTAAAATGTTAACCACAGGTGTAACCGACTTTACGTTGTCGCCAGAAGAACTGCAAACCCGAATATTTGCCCTTGCAAAGGAAATACGAGACGATTTTTACGGCTCTGCTGCGCCTATGCCAACAGATAGAGAAAAACTTGTGAAAGGCACTATATACGCTACTTCTCGTGGTAACGCTCGTTGGAACGGAACGGCTTTCGAACTAATATAAGAATACTTAGGAGTCTATAGTGGCGGAGTTTTCTTTTGAGGAAGCGTTAGGGTCTGCGGAAAAAACAAATGCCCAAACGGATTTAGGCCAAGAATCCCAATTTTTCTCTTTTGAGGAAGCATTAGCTACGCCAACAGAAACAGCACAAACTTTTTCTTTTGATGAAGCATTAGCCGCGCCAGAAACACCGCAAACTTTTTCTTTTGATGAAGCGTTGGCGCCTGTCCCCCCTACGCCCGTCACTCCTGCGCCTAAACCTATTGCACCGCAAGAAGTAGAAGCAAATATATTCCGTGAAGCAGCCGATATTCCTTTGCAATTAGCGGGCGGTGTTACTACTGGTGTTAAGATAGTCACTGACATATTTGGCGCGGATAACCCTGTATCGCGGTCTCTAGAAGGTATCGAAGGTTATATAGATAGCCTATTATCTGCACAAGCAAAAGCCGATCAGCAAGAAGTCGCAAGGATAATGGCGGAGGCTGAGGACAAAGGACTTGGTGCCAATGTCAAGGCCGCTCTACGAGCGCTAGCTACCTCTCCATTAGATTTCATTGCTCAAGGTGTGGGCACAGTTATACCCGCTGCCGCTGCCGCTATTCTTGGTGGTGGAGTAGGTGTAGCCGTCTATGGTGTTACTTCAGGTATCGGGATAGTTAAGGGTGCTATATACGACGCTGTTAACGAAGAAATGCTGAAGCAAGGTTTATCTAAAGCAGAAGCCGACCGTATAGCAGATGAAGCACAGGCCTACACCGGTGATAACATAGACATGATTGCCCTAGGTGGCGCACTGGGTTACTTATCTACCCGTTTCGGTGTGCCCGAAGCATTCTTGAAAGGCAAAATAGGCCAAAAGCTCCTTGAATCTGGTGTAGAGAAGGGCGTTGCTAGAGGAATTGCGGAAGGGGCAGGGCGAGAAGCAGGGCCAGAAGCATTGCAAGCGGCGCAAGAAAGGTTTGCCCAAAACTTAGCATTACAACGTGAAGGTGTAGATGTTCCGCTTGGTCGTGGAGTGGCTGGACAGGCTGTGTTGGAAGGTGCTATTGGTAGCATTATCGGTGGTGGCGTAGGTGCAGTTGAAGCGCGGGCTGCGGATACTATGCGTGCCGATAAGCGCGCTGGAAAAGTTCCAGAATGGGCGCCTGTCATACGGTCTTTAGCAAGAGCCGATTTAGCCAAACCTGAAGAAGAATTGTTCGCTCGGCAAGAAGAAATACGTGCACGATTTGGTGAAGATGCAGCTAACAACTACGCTCGTGTGCTTAATGGGCAAGAGATGGTGTTTGCGCAAGAAGAGGAAGTACTGCTAGGGCCGGGACAACTCGAACCCGCAGTGGCGGAAGAAGGGCCCGTTGCCCCTATGCAGCGCGAAGAAATTCAAGCCGAAGCTGCACTTATTGCTGAGCGTGAGGCTGAGCAAGAGTCTATACAAGAAGCTACTAGTGAATGGCTTAAAGAGCTAGAGCAAGAGCAAGACGAAACTATACCTACTGAAGTGCCTGAAGAAGTAGAGTTCCAAGAAGCAATAGAAGAAGCTTCAAAAACCACTGCTGGTATAGAGTTAGGTACAATAACTGAAGAAGAGCTCGGGGACGAAACAGTAGTACCTACTCTTGGTGAGCTTACCGAAGAAGAGCTAGGCACCTTGGGGGTAGACCCAGAAATAGGTGACATCAGTCAAGCAGAACAAGCACCTGCTGCCATTGAAGGCGAAACGCAAGAAATTGCTGACGTAAAAGCGGACACTACGAAGCCCGTAGAAATACAAGAACAAACTTCGTTTTTAGAGCAGGAAGAAACCACTGCTAAGACTCGCGGACGCCCATCTTTAAAGCGCAAAACAGAAGTTCAGCAAAATCTAGATCGCATGCGAAAAGCGCAGGATAACCAGCGCAATGCTCAACGCCGTGCGTCTAATAAGTTACTAGCTACGTTAACAAATGGCGTAAAAAAGATACTGTCCAACAAAAAGTATGTGTCTTTCTTCCCTACAGAAGAAGAGTTTACTGCGTACGCAGAGAACCCCCAAGATGCCTACGATACCGAGGTAAAAGGGCTTGCTTTGTCTTACGCGTTAGAAGGCTTACCACAAGATCGAGCGCAACAGAAGGCGCAGCGGGAAGCAAACAAAAAGCAAACTGCGTTTAACCAGATAAACGACGAACTGCGCGCACTTTCAGTTAGGCGCGTGGAACAGCTAGCGGACGTTATAAACGTAGCGGGTAACAAAAAGCTAGAGGGTAAAGCTGCCCATACAGCAGCGGTAGAAGCACTACAAGACCCAAGAATTACTCCCGATGAGCTAGAACGTGCAAAGCAGTTGGCGAAAACCAAGAAGTCAAAAGAGCCTGCCGGAGCCGTACCAGTACAAGAACTACGAAGAGGTGACTTTGAGCCTCTTACTACTAGAGGAACTATCGAAGGCCCAATCGACGCGGCTGCTACTGCGGAACAAGCGGCAGATATTCTGGCTAACGACACAACTCGAACTCCGTTTGAACGTGGGCTTGCACGTTTGTTGCGCCCTATACTTAGGCAGATAGGCACTAAGTTTGTAACCATCACAGACCTAAGCCAAGTGCCAGATAGCGTTCTGGAGTACTGGATAGATGAGGATGGGAATCAGCTTGCGGCTGGTATATATGACCCCACCGAAAACGTTATTTACATTGACTCGGTTGAAGGACTAGACCCGGGGACCATCTTGCATGAAATGATTCATGCGGTGAGCCTTAATGTCATAGACGCGGTTCAGAACAATATTGAAGTGTCTGCTGATGCAAGGGCGGCTGTTAAAGAACTAGAACTGCTTATGGAGCGCGTTGCGCAACAGTATCAAACTCTTCTAGAAACAGGACGTAATACACCTGAGTTGGATAAATACGCAGAAAACACTGCTAACTTTACAAACATAAAAGAGTTTATCACTTACGGACTGACTGGCCCGTCGCTGCAAAGAATGCTGTTAAACATGGCGCCAGTAGCTAACCCACAGCTTGGCACTATACGCACAGCCTTCTCTAATTTTGCCGACTCAATCCGCCGTTTGCTTGGTTTCCCATCCAGAGCCCGCAGTGCTTTTGAAGAACTAATTGACCTGACAGGGCGCATAGCTGTTGAGAATGTGCGACAGGCGCCTAAGCGCGCAAGTGAGGTTGTGCAGGCCAAGAAGAAAGTACAAGAACAAAACAAAGTGCTGGTAGCCCAAGCCAAACAAAATACGCTTCGTAACTTTCTGAAGAAGAGCGACAAGCTTGTGGAACTTACTAGGGACCCCAAAGAAGGGTTAAAACAGTTCCTAGCTTTTGCAAAAGAAATGAACCCTGTTACTTTCGAGAACATGCTCTATGCTCTTACTAACAACATGGTTACAAAACTAGCAGACGACTATAAGGTCGCTGCGGTGCGCAAAGTTAATGCGATAATAGCTAACGTTCATGGCTATAGAAATAGAAAGCTAAAAGCTATTAAACCAAATCTAGATAAATGGGAAAAATTAATCTTTGAAAACAGAAAAACAGCAGAGCTGCTAGAAGACTCTATTAATCTTAGCTCTTTGTTTGAAGTAGTTCTTTATGATTTAGATAGCGGTAAGTATTTATCTCAAGGGCAATCGCTAAGACAAGACAACCAGCTAAATGATTTAAAGTTTGAGTTGCAGGAATTGTCTAAAAACCCTAGCCCTAGCACAGAAGAACAGCGTGAGATGGACCGTTTAGCTAAGCGGATAGCAGACCGTGAAGCAGAGATAGAAGAAGTCTTTAATATCTTTAATGAAATGCGCAGGGGCAACGGCGGTTCCGCAGCTTCAGAACTTTACGCTTGGACTATGCAGGAATACCGTAACGACTTAGATGAGCACAACAGGTTGCTACTTGAGTCTATAAGAAAGGACCCAACGCTTCCCGGTACTGAGTCAGATACTGCTTCGCCTAAAGGTAAACTGCTAGCAGAAATAACAGCGGCTTATCAAGAAGCTAGAAAAAGAAAAGTCTATGCGCCGTTAATGCGTTACGGAAAATACGCCATGCGCGCCGTTGTGGGTAAGAGGACTCAAGCTTTTTATATGTTCGAGTCTAAGAGACAACGCGATGCTTTCGCAAAAGCTTACAAAAAAGATTTCCCGTTCCAGCAAGTAATACCTGAAACTCTGACAGATTACAACGCTAGCATGAGAGAACAAATGCTCGGGGATAGCGCCAAACTGCGCGATATGTTTGCCTCTATAGATCAGTTAAAGCAGGGCAACCCAGATGCTGCGGAAGAATTAAAAGACAACATATACCAGATGTACCTGCTTTCTCTGCCAGAAGGCAACATGCGCAAAATGTACCTGCGCAGAAAAGGTAGATTGGGGTTCAGTAACGATGCCTATCGCAATCTAGTGTCCACCAAACTTAGCAGCATTAACCAGCTAGCAAGAATTAAGTATGGAAAGGATATAAGAAACGCACTAAGTCAGGGTGAAGCTGCGCTTGAAGGACAGCCTTTTGAGCTTGAAATACAAGAAAACGAAAAGTTAAGAGGCGAAATTCCTAGAGAAAAGAAACAAGCACTGCTTAATGTTACGCGAGAAAGAGCTACTACAGAACTTACGCCCCCTAGAAAAACTGGTTTTGAAGCCGCTGCCGACCGTGCTTCTCGTTTAGGCACCAAAGCGGCATTTATGTGGCTTATGTCTTCTGTGCGGTCAGCAATAATACAACCCTTACAACTCGCTTCTTTTGGGTTTGGCACCCTGCATGCTGAATACGGTGCAAAAAAGACCGCAGCAATGGCGGTAAAGTATACAAAAAATTTCTTAACTATGAAGGCGTTAAGTAGACAGGAGTTTACAGAAGACGGCGAGGTGTTAGACGCCAAAGGCGAACCAGCAATACGCAATTCTGCTTACGTAACTAATAGCAAAATAAAAAACCAATTACAAAAAGCTTTTGATACAGCGGAAGAAAGAAATGTCTTTGGCGGCCGTATATACGACGTAATGGGTAGAGCTACGGAAGAACAGGCGCAAATAAGAGCCACCGCTGGTGCAAAAACACTAACTGTGAACAAAGGAAAGCGGTTTGCGGAAGGTGTTTTGACCGGAGCAGTGCACCATTTAGAGCGTATTTCGCGCGAAGTGTTCTTTATGTCGGCCTTTGAACTTGCTTATGAGGACGCATTGCGGCGTGGGGCTACCGGTGATTTAGCCGTAGAAGCGGCTATAGAGAAAGCACTCGGGCTTA
>Ga0208644_1003990_pt1 | contig 11260 bp, 17 predicted proteins | sample VirMetDEL_Nov_18_FD_184517 | JGI IMG/M metagenome (GOLD analysis project Ga0208644, IMG submission 184517) | Aqueous microbial communities from the Delaware River and Bay under freshwater to marine salinity gradient to study organic matter... | ecosystem: Environmental > Aquatic > Marine >... | reverse complement strand
TTAAAGCAGTATTATAATAAATAGATTCATATGGTGTATGACATAAATGAGAAATCAAAATTGTCAATTGAATAAATTTTAATTTATCCTCTAATGCCTCTATAATTTCAACATCTCGTAAGTTATAATCAATGAATTTATTAGGATTTTCTTTAAATAAACGATCTAAACTACCATTATATTCAATTTTTCCTAATTTAGCATATTTAGTACCAATATCACCTAATTTATAGGATGGTTCTTCTTTCATGATATATTTTTTAAATAATAACATGAAGTCAAGACAATTAACTAATCCAATTTTAATTGGTGATTCTGGTTGGTATATGTTTTCATTTATCTTACCTATTGGGGATAATCGATAAACATCCTCACCTAATATTTTTTTAATTCTATAGTATAAATATGGGATATCGAAGAAATCTGAATTATATCCAACAACAATTGTAGGATCAATTTCTTCCCATTTATCTAAAAACTTGGATATTAATATTTTTTCAGATTTACAAGGGATAATAATCTTATTTTCTGAATTAGTAGATTCAATATCTCCTTTTTTATCTAAAATAAAACATATTTTCTGTTTAGTATTAACATCAATTAAAGCAATGGCGGTTATTTCTGCATTTGCCTCCCTAATTGTATTTGGATTAAGAGCTCCTATAATCTCAATCTCAATATCTAAATATATTGTATTATGGAATTTAGGAGTATCATCAGTTTGATAATATAAATCCCTTAATAGAACTAATTCACGATCAATATCCTTTTCTAATATTGTAGGATCTTCTCTATCATATCTTCCTTTTATTGGGTTACATCTATCCCCGAATAAAGTTTCAAATTCTCCTTCCTCATCTAATTTATAGACAGTAGGCCAATATTGGAAACATTTGATGCCTTTAGAATCATCCCTTAAATAATAATGGTATTTAGTGGAGGATGTTTTATCACGGTCAAAATGAATTGCTTGATACATAACAGATTAAATATAACAAATAAAATAGGAAAAACCTAACTTTTATCTTAAACGAGTAATAGTTTCTTTTGCTTTCTTTTGTTTTTCTTTTAATTCATTTTTATGTTTTCTAAATTCCTCCATTTGATTTTCAAGTTCCTGAAGTTGGGTTTCATATTCTTTGATAGCCTCTGTTGCTTTTCTGTTAGCATCTGAGCGTTGTTTGTAAATACCTATTGTATTTTCTTTAACAATTTCATCAAATGCTGTGGCTTCTCTCATGATATCCTCTTTTTTACAACCCTGTCTTGGTTTTTCTACAATATAGAATTTTCCCATTTCATCAATAGGTTCATATACTTCTTGAGTAATATTTTCAATTTCTTCTCTAATAAGTTGTCTCAATTCAGATTTTTTCATGATGACATTTTATTATTAACAAATTCATTAAAATCTTCTACAAAATCCTCTATTGTAAAATTTTCATACTGTTCTCTACCATTTAAACGAATGTCATTTTTTAATGAATCAACATATAATAAGAAATCATCCAATACACCACTTCCACCCATTTCTTTTTCAATTTCTTCTCTAATGAGTTGTCTTAATTCTGATTTTTTCATAGTTATTATTTTATTTAGTAAATAATAATGTTATAACTCCTTGATTAGGAGATTTTTTATATTTAAAACCAAACTTATCGGCTTCTGTTTTATATAAATTTTCTATATCATCAGTATTATAGAACCAATGAATATAATTAGGATACATTAATCTAACAGTTAAATTATTATTTCCTCGGATAATTTTATAATCTATTGTAGCCCAATCTGTTTCTATATTATCAGGTGAAACTTGTATTAGATTAGTAGGAAGCTTGGATTTTATATCTTTGGTTAAGGGATATTTTTCCCAAATAATAGTTTCTAAACTATCTTTAAAATTTCTAAATTCATTTCTATCATACTTAGGGTAATTAGATGATACATTTTGTATTTCTTCTCTAATGAGTTGTCTTAACTCGGATTTTTTCATAGGTTATTGTTTTATTATATGTATGTAAAAAAATACTACTAACAAGCATTTTTTTCATCATCTGTAAAAAACTGTTCAAGATTGGGAGGGAAATAATTGATTGATTTCATGATCTTATTATCTCTTGTTCTCATAACAACAAATTTATCTCCTATAGAGACATAATGGCATGGTTCTCCTTGTTGTTCACTTCTGATCTTAACAGTTTCAATGGCTTCCTCTTCTGTATTACAGATTTTAGATAGGTTGGAGGCTTGAACTTCAGCATATCCTTTTAAAATCTTATCTTTTAAACCAAATACCAAAGCCCCATTACCTAATCCTACATATGTAATATCTAATAAAGCATCCAATACGCCTACAATATTATTATGTTCAACTGCTTCTTTTAACTCATCTAGTTCTTCTTCTATAAATGCAACTACAAACTGAGCATCTTTTAAATCAATAGTTGGGGTGGTTCTGTTTTGCCATGATTTTCCCATCATGTTATTAAATTGTTCTACTTCATCTACAAATGGTACTTTCATAATTTAAATATTTGTATTAATTTTTATTGAATCAAAAAATTCTTGACGTGCTTGGTTTGTGTTATCTAAGAATACTCCTGAGGCTTTAGTAGTAACCATTGAAGCCCCTTGATGACCTATACCACGGCATGAAACACAATTATGCGTAGCTACTATACTTACAACTACCCCTCTATTCCCTTCACATACTTTATCAACAGCCTGATGAATTGCTACTGTCAGTTGTTCTTGAATAGCCCCTCTTCTACTGAAATGTTCAACAATGCGATTTAATTTGGATAATCCAATTACCCTTCCTTCAATTCCAGCTACATATCCAATATGGGCTACTCCTTTAATAGTTTGATGATGATGTGAACACATTGAGATAATTGGTATGTTTCTTTCAATAATTACTCCGTCATACCCGTCTGAAGGGAAAGAGGTAATTTCTGTGAAATTATCATATCTTCCTTTAAATAAATCCATTACATAGGCCTTTGCTACTCTCTGAGGTGTTTCCATTGAGTTAGGATCATTCCTCCAATCAACTTTTAACGCATCCAGAAATTTACCATAAGCCTCAGCTGCTTCATCTATCATGGACCACTTTTCTTTATCAGTTAAAGGGTAACCAGGTGCTACTCCATTAGCATATCCTTCAGGGACACACTCAATATTATTGTAATTTTTTCTTCTTTTATTTTCCATACATTTTATTTTTTATACATCTAATGTTTTATCCCATGCTGAAATATGTAGTCGAGTTAATCCAACAAATTTATATTTCTTTGCCATTTCAAGTACCCATTGAGTTCTTTCGTGGAATTGATCTTGTTCATCCATTCCCGGCATACAACACACTCGTTGCAGTGGAATGTTAAATGGATTGATGAAGTCTCTGAACATCTCTTCAATATCCTCTTCATTTGAGATAACAAACTTAAATTGATAGTTTGGATGTTCCATTATACGTTTAATAGCCTTGGGTACTATGCGTTGTTTTTCAGTCATACCTGAGTTAGATAACTTAGGTGAACAATTAATCTGAGATAGAAGGGAGAATAAATCATCTTCTATATACATTGTACCATTAGTTTCAATTTCATTATAACCTGTACCAAAAAATTCAAAATGATTGATATAATCAAAAAACCCAACAATAGCCTTTTGATGCATTTTTAGTGTAGGTTCCCCACCAGTCCATATTAAGTGGATTAATCCAGTTCTAATATTATCATATATGCCTTCTTCCTTCCACCTGTCGATCAGGTACTGGTATGGTTTATTTTCACCCCTAAATAACCATTGAGAGGTAGAATCGCATGTCCAAGTTGCTTTACCTTCTTTTACTAAATCTCCTTCAAATATTTCACCATTTTCCAGAGTTTTTTCTTTCATTAGTTTGTTGGTAAATAAACGAGACATACCACAGGTTAGGTTGCAATTCCCTAAACGTATAAAGTATGAAGGTACTCCTGAGGAAAATCCCTCCCCTTGAACTGAGAAAAAGTCTGAGCTGATGAGTAAACTGTTTTTATTTGCTGTTGACATGTGTTTTTTTCTTTTTTCTTTTTTTGTTCTCTTTTACTTTTGGTTCTGCATCTCTTACAGTTTTTTTCCATTCCGATTTGGATGTGTATTCAGCATAACCATTGGAAACATGTTGATGGGCCTCTTTGTCTGATACTCTACGGATCTGTCCTTTCATTTTGATTGTTTTCATTGTTTTGTTGTTTTAGTTTATTCTCCGTAACTTGCTGAATTGCGTTCGTGTTCATATACTTCCACTTTTGCAGCTCTAACTCGACCATCGGTTTCTTCTTTGAGAAAATCATTAATTGTGTTATATAGATATTCAGCAAATTTCTCACATCCTACAGCATCCATTATTCTTAATTGGATAATCCCAGATTCATGCATTTGTTTAAATAATGGTAGGTATGGGTCATCTTTAGCTACAATTACAGTATGATCAAGAAGATATGAAAAATATTCTTTGGGTGACATGCCATGAATTTTAGTTTTGGCTCTTTTAGCAAATCCAAAATCCATAACCCAATTGCGTTCATCTAATTCACCTTCAAACCATACTCTAAAGGATATCGCATAGCCATGGAGATACTTACAGTGAGTACCGTCCGCTCGCCACTGGCGAAAGCATGCTGAGTATCCATCAAATAATTTAGTTGATTGAAACTTCATTGTCTTTTGTTTTTAAGTTTATTTTTTATTAGATAAATAATATATGAAAATGGAGCACTAAAGACAAACATTAATGTAAAAATATTTGGATGCCAGTGTTCTCCACACATGCCTAAAGAATGTTTTATAAATTCAATCATTACCTATAAAATTTGTTATTTGGTCAAAAGTTTTTAGACCTATAAATCGTCTTAGTTCTTGCCCATTTTTTAATAAAATTACTGTAGGAACACTTCTAATATTATATTTTTGGGATAACGGGCTATTTTCAACATCAACAATTTCAACAGGATATGCATTTGATATTTGTTCCATTATTGGTTTAAGTTGTCTGCATGGTTGACACCAAGGAGCTGAAAAGTATAAAAGTTGTTTCATAAGTCTTTGTAATTAATTAGTTTAGTATTTTTAAAATAAGTTAATAAACATCTAGTGTTTTCTTTTATTAATGGTTTGGCTTTTTCCCAATCCCAACTCCATTGAGGTTCTCCTTTAGATAATCCAGTAAATATTAATCCGTCTTCATCTATTACTACAAATCTAGGAGTAGTATCTAATTTAGGTTTTCTTCCCATAACATTTAAATATAACAAATTTTATTGTTGATTCAAAACCTGTTTTACATGTTTAACAACCTCTTCCCAACTTATCACACCATATTCATCAGCATATGTTATGGGGTCAGGACGACCTAATTTAATAAAAGCCTCTACACGTTCAACAGAACTAGCGGATTTATAATCAGAACACCATTCATATACAGTACCATGATCATATGTAATAGGAACTTTAATTGGTTTATAAGAGGTATTAGTTCTGCTATACACTTCATTAAACTCAAATCCTAATTCCTCACATAACTTTTCTCCATCCTGTAGGATAGTAAATTTATCTCCTTTTAAATAGGGAGTAAAATAATTCACTTTTTCAGCACCCCAATTTCCTAAACGAAAAGCATAATCATCAGCATCCCTAAATTCTTGACGACAATCAGGATAAATAGCATGATCACCAGAATGAATACCTAAGGCAATATCACAATTTTCTCCTGTTTTTTCAGCAATTGAGAGAGCAGAAGCTTGGATAATGGAGGCAAATATTTTATTACGATTAGGGACAACGGTTTGTTTTTGATTTTCTTCGGTGTAATGTCCTTCTGGTACTTCACCTCCCCCTTCCACTAAAGTAGAACTTAATAAGCTAGATAATCCGTCTAACTTGATTATTCGATAAACAATATTTCTACCGTTGTTATTTAAATAATCAACTAATGATTGGGCTCTTTCTAATTCTACTTTATGTTTCTGGCCGTAATCAAATGAGATACAAGTAACATTTTGGTATTCTTTTAAACAACGAAGCAGTAGGGTACTTGAATCTAACCCTCCACTTAAGGATAAAACTACATTTTGTTTCATATTAATTTTGATAATGGGATTTAAAGAATAAATTGATTTTAAAAAACATATCTAGAAATTCTTTAGGATATGTCATAATCCGGCCATCATTATTATGTTTATTATGATTGACAATTTTATGACCTACAGGTATATGCATTGTTTTAGCTACATTATATACTAATTTACCTATTTTATCTTTATCGGATATTCCTCGATAATCATATAAAGACATAAATTTTAGCTCTTTTTCTTTCATAAGTTATTGATTTTTCTAAATGATTTGATATTATGGGTTAATAATTCTATATTGATTTCTTCTAATTTCATATTAACAGTTTCATTCATATTAGGACCAGGTTTTCTATGGATTCCATTTTTGGAATATCTCATGTTAGCAATAGTGGCCATAATTGGATTGGAGGTATCAATAGATTCAATAAATGGAAGACCATGATATTCCTTAAATTCTTGTGGTATAGCACATCCCAATAAATGAATCCTATCTGTTTTTTCTATAATACCTTTTTCATACATGTCTTTAATAACATATATTCTTCCCATTGCTTTGGATTTATCTCTTTGAAAATTAGCATAAAACTGGCCGTAATAAGTAGCACCATACGAGAACGCTATTTTCTTATATCCTAATTCTTTATATGTTTTATAACATTCAATAGCATCTTCATAAGTAAATGCTTGTACTACAGCTACCTTTTCAATTCCTTCTGGAATTTTAATATCAATCCATTTAGTAGCCTCTTTAATAGATTCTGTTTTATCTTCCCACACATCAGGAACAAAAAATGTGGATGGTTTAAGTTCATTTAACCAATACAATAAACGATCAGGGTCATAAAAATGACCTAATTCATGTAAACTGTTATCCATATAGATTTCTGTTCCTGCATCTCTGCATTTAAGAAAAAAATTTCTATAGGTTTCATTCTCATCCATTAGGTGAGGAAGACAATACTGGTAGTCATTAAAATTTAAACTAGATTCCAATAAACAAATTGGAACTTCATGTGATACTTTGATTTTATTCATACTATTATGATAATAAAATTTATTTAAGATAACAAACGTTTTTTACGGCCTCTTTTACTTTTAACCCTATATTTTTTACTATATTTATTTTCTAGATATAGATAAAAGGTTTTAGTGTCTCCATCAAAATCAAATAACTCATTATCTAATTGTTCTTGGGTAATATAAAATTCCTCTAATAATTCTTTTAAGAAAGTATTAATTCTTTCACTTTCATCTTTTTCATAATCCTCCATTAATTTTCTGTATTTAGAAATATTAATACCTAACTTTTCTAGTTGGTCAGAGAGAGTATCTTTTTGAGGATTAAATTTCTTTTTTCCTTCATAAATAGAATATTGTGCCATCCAATAATAAGGACTCAATTCATAATCACCATTAAGTACCTTATCTTTAAATAGAGAGTTTTTTGGTAATGGATTAGATTTAGATGTAAAATTTCTCCACCAATAAAATCTATTATAATTTAGAGGTTTAAGTTTTTTAATTTGTTCTATAACAGTTTTTTCAGGTTGTTTAATAAAATCCTCTAAATAATATTGATAACTCATACAATAAATATAATAACTTATTTTTGGGATGACAAACTTAATTGTAATCTATAGTGTGATCTCCTTTGTCTAATTTTTCTTTTAATTTATTTCTCCTCCATACAGATATACTTGGATTGTTTATCATGTTTTTCATTTTTTCAATTGCAGGAGATACGAGAGGTTTAGGTTCTGGTTCTGGGGCTGGTTCTGGAGTTGGTTCTGGAGTTGATTCTGGTTCTAATTTTTTTCTTTTGGTTAAAGAAAAGGCATGATTTGAAGCTAATACTAAAGAAATAGCTAATGGGTCAAATATAAATATAATCATCATAGTTAAAATATTAACCACTGAATCCATACTTTTACCTGTTAGTTTAGAAATATACGTTAAAGGACCCAATTCAGCGGCTAATTCTGTGTTAGATTCAATATTCAATATCTGAGTATCAATAGAAAAAATTGAATCTTGTAAAACTATAATTTCACTACTAATTTTATCTCTAGTTTCAATTGATTTACTAAGTTGAGCCTCTAATGATCTTCTATTAGCTGATGAGGTTGTTGTTATAATTTCTCCGGTTTCTCTATCCCTGTATTGTATTTTATTATTAGCTAACCCGTTTCTTAGTTCTGAGATACTTTGATCAATAGATTGTTTTTCAGTTTGTAAATATATTAAGGATTCTTTAAATCTATTCTGTTTAGCATCTAAAACTTCTATTTGTTTATCTACTATATTGACTTTATTTAAAGTATCTTGATAACCAGAACTTAATAAACCATAAATACCTAAAGAAGTAATTAAACTTAATATCACTAAACTTATTGTTAAATAACTTTTTAGAATCATATTTAATCCTTTCCAATATGAATGAAGTAAAGATGCTATGATAATTTTTGAAACTTCTAAAAATGAAGCCATAATAATAACAGGAATAGCTATGCTTGAAAATAGTAAAGATAAACCTATAATACTATAATAAGCGGCTGTTCCACTTAGGCCTAAAGCACAGGCTAAAATTAACCAAGGTAAAATTTGTTTTTTCATAATAACTTATAATTATTTTTACATAATCCAAATTGGATTAGGAACCATATTTAATTCTTTCATCCTATAATCTGCCTCATTAGATTTTCTTTCCATTAATTTATCACGAGATGTACTTTCAAGATAAGCTCTTAATCTTTCAATTAAAGCAGTTTTTTCATTATTAGCAGAGGATGTTAATTCAGCTTGATTTAAAGTTACCTCTGAACCAGGAATAGGAACGGTAGAGTATTTACCTCTGATATACCCTAGCATTTCTTTACATAATGCTAAAGTATACTCAAATATCCATTGTCTTCCTATAGAGTTTATTCTAGTATATACTGGATTAGAGTATGGGGCATTTGAGACATTATTTACTTGGCCAGTTGAGTTAGGTACTACAGGAGTATTCCTTTCAGATTTTAAAATATATTGAAATAATAAGTTAGGGACACTTCCATTAGGCATAGGAAATATTCTTAATTTATTATTAGTGATTTCAAAACTATAATTTGATTTACGAATCTGGTCATTAAGTTCAATTTGTTGGATTCGTTGTAAATCAAAATTCAAAGGCATTAATACAAAATTAATAGCAGGAGAATAATTTCCCCAACCAAAACTATCTAACATATTAATCATACCTGTTCCTGTACCAGCATAAGGATCAAAAAATTTAACAATTGATGGAGGGGCCTCATGAAATATACGTTTAATTTCAATATCCCCACTTGCTATACCATTATCAATAGCCCATTGATTCATGTCATAATCTTGGACACTGGAGGTTAGAGGAAGTAATCCTCTTCTCCATTCAACATTTCCTCCTGTTCCTGCTTCTTCAGCATACTGTTGGCTAACCCTTACAATATGAGAAAAATTAGGCTGAATAACACCTTGGTTTAAACTTGAACCAGTTGAAGATCCTTCTATATCAAGATAATTCTGGTATATTTGGTTAGCATATACTTCATTTCCATATGTTGTTATTGCTTCTTCAAATGCAGCATAAAAATTAACATCTTGTAATTCTACCTCCATTATTGGGTATCCTAAACGACGGGCGCAAAATAAAGCTACTTTATCAGCATCTTGTTGGAATTGATAATCATTATCATAGAACCCAAAAGGAGTTTGACCAGGAAAAAATGAGCTTGAACCAGGGTATATAGGTATGTTCATAGGTTATTGTTTTATTATATGTATGGGCTGAGAAGAATTAGGATCATGCTATCCTTCGCAGGAAACACAAGAGGCCATTCTTGAAATATTATCTCCTCTTAATACTGATTCTGTTCTCATATAATATAAAGTTTTAATACCTAATTTCCATGCCTCTTTATGCACTTGAGAAATCCATTTTGGTGGGTCATTAGGATCAAAATTTAAATTTAGAGATACTCCTTGATCAATCCATTGATTACATGAGGCAGTTTGTCGAACAATTTCTAATTGATTTATTTCTTTAAATGTTAAAAATACTTCTTTTTCTTCCTTATCCAAAATATAATCAGGTAATCCCATAATAGAACCTTTATCTTTTAGAATTTGTTCCCAAACTGAGGGAGTATTATATCCTTTTTTATCTAATAGTTTTTCTAATTGTTTATTCTTTTTAATAAAAGTGCCTTTTGCTGTTTTTAGATTATAAACATTAGCAGGAATAGGTTCAATAGAGGGAGACACTCCTCCTGAGATATGGGCATTTGATACTGTAGGGGCAATTGCAATATGATGAGTATGTCTTAATCCTGTTCCTTTACACCATTCTGGTTCGCCATATTCTTTTGCCTGATCTTTTGAAGCTTTAATAGCCCCATCATACACAAATTTAGAAATTTGTTTTCTTAAAGCAGTTGAGGCAATACTAGCAAATGGGAGACCTTTTTGTTGTAATAAACTATGCCAGCCTAGAGCCCCGATTCCTATTGCTCTTCCTTTTTTAGCGGCTCTAACAGTATTATCCATAAACTTCATATTTTTTGCTCTATCAATAAATTCTTGCAAAACACCTTCTAGAAACCAACATGATAATTCAGGAAGAGTCATTCCATTTTCAAATTTATAATCTTTCCATTCATCCCATCTTGCATAATTTAATGAAGATAAACAGCATACAAATGAGTGAAGTGGGTCTGTAAAAAGGAGAATTTCTGTACAAATATTACTACTGGAAACATCTAAACCTAATTTTTTATATCCTTCAGGATTAGCTTTATTTACATTATCTTTGAACATAATGTAAGGCTCTCCTGTCTCTAACCTTGTTTTTAATATTTCGGCCCATAATTTTAAAGCTTCAGGATCTTTATTTTCAACTTTTTCCATAAATTCATCTGTAATAACTACAGCATGATGAGAATTTAAGCATTGTCGATTTATATCTCCTTTAGGTCTTCGTATTTGTAAAAATTCCTCTATATCCTTATGATCTGTATCTAAGTAAAAGGCTGTTGCTCCTCTTCTAACTGAGCCTTGATTTGTGGCTAAAGTAGTTGAATCGTATATTTTTAACCAAGGAACTACTCCCTCTGATACTCCATTAT
>Ga0208644_1003985_pt1 | contig 11269 bp, 10 predicted proteins | sample VirMetDEL_Nov_18_FD_184517 | JGI IMG/M metagenome (GOLD analysis project Ga0208644, IMG submission 184517) | Aqueous microbial communities from the Delaware River and Bay under freshwater to marine salinity gradient to study organic matter... | ecosystem: Environmental > Aquatic > Marine >... | reverse complement strand
ACTCCGTCTGCGACTCTTGAGGGTCTGGATAATTATTCGGCTTCGATTGATGCTCTTAACACTTCGCTTGACAGTCGTGTGTGGCTTGGTGGCAAGCTATCTCTGGCTGGAGTCTCTGCGGCTAAAATTATTACATTTTCTGGCCCAGCCAAGACGGGACTGATTGAGACCCCTGACTTTGGTGATGGCAAGGCTTCGATGGTCTCTCTTGCCCGTCCGATTGTAGACAACGGAAGTGCGAGTGTAGCGATTGCTAGTCGGCTTTTGCTCTCAGATACACCTACATTTGGAACATCTGTGGCGGCTAATTCTGATAACAGGGTTGGCTTACGGTCAGTTGGCAAGTATCATCGTCTACGGGTTACTCCCACCGGAGATAACTGGTCTTCAGCGATTGCGGTGGATGTAGACCTCAACCCTGCTGGGACTCGATAATGTTCCGAGTTCTACCTCCCTTCGGACAAGACCCTCGTGTAGTTGCCGAGATTGTCAATGGGATCATGAATGGCAAGACCAACAACACAGGGACAGTTACCCTGGCGACTGGCAATGCCACATCTACCACACTATTTGACGAGCGTATCTCATCGGATACAAAGATCGTCCTCATTCCTTTTTCCAGTGCTGCTTTTACAGACACTGCGCCTTATGGTGAGTTCAGGAATGACACGGATCAGACTGCTCCGAGTGCTGGAGCTTCTGCGGTTGTAGAGTGGGACGCTACAGAGGAGTCGAATGGGGTCTATACCAGCAACACATCACGAATATATGTGAGGAACGCTGGAACTTATCAGATTGACTACTCGCTGCAACTGCAAAACTCAAATAACGATGGTGAGTATGCAGATGTTTGGTTGAGAAAAAATGGTTCTGATGTAGACAACACAGGCAGAAGATTTTTCTTGCCTGCTCGTAAAAGCACAGGCGACCCTTCTCATGTGGTCGGCATTGGTCTGTATGTGCTGACTTTAGCGGCTGGTGACTACATTGAGGTAGCGGGTGCAGTAAGTAACACAACCGTGACTCTGGAACACTTCGCTGCTGATGGTGGCATCCCAAGACCAGCAATCCCTGCGGCAACAATTAAAGTTCAGTTTATTGCACCACTGGCGTATTCAAATGTGTATGTATCTGCCCAACAGAACGGGCAGGCAACGATTAGTCACTACGCTAACTCTACCTCTGACAAGACTTACGCTTACATTCTCGTAGGATAAAAAAATGGCAATCACTCTACCCAAATCGCTTGAATCTGGTACTCCAGAGCAGAAGGCTCGTGCTTACGCAACCCTGCGTAATCAAAACTACACTGATGCTCAGATTGCAGAAGCAATCAATCAGAGCTTTGGGCAACAGAACCCTGCTGACTTGGCTTACCTTCAGCAGATTGCCCAGCCATTTATTCAGAGGCAGTCTGGTGTGACATTCCCGACTACCGTGACCTCGATGAGTCCCCAAGAGAAGATTGATCTCTACAAGAATCTTCGTGGACAGGGATTCTCGGATGCAGACATTCGGGCCAGAGCTTCTCAGATGTTCGGTATTCAGTCGGATGCTGACTGGAACTATTTAACGAGTCAGGCTGGCGGCACAGGTGGAACTGGTGGCACAGGTGGAACGGGTGGAACTGGCGGCACAGGTGGAACGGGTGAAACAACAACACTTCCTGGTGGTTACGACCCACTAAAAACTGTTGGCGAGTCAAAGATTGACCCAATCATTGCTCCGTATCTTAATGAGGCATTGGGTCGTGCTAGGTCTCTGTTCCTTACGGGCCAACAACCTACCCTCTACCCAGGGCAGATGTATGTCTCTCCCAGTGAGCAGACTCTTACCGCACTCTCCTCACAAGAGGCTCTCGCAAGGGCCGCACAACCTACGCTAGATGCTGCACAACAAGCCTACATGCAAGGGCTAGGTGGCCTCTCTGCAACGGCACTCGGTGGCTTCCTGACAGGTTCACCTTACCAACAACAGATGATTACCGCCGCAGCCCGTCCGTTGGTGCAGCAGTTCTCTGAGTCGGTGGTTCCTGGCATCTCCTCACAGTTCTCTCGTGCAGGGCGTTACGGATCAGGAGCAATGGAAAGGGCGCTAGGAACGGCATCTGAGTCGTTTGGTCGTGCGCTCGGTGATGTGACTGCAAACATTGTCGGACAAGACTACGCTCGTGAGCGAGGCTTCCAGCAACAGGCTATTGGCGCACTCGGGACTGCTGCTCAACAGGCTCCTCAGATGTTTGCCCAACAGTTCCTACCCTCTCAGGCTTTGGCTCAAGTTGGCGCACAGAGAGAAGCGATTGCAGGGCAACCTCTACAAGAGGCCATTCAGCGTTACAACTTCGCACAACAGTTGCCTTACTCGCAACTCTCGGGTTATCTGTCAAGCGTTTACGGAAGCCCTCTGGGGAATCTTCAGCAGATGCCTAACACCCAGAACTCTGCACTGCAAAACATTGGTGGCTTCTTAACGGGTGGCGCTGCGATACTAGGCGCACTACCTTCTAATACACGGCAGCAGTTTGGTAACTGGCTCGGGGGGTTGTTCGGATAATGGCATACACCAACATTCGCTTTGTCCCTGGAAACATAGGGCTAATTACATCTGATGAGGCTGAAATCCCAGATCGGTACTTTGCTACTGATGTGGATACTGGTGAAGAAGTTGAGCTTCTAGAAGCCAATGATCCACAAGCAGGCCCAGAAGGAACTAGATTCCTAGCCAGACGAGCAGGTGAGATGTTTGGTAGTGGAGATAAGGCTTATCTCCCATTTGAGGCCGTTGATGAGCAGGGCAATGTCATCGGCACTTACAACATGCAGAAGAATGATCCAAACTGGATCAATCGCTATGTTGCACCTGTCATTCGCACTGTAGCAACTGTTCTTGCAGGTCAGGCGATCATGCCATCTATTACCGAGGCATTGGGGCTGCCTGCTGACCTTTTAGGAACCGCACAAGCAACCTCGACAGGCGCAGATGCAATGGCTATTGCCGATGCAACGCAATTAGCTGCACAAGGAATTAACCAAGCCCAGATTGCCCAAATACTAGGGCAGCAATATGCAATGAACCCCGCTTTGGCGGCTACTATTGCACAGACTGGATTCGACAATGCTTTTGCTGCGCTAGACGCTACACGCCTTGCGGAGATCACTACAGACCCCAATGCGATCCAGCAGAATCTTATTGCGGCAGGTATTGACCCCAGCATCGCAGCAGACTTGGCACAACAAGCTGCTATGGGCTTGGATGCGTCTACCATCGCCAATGACCTTGCGAACTTCTACCAAGGTTCTCCTGTATACACAAACGCAGGTCTGCTAGAGGGCGGCTCTACACTCGATGAGTTCGGCAAGAGGATAAGCACCATATCTCCAACTGGCAGTGAGTTGAATCTTACAGACCTCGCCAAAGGTGTGAGCAATATTGCAGACGCACTCAACCCAGATCCGCAGCAACAACCTGTCGTTATGGGTGGTGGTGGCGGTGGTCGCCCACAGGGTGTGGACTTCTCTAATATTCTCGGACTACTGACAGGTAAGGCATCTCTGTTACCCGCAGCGCAACAATATCAAAGAGGGCTATTAGGCTAATGGATGAACTACTACAGGGCTTGCTCGGGCCTGAGCGATACGAGCGCACATCTCAAGAGGCAAACCTTCAGGGTTTGATGAATCTTGGTCAGGCATTGATTCGTGCTGGTCAGGGTGGTCAAGGGGGCCGTGTAAGCACCCTAGCGGGATTGGGTATGGCTGCACCTGCTTACATGCAGGGAAGGCAGCAAGCGTTTGACCAGACCCTGCAAGACATCCTTCGCCAGACTCAAGTGCAAGACCTTCTGCGCCAGAGACAAGAGCAGCAAGCGGCAAGGGCTCGGCAGCAGAAAGTGCAGGAGTTGTTGCCTAACCTGTATCAGCAGACAACTCAAAAGGTTGGGCCTGTTATTCCGACTGAGACTGGTGAAGACTTCCAGTCAACTCAAACCAGTTACAGGCTAGACCCCGAGCGTCTGCGTATGCTTGGCATGCTTGGCCCAGAGGGTATGCAGGCCGCAACTCAACTGGCTCAGTTTGAGAAATCAATGAGGCCAGAGACTAAGGTTTATAAGCCTGGTGATGTTGTTGTGGACGCAAGTGGCAATGAGTTGTTTAGGGTTCCAGAGTTGGCCCCAGAGTCAATCAGAGCATTGCAGTATTTGATGAACAACCCTGACCTTTTGGAAGCCAAAAAGAGCATTGCTGCTGCTGGTGCGCCACAAACAAATGTGATAAATAAAGATGCCAGCAAAGAGTTTACTGGGTCTTTAGGAGACCAAATCAAAGATATTCGGAAATCTGGAACACTTGCTCGCTCTCAACTGTTGCCCAATGTTCAGTCAATGAAGGTTTTGTTGGACGAGGGTATAAACACAGGATTTGGGCAAGAGACACTTCTTAAATTGCAGCAAGCTGCTCAACTTGTTAATCCTAACTTTAAGTTCGACAAAAACATTGCTGGTCTAGAGGCTTTCCGTTCAGCCGCTACTCAGATCATTCTTCCTCAAGTCAAACAACTTGGTGTCAACCCAACAGATGCAGACTTGAAGTTTATTGAATCTGGTTCACCAACTTTGTCCAAGTCTGCTGAAGGTAACAGATTGATGTTGGACGCTTTGGAACTCAAAGCTAACCGTGACATCTTCTTGCAGAGATATGTTGCAGATTGGCAAGCAGAAAATGTCAATTTAATTGAAAGTTCTGCGGTTCGTGCTGATGCAAAACTGCAACAAGACTTACAAAAAGTATTTGAGACGAACCCATTGTTTGCGCCTGCTGCTGAACAACTCCGTAGGCGTTTTCAAGCGATTGGGTCATCAAGCAGTCCAGTGAAATCTCAGCTTCAAAACTCCCCATTGTTTAAAAAATAAGGTCTAACATGGCAACTTTTACTGAAAAGCTATCGGAAGTAAGAGACGAGCTTAAAGCAGCCAGAGATCAGGGCCAACTTAGCAATGAAGGCCTCATTGTTTTAAGGGAACTTGAAAAAGGTGGCGTTACCCCAGATGGGTTTAATGCCTTCTTGCAGGGTCTAACTTTAAATGTCAGTGATGAGGCCATTGGCGCATTGCGATCAATTTTCTCTGATGTTCCAAGTCGAGTGGCGGCTGGTCTTACTTCTGCTGGAATCCCAGCAACACCATCGCAAACTGGCGCAGCATTGGAGCGCATGGACTTGGCTCGATACCGTGAAGAATCTCCTGGCGCTGCTATGGGGTTTGAACTAGGTGGCGGCATTGTCCCTGCTTTGCTTACTAAGGGCCGAAGCGCTCCTGAAACTCTAATGTTAGCAACTGCCAAGTCAGTTCCACTTGGTTTTGTATCTGGATTTGCTGCTGGTGAGGGTGGTGCTGCTCAAAGGGCAGAGAGTGGTGGAACTAGCGCTGCAATCAGTGCGGCAGTTACTCCAGGTCTTCAGATTGCAGGCAGGCTCCTTGGTACTGGTTATCGAGGGCTTACAAATGCAATGTTCTCGTCACCAGATAGACTTGGTAAAGACGAGGCTCGTGCAGCGCTGAGAGAAGCAATTCAAGCGGATGTTGGCAGCGTAGATGAAGCTCTTTCGGTCATTCTTGGAAAGGCTGGAAAGCCATACACATTGGCTGACATTGGCCCCAACACTCGTGCCTATTTGGATGCCGCTAATGTGCTTCCTGGCCCTGGAAAGCAAGAGGCTAGAAAGTTCCTAGAGCAGCGTGACAAGGGAATGTTGGCCCGTATCACATCTGACATTCAAGACGCATTTGGTTCTCGTGCTTCATTCTTTGATGAGTTCAACGCTCTCAAAGAGGCTCGTTCAGATACGGGTAGAAAGTTGTATGACAGGGCGTTTAAGAAGTCTGTTCCTGTAAACCAAGAGTTGACCGAACTTCTCAAGACCCCATCTGTGCAACGAGCTTATGACCGAGCAGTTTCATTAGCTGGAGAAAAGGGCGTAAAAATTCCCAATGTATCAATTACCCAAGACGGTAAATTGATGACAAAAGCTGGCGAAGTAAAAGAGATTGACACAGAGTTTTTGCACTTCCTAAAGATGGGTCTGGATGACGAGATTTTCACTGGTAAGTCACCAACATCAGGCATTGGTAGCACCATGCTTGGAGCAATGAAAACAACTCGTGCTAGGTTTCTAAACTTCATTGATAGAAACAATAAAGCCTACAAGACTGCTCGTAACTATTGGGCAGACGAAACGGCAGCAATGGATGCAATGCAGATGGGCCGTAAGTTGGGCCAACTTGATCCTGATGAACTTGCTTCCGACATTGCCAAGATGTCCAACTCCGAGAAGGAGGCTTTTCGTCTTGGTGCTATGCAGTCGCTGATGGACAAGATTGGTGGCGCTCAAACTGGCGAAACATTGGTAGCAAGTGGCAACGCTGCTCGTAATCTGGTTCGTGACCCAAAAACAATGCGGATGCTTGAGAAGACATTTGGTTCAGACCCTGGTGCTAAACAGAGATTTGAAGTGTTCAAGAAGAAGCTCATGGATGAGGTTGACATGCGAACCACTTCCATGACGACACTAGGTGGGTCACAAACTGCTGGAAGGCTAGAGGCTACTGCTCGATTGCGTCAAGCTGCTTCAACGACAACACCGACAAAAGGAGCGTCTGTTGCAGACTTAGTTTTGAACGCACTTCGTCGTGACTTTCAGGGTGCGGAGGATGCACAATTACGAGCATCTGCTAATGAGTTGGTTCGTGCGCTGACAGAGACCGATCCAGCAAAAGTCCAAACGATTTTGTCTCAAATTCAGGGCAAGGGTATTGCAACTGTCTTGCGTCAAAATGCGCCAGAACTTTTGCCTGCACTTGGTCGTGCGGTGATCGGGCCTTATTCGGTAAGTTCAATGATTGGGGCAACCGCACCAACAACACAACAAGCAGTCCCTGGATTGCTTGATCTCTTTGCACAATAGGAGCAATAAATGACACGAGCAAAAATTAGCGAATACGATGCAGCCGCAGCGAATAACACCGATGTAAATGGTGTAAACATTGCGGAGGGATGCCCACCTTCGTCCATGAACAACATGGGCCGTGAAATTATGGCGGCTCTCAAGCGGTTTGAGACAGGTGCAGACGGTGACTCTCTCACTGTCGGTGGTAACTTTTATGTGACCGGAACCTCTGGCTTCTCTGGGACTATCGCAGGGGCTAACCAGACCCTCTCAGGGACGCTCGGAGTTACGGGTGCGTCTACCTTCACAGGAACCCTCGCAGCGGTCAACAACGCCACTGTAGGTGGTACGCTGGGGGTTACTGGGGCTTCTACCTTTACGGGTACTCTGTCGGCAGTTGGGAACGCTTCTATCGGTGGTCGTGCCACCATGAAGGCGATTCTGGAGACCACAACGGTAACGGGTTCTGCGCCTGCAACGACGACGAACTACGATGTCATTACTCAGGTGGTGCAGTACTACACGACGAACGCAGACAAGAACTTTGCGCTCAACATTCGTGGTGACGGGTCTAGCTCGCTTGATTCGATCATGTCTACTGGGCAGTCTGTATCTCTGGCTCTGTTGGTGACGAATGGATCGACTGCTTACTACCCCAACACCTTCCAGATTGACGGTACGGGTGTGACACCTAAGTGGCAGGGTGGAACGGCTCCTACGGGCGGTAATGCTTCTTCCGTAGACGCTTATGTACTGACTGCGGTGAAGACTGGTTCAGCAACATTTACACTTCTCGCTTCACAAACAAAGTTTGCGTAAGGAGTAGTCATGCCTGTCATTTCAACTATTGCAGCGGCAACCGCCAGAGCATTTGGGGCATTCAAAAGTGCTGCTGGTGGTGCTGCTGACGAGTTCTTTAATTATGTGACTCTCCTCCTACATGGTGACGGAACCAACGGAGCGCAGAACAACACATTCCTAGACTCCTCTACAAATAACTTCACAATCACCAGAAACGGCAATACGACACAGGGAACATTCTCACCATTTAGCCAGACTGGGTGGAGTAATTATTTTGATGGTAGTGGGGATTATCTGACGGTTGCGGATAACGCTGCTTTTCCTAGTGGTACATCTGAATTCTGTTATGAAGCATGGGTTTATTTGACTTCATCTACTGCTGGCAATTTGTTTGGAAAAGGTGGGTCAACCATCTACGAACAAATAAGCATTTATTTTACTGGAAGTGCGTGGAGAGTTTACATTGCAGACACAAGCAATAACTACATCGTAAACGCAATCACTTTTGGATCACCAGCAATAAACACATGGAACCATGTTGCAGTTTATCGTATTGGTAACACTTTTTATGGTGCATCTAATGGAACGGTAACTAGCCTAGCAACAAGCTCAAGTTCTGTGTTAGACAACAATGGGCCTTTTGTGATTGGAGGTGTATCTAACTCATCTGGCCCTCTCAACACTCCAATAACGGGCTATGTTTCTAATGCTAGGGTGGTTAATGGTAGTGCCGTTTACGGGTCAACAACTTTCACCCCACCAACCGCACCGCTAACCGCTATCTCTGGCACAAGTCTCCTCACCTGCCAATCCAATCGCTTTGTTGATAACTCCAGCAATGCCTTTGCCATCACCGTAGTTGGCAACACTAGCGTCCAAGCCTTCTCGCCATTTGCACCTACTGCTGCGTACTCAGCAGCGACAGTGGGTGGGTCTGGGTATTTCGATGGTAGTGGGGATAACTTAACGGCAGTCAGTGCTAATACTGCAAATGCAATGGGTACTGGTGACTGGACTGTTGAGGCATGGATTTATCTGACTACTGGTGGCGGCACTCCATTTATTATGGATACCTTGCCGGCATCATCTGGGTCAACAACTGGACTGCGGATGCGTCTAAATGCGTCCAATCAGTTACAACTGTGGCAATACAGTTCCGCAGTTTTAACAAGCTCTGCGTCAGTGGCGGTTAATGGTTGGACTCATGTGGCTCTGGTAAAGAACTCTGGAACTACCACAGCTTATGTCAACGGTGTTGCATCTGGAACTTACTCAGACTCTGGTAATTACACTTGCGGCTCTAGCAGGCCGATGATTGGCTCTGATGGTTTTAACAACGGCAGCGAGAATTCATTCCCTGGGTACATCTCAAACCTGCGAATGGTAAAAGGCACCGCAGTCTATACCTCTGCCTTTACACCGCCGACTGCACCACTCACCGCAATATCTGGAACCAGCCTGCTTACCAACTTCACCAATGGCGGCATTATCGACAACACCGCCAAGAATGTGTTGGAGACAGTAGGTAACGCACAGATCAGCACCAGTGTTAAGAAGTTTGGCACAGGGTCATTGGCGTTTGATGGGACTGGGGATTATCTTGTAGTTCCTGTTACAGAATCAATGAAAGTTGGCAGCGGAGACTTTACAATTGAGTGTTGGTTGAGATGGAATTCAACCCTTACGCCTTCTGTATGGTGGGCATCTTCATCCTCATCAATACTTATTTCAGATTCGGCAGCAACATATGCAGTAATTAGCAGTTCAACGGATACTGCGGGTGGATACTCAAAACTAATAGACGCCAATACCACTTTGGCTGCAAATACATGGGGCCATGTTGCTATTGTTAGATATTCGGGTACAACAACAATTTATTTAAACGGTGTTTCTGGCGGGACAACCACCAGTATCAGTGGGTCTTTTGATTGTGCATATATCGGATACCAAAAAAATGCTGGGAGGGCACTCAACGGCTACATAGACGATCTCCGCATCACCAAGGGCATCGCAAGATACACCGCTAACTTCACCCCTCAAACTTCTCAATGGCAGGATCAATGATGCTCTACTCAAAGAACGGATCAATTCCAAAACCTGAAACTGACGGCACTGAGGGCTGGCTGGAAGTACCAAATCCTCCTGAAGTACCTGATGGCAAAGAACTTGTATGGCTGAACTGGGAATGGGTAGTAAGAGACCCCAAACCTGTAGACAGACTCGGCTACCAATGGAACTGGAACCACTCAGAGATGGCTTGGGTGGAGTCTCCTTATGGTGAAGTAGAGATTATCCAGCCAGAGGAAACGGTCATCGAGTTGGGTAGTGCTATGCCTAGCGCTGGGCCTGTCTAATGTTAGTTGAGATTGCCGCAGCAAATTCGGCTTTCTTAATAATCAAAGAGGCAATTCAGAATTCTGGTGAACTTGTATCCGCAGGGAAGGCTATCGCAGAGTGGTTTGATGCGAAGTCTTCCTTGCAGAAAAAAGTAGAAGCGAAGCCTCACGACCAACGCAGTGACCTAGAAGAATTCTTCGCACTTGAGCAACTCAAGCAGCAGCAAGAAGAATTAAAACAAATGATGATCTACCAAGGTCGCCCAGGACTATGGGACGACTGGCTCATGTTTCAGGCTGAAGCAAAGAGAAAGCGTGACGCAGAGGCCCGTAGACTCATCCTCGAAGAACAAGCCAGGAAAGAAGCAGACAAGCAGGCTCTCATCACCATCGCTGCAACACTAGGCGGGATACTGACTGCCTCTCTGCTGATCTGGTTCACCGTCCATATAATCCAAAACAGAGGTATCTGATGCTCACTCTCTTGATGTCGTTTCTGACGGGTATTGTTGGCCCACTCCTTCCCTCTCTTTTGTCAGTCTTTCGTGACTGGGGTGATAGAAAACATGAGCTAGCCCTCATGGAACTGCGCTTAAAGCACATGCAGTTTGAGCATACATGGCGCATGGAGGAGTTAAACGCTCGTGCTGACATCGAGGAGGCGAAGGTTCTTCACAAGCCTCAAGCATCATTCGGGGTTCAACTTATAGACGCTGCTGACAAGTGGGCCGCATCTAACTGGGGCAAGTGGCTCGTGACACCAGCGTTTTATAGTTACTGCTTTTTGGATATTGTGAATGGTCTGGTCAGGCCGACCATTGCCTACTGTGCATTTGGTTTCTACATGGTCTACAAGTGGAGCGTGTTTGAACTAGCCAAAGCTCAGTTAGACACCGTGGCTGCTATCAACGCAACATGGACAGAAAATGACTGGGCGGTTCTCCTTATGATTCTCGGCTTCTTCTTTGGTCAGCGTGCTGCTAAAGCGGTTCTTGGTGGCTCTACAAACACGGCTAAGGCAAATGGATGAAATCCTAAAGTTAGCCTCCGAGGTTGCGAAACCTTTTGAGGGGCTAATCCTTACCGCCTACCATGACCCTGTTGGATACCCCACGCAGGGTTATGGTCGCCTGTTGTCCAGAACACCTTGGGAGCCTCTGGATAAGTGGCCTCCTATTGATGAGCATACT
>Ga0208644_1003984_pt1 | contig 11271 bp, 13 predicted proteins | sample VirMetDEL_Nov_18_FD_184517 | JGI IMG/M metagenome (GOLD analysis project Ga0208644, IMG submission 184517) | Aqueous microbial communities from the Delaware River and Bay under freshwater to marine salinity gradient to study organic matter... | ecosystem: Environmental > Aquatic > Marine >... | reverse complement strand
AATCTATCTTGTTGTATTCTCAATCTCGCTCCGCCGGGATTGTCTGAAGATTTTTCGTTGTTAACCCAATCACCAATATCAAACCCCGTGTGTTGTAATAATTCTAATATGTACTGCGGAAAATCTGTAATATATGTTTGTGCTTTATCTAATTGTTTTTGATTTAAACTGGCGATTGTATCATTGTATAATGTATCACTATCAGCAAAATATAATTCTAACAAATCTACAAATTCGTTATAAAATATAGATGTATATAAAAATTGTTCATAATCTCTACGAACAGTATCACTAAAATTTACTACACCACTACCATCTTGTTGTGGATTTGCGTGTAACACAATTTCTCTTTTTGATGGAGATATAGTTTTTATTCTCCAATCAATATCATTATATGTTCCAATCTCATCTGCAAAAAAGTTTATAATAACATCATAATATCCAGAAGGCAATCCTTCTAAATATTTTGTTTGTAAGTCATCGTTACGTATTTGATTATAATCACTAGATGGTTCTGACCAAATAAATAATTGTAATTGTAATACTCCGTCTTCTTTATTAGTATTATTATTTGTTACAACGAGATATGGTTCTGCTAATGGTATTGTTGCAGAATACACAAGAGTTTCTGTATCTGGAACATAGAAATGCATCTCAACAAATTCTCTGTCTCTGTCCAAACCATAATAAAGTTCAGAATCTTGTTGTTTAATTGTATATTGTTCATCAACTAATACACGTTGAATTTTTTGTCCCGGTTGTATTTTTGGATTATTTATATTTTGTTTATAATTTACAGAGGTAGGCATTATAATTCCTCAAAATCTGTATTAGGAAACAATTCGTTTAAATTTCTATCAATGGTAGTAAATGTATTTGATTCTAAATTTAGAAATTGTGGTTCTAGATAATTTGAACTATTTGCTTTAACCACAACTCGTTTTACATTATTAGGGTATATTGCTTGTTCTGGTAATGTTTTAGCAGAACCAGTTGGCAAAGAGGTATAGTGCTTCTTTGGAAGTTGACCCTGTGGTGTACTCATACGACTTTAAACCTAAATGGTTTTGTTATCATTGTTTCACTGCCCAAAGTAACCTTTAACTTTAAGTCATAATGTCTGTTTTTGTATAAGGGTGTTGTGTCAATTAAGACATATGACGCAACAGTATCACAATCAACGTGTGAATATTGGTCAAATGGAACAACCGTTGTTCCTGACCCAGCATCAACAATACTAAACTGTGATCCAGATGGTAGATAATATTTGTTACTAAATCTGGAAGTATTTGTGTATGTTTTAGCAGGATACTTGTCTCTTACTGTAAAGTATAGTTTTGACTTGTCACCTTTTGTGTATTCTGACTTTAAGTTCTTTGGTGCTAACTCAATGTCAAAATTTGGTAATGCGGACAGCGAACCAGTTGTAAATGTTTGGTTTAACCAAGCAAGTTCTAGTCGTGGTTCGTGGACTGTGTGTGTTTGTCTTGAAAAGAATCTAATGTTGCCTTCGTTGTCGTTATCGTCTTCTGAACTACCTGTGAAAAATAAAATTAGTCCATAGTTGTCGGTCAGTGATGACCCAGAAATCATCGGAGCAATCAAGTCTGTTACATTTATTCTTAGTTCATCGTTAGTTAAATCGGTTACAGATTGACTGACCACGATGTCGGTTAGGTAGTCACTTCCACTAGCGTTCCAGTATGACCCACTTGTTTTTGTTCTCCAAGTCACACCATCATCAGAAACGAATGGTGTTTGCATTGTATATCCAGAACCTTCGTTCCAAGAACTTGATACTTGACAGATATACATTAACTCGTCTTGACGGAGTTTTTCTGCGTGTGCGACGGTCAAGTTAAGGAAGACCACAGATGTTGTGGGTGCTCCCTGTAAGTCGGTCAAATCAAATTGTATTAACGAACGAACAGCACCATTACTGTATTGTCTGTCATTTCTTAACTTACCGACTTCTAGTATCTCGTCATATCCTGTGTTTAAGGTACTGAATACTTCGTAAATAGTAGCGTCCTTGGTTGGTTCTAAATATACTCTACTCATTGTAGTGCCGTCCCTACGATATCGTTTTCTGGGTAACGTAACTCAAATATACACGGGTCTACTGAAGGATATACAATGTTATTACTTCTGTTACCACCCTCTGTGGAGACATCGTATCTATAAGGGGCGTAATCTCTACCATGTTCTTGTTGCCATTTATTAACGACATCAATAGTAGTGACCGATTGTACTCCTTCTATTCTAGCTATGGTCAATAACAAATCGTCTATCAAAATTGGTTGATTGATATTCCAATTATCAATGTTAAAATATTGAGCTACAGCATCAGAACATCTCGCCAAAACTTCATATGAATTATATCCTTTATAAACTACGATGGTGTAATTTACTCCAATAGAAACTCTAAATGCGTCTAGAATATTAATTCTATCGGTCATCATTCTATAGCCTCTTAAGAATTTTTTTAAATTTGTTTTTACTTCGTTATTAAGTGAAACTAATTTTTTGTCACTATCATAACCCAACATATACAAGTTTATGTTATTATTGACGGGACTGTCATCAACATATATAATGTCGTCGTCTATTCCACTAGTCACACCTTCAGTATTATTAAATTTATCTATATCACTTATAGCAGAATCTCTCATTGCAAATGCTTTTGCAATTGCTCCATATTTAGAAGGCATTGACAACACACGTTTTTCATAATCTTGGCTCGTTACGACCCTTCCCTGTGCATTTACAAATCCAATTGCAGCTTGTCTCAATTGTTCTGTAGTTAAGGAATTTAAACCACCATTTGCTGGTTCTTCATTAATAATTGTAATACTAGAAACCATTGTATTAAAAGTAGCTAAATCTCCAGAACTTAATGTTCTAGTTTCATTTAAAGTATTAATTTCACCAATTTGTGTTATAGCTCCAGAAGGAACATTAGAACGAAGACCATTAGAAACTCTATAGGTTATTGTCAATGTTGTGTTTCCTGGCGCAAGACCAAATGAATTACTATTTGTAAAATTTAACGTATCAAGTGACACGTTGGTCATATTCTGCAAATATTGTTGGTCATACACAGATTTATAATCTGGATTTTCGTATACGTCACTCAGATCACCAGTGCCAGAACCAAATACCAATTCTATTTTATTATTTCTATTTAATCTGGTAATAAATCTACGATTTACTTTTACTGGTTTGATTGTATATAAGGGAGCAACAGAGGAACCATTTGGATTTGTTAGTACATCTTCAAAGCGATAATCTTGAGATAGGTTATCAACTTCATACCAAGTATTTCCTTCACTATCAACAACAGAAACTATTTCCACTGCATTATCGTTTGGAAGTTCTACTTTTAAAAATTTACTTGGAGTTCCAACAACATATTCTAAACTTTTCTCTGTAGCAGACACCAATCTACAAGTTTTAGAAACTAAGAATGTAGATGGTAGCCCAGTTCCACCATCTAATGAATAAATTTTAACTTCTCTGTTAGTAGAATCGCCAAAATCACATATATCTTGGGTAAGAAAAGTTCCTGCGTCAAATTGTGTTGTTGCTCTAAAACTTGATCCCGCGGCAATTCTTGGTAAAAATCTAACATCCATATCACCTTCACTATCTGCCGGAACCAGTGTGGATATAACAGCTTTACAATGAGATGGAGAGGTTAATCTTGGTTTAAAACCTAAACCCTGTGCAATTGCAACAATATTTTCTCGTTCCTCTGCATACGCTAATAAACTTTCCTTAAACGAGTTATCTGTATAAAAAGAAAGCACATCTCCAATATAAGAAGCCATATCAATAAAGATAGAGCCGGGTGACGTGTCACTAAAATCTTGGTAGGTATCTGGAAAGTAAAACTTAGCAAAATCAACCAAATTTTTCTTAAACTCAGAGTAATCCTTGTTTAAATATTTTACCTGTTTTTTATCTACTTGGTCAGATAATACAACAGCCGAAGTTTTACTAATCGCCATTTAATATCCTCAAAAATTTATTAATACTTCATCGGTGAAGTTAGGATTTTCAGATAACCTATATTTTACGTACATATTTGCTCTATAATTGTTTTTATCGTCGTCGGTTGGTTGAAAAACGAATTCTTCTAATTGTAAATATGGCATCCACTTTTCAACTGCATCTTCAACTGTTTGTCTTGCATTAACAGAAAAATCATCATTGTTAAAATCAAAAACTAATTTATGAATATCACAACCAAACTCTGGGTTGTTGAATCTTTCGCCGGGGATTGTTAAAATTAAATTAATAAAATTACTCTTGACCTGTTCTAATACAGTTTCGGATGTTTGAAAATATCCTCCTGTTCCTCGTTCAAGTGGTAATGTGAATCCCCTAGCCATTTATTAGATTCCCATTTTTTTCATCAACGCACCGTAATCTTTATTCATTACATCAAATACTTCTTGATGTTTTTCTGTAATTGGACCACCATTAAATGATTGTGGTAATGACGGTGGTTGACCAACTTTAACATTTTGTGTATTGAAATTAAACGAGTCCATGTCCATGCCTAACTTAGATGTAAACATTTCTCTAAGTGACTCTCTTGTCATGTCGGCTGTTCCACCAGTACCCACTTGAACAGATTCGGTTTGTAATTGTGGTTGTGGTCTATTAGTCATCATTAAGTCAAACATTTCGGCTTTGACTTCTTTGATAATTTCTGCCTTTTGATGTTCAATTTCTTTTCTAACAAACTCTCTGATTAATTTGGATAATTCTTTACTAGTCATAATATACTCCTATGTTCCTTTATAAATAGTTCAGTCTCTTATTTTAACTAGGTTGCTTTTTATTGAAGACATATTTAAAGTTTGTAATAAAGTATCTACTTGTGTTAGTGGTGGAACTGTGCCGGGTCTTTTGGACAATAATTTTAAACAAACAACAATTGTATCTAATATAGTTCTCAATTCATTATATTTAACAACAGAATTTAAATCAATTGTGGTTCCTAAAAATATCTGTCCTCCTAAACTAGACACAGGATTTAAATAAATATCATTTCCCACATCAACGACCATATTTCTGTTACTACCAAAAATAGTATCTCGTTCTGATGAAAGTATTACATCATTTTCTTTTGAATTTAAAACAATTCTACCACTGTTCAAAATTGCTTGATTTTCAGACAATACAGTTTTACTATTTCCTGTTCCATCATTTATTGTTGGCTGATACTCGGATGAGAACCAAGGTCTTAAGGTAAAAAAGTTGGAAGAAAAATAAAAATTTATGTCTTGTTTTTCTGACATAACAAAACACGAAGAATCTAAATTTATATCTTCTACAACCAATGGAGTTACTACTTCACTGTTTAATGTTACATTTGGTTCTTCTCGTTGACCAACTCTAAAAATTAGTAACGCATCATTATTAAATTTATTAGTTGGGCCTAGAATTAATTTATCTTCTTTGACATCTGTTTTTTGATTAAATGCATCTTGTATTTGAGATGAACCCAATCTAATAGAAACCCCATATCTATTTTGAAAAATTATGTCACCATCAAAATTTTTCAGAGGATATAAGTTTTGTTTTTGTCTATATTTTTCCTCTCCTATATTTTCAATTGGTTGTTCTGAATATATAGGGGGACCACCCTGTCGTCTTAATAGAATAGAACCACCCAAATCTTTGGTTCTATTTCTCGCAGTTAATGTTTCAACAATATTTGGATAGGCGTTATACTGTAAAGTATTATTTACATTTATTCTAGTAGAATAAAAATATTGTTCAGATTTAGATTTATAATTTGGCATTCTGTAAATAATTACGGATTCACCAATTAATGGTAATTCTTGAACACCAAGATCAATAGGAGTAGCATAACTAGATCTATCAGAAGTATAGTTCTGGGCAATATCTTCTATAAATTTAAATTGAATAGTTCCAACCGCTAATTTAGGGTAATTATCGTGTTCTTCGTTTCTAACTATATCAGTGACCACTCCAGTGGTTACGTGTTTTCTGATAATTTCATCGTCGGATACATAAATCGGATCGTCTAATGTAGAAAAAAGATTTCTTCTAGCCATACTAACTTCTCAGATTTTGTAGTTCTTCTTCAACCTGTTTTGCCTCTTCCTGTAGTTCATCAATCTCAAAACTGATGTTACTGAGAAGTTGGTTCTTTTCTTCTTCTGTTAGTAAGTCGGTGGAAGAAGAAGCCTTGGCACCAATAGACATAGCTCTCTGGGCGATTTGAGCGACACGAACAATATGTTCGTCATTCTTAACATTGACCTCCATAAAATCTTTGATGACGGGAGCTATCACCGCTGCATCTTCAGGAGTTCTAATGAGTTGTGTAAGTTTAAGAATAAATGTATTGATTTGTTCTCTTTTACTTTCTGTATTTTTGTATATGTCTTTAAAAACATCGGATAATGTTTTATTGTCAAATACTGGTTGTTCCATAATAAATCTCCATTTACTATAAATATTTACTTGTCAAGGTATTCGGAGATTCTGCCGGTTTTTTGAAAGTATTTATATTGTCTGTCAAGTAAAACCTTTAGTTCTTTTACAATTTTTGTAATATCACTGGTCTTACAATCTGTAATGTCTCGTATCATTAGATAGATTGCTTTTTTGTTAAAATTATTGATGTGATTAGACTTACTTAAAAGTAGCAATATTGCATAACCAATTTCCGAATCTTTGTCTTTTGGAAAAATTTGGTGTAAGTTACCGTCCCAATATTTTATGAATAATTTTATAAACTCAACTCGTTCTGGTTCGTGATATGAATCATTGGGGTCTATGACCAGAGTATCTTGAACAGAATAACTTTCATCGGTTTTGTCGGATAAATAAACCGTGCGTTTCTCTTCTTTGTATCGTTTGTTATTCTGGAGTATGAGGTAGTTTTTAGCTACAACCGAAAAGTAACTGAATGATTTGCCTTTGTCTTCAGTAAAATTTGGGAGCTTTAAAATTAAATAAGAAATAACCTCGCTTTTAATATCCTCAAATGAACCATCCATATAAGGAAATTTAAAACGATTGATTATGTTTTCGGCCATCTTGTCTAGTGGTTCGTATATGTGGTCCCTAAATATTTTTTCTCTAAATAACTCATCTGGTTCTTTATTATAACGAACGATAGCGTCTTCTGTTTCCTGTGTCCAATAAACCTTACCCTTCGGTGTTCTCCGTCTCTTCTTCGGCGACATATATTAGCTTCCTTAGACCCCCAATGGTGTCTATTAATTGTTCAAAAAGTTGTCCTACTTCGTCATCTTTTTCAAACATTTGCCGTTTATCTAAACTTCTAGATGTCGCTAATATCTCTGACGCTTCATCGTAAAACCGAAGGATTGTAGCTTCGTATCCTTCTGTAATATCTTCAAATTGTTCTAATTTTTTCAATGTAACATATGAACTATAAATTAAAGCAACATTGAGAAGAATAGATGTAACCAGCAATGCCCAAAACATAACTTTATAACTCCTCTAAATTTAATTCGTAATCTGTAAATCTTTCCATATACTTTGTAATTGTCATACCATTGGAATCTGTTGTTCCAACATTATTTTCTAAAAACTTTTTCATTCCTCTAGCACCAGCGAAATGTGCTCCTGCCAAAATAGACGATGGTGTCAAATATATTCCGTTGTGCATTGTATATCCATATATCATAATATGATGTTCTAGATTTGTATAATTGTCCCTTAAATACTGAACCATTACACTATCTTGTAACTGAGGACTATTCAAGAATTGTTCTCTTGTTACATCATGACCCAAATGTTTTAGAGTTCTGGGACTAAATTGATACTTGCCCATAAACCCAAAACGGTTTACTGCATCATACCTACCATTACTTTCTAACTCACCAATGGCGTCCATTAATTCCTGTAACTGGTGTTCCTTTGGTGGTTCACTTACTACTATTTCTTCTATCTTAACGACAGGTATTTCTTCTGTTTTTTCATAAGTAAAGCTACTTAAACTAATTACTGCTAAAAAGCTTAACATAAGTCTAATTTTCATTTTGACTCCTTGTTAAGTGAAACAATTATAACAGGTGGGGCATCGCCTCTCGTAACCCATTTGTGGTCACCGATACAAAGTTACCATTGACATATAATTCGTCAATTGTTTTGGCTCCCACATAACTCATTGCTGACCTTACTCCATCCATAATTTCATTTACTATTCTCTCAACAGAACCCTTCATTGGAACCATAGCTGCGGTTCCTTCAATGTTATTCATATCAGTTGAGGAAAGAGTTTTTTGAACATCACTGGCGGACCCGTGGTAAATCTTCATTCGTTGTCTCTTTCCATATGACCCAAAGTGCATAACATCGCCGGGGGTTTCATCCGTTCCAGAAATCATTGAACCAAGAATTACCGAAGAGGCACCTGCGACTAATGCTTTAGCCACATCACCGGGGTAACGAGTTCCACCACATGAGATTATGGGTGTGTTCGCGACAGTTGAGGTTTCGTATAGACACGAAACTTGTGGGATACCCACACCTGTTCTAATGCGAGTCTCACACACTGAACCACCACCTATTCCTACTCGTAGTCCATTAGCTCCCCAGTATTCTAAATCTTCAACTGCTCTGGCGGTTGCTATATTTCCTGCGATTACATCAAACTCCATGTTTGGCAACTCCCTTAACATCTTAAGTTCTTCAAGGGTATGTTGCGTTGACGAATGGTGACCGTGTGCAATATCTATAACCAAAACGTTGGCTCCAGCCTCAACCAACGCTCTTGCTCTATATATGTCCTGTTCTTTAGCTCCAATAGCAGCTGCAATAACAGGTTTCGTATATCTATAAGTAGTTTCTTTTGTTTTAGAACAAACAGAATCTATGATATATTTCAACTTACTGACCATTGCTACTTGTTCATCTATTGTATTAAATCTATGAATAATACCAACTCCACCCAATTCCCACATCTTGAATGCCATATCAAATTCACAAATGGAAGCCATCGGTGAGGCAATTAATGGAATATCAATGTGATAATTTTCGGTGAATAATGTAGATGTGTCACAATGTGAACGAGATTGAATCTCACTATATTGTGGAACAATCTGAACATCATCAAATGTATATGTGGGTGTTATTTTAGATAGTTTCGTATAAGGCATTTTGTGCTCTCTGTCTGTCAATATCTTTAATGTGGTAAAGCGCCCATTCTTTTTCTTCTGGTAATGTGGTGAATGATTTGTGACCAGTAATGACCTCATGCACCTTGTTTTTCCACTTGATTTCTGGTTTATTTTGGAAGATTCTGGTTTGGAAGTCAGGCCACATTACCCAACCCATTTCGTTAACTCTCCAACGCCATTTTTGTACATCTTCCTGTGTTAAACCATTTACTATATTTACTCTTGGAACAGCAATTAAATCAGTGTCTCCATTATATTCAAGAAGAGTATGTAAATTAGTTGCTAAATAATCTGACATATATTCATCAGCATCAATCTGGAAAATCCATTTATTATTACATTGTTCTTTGCCAAAGTTTTTATGTTCAGCAAAATTTCCATTCAGATGATGTGAATAAATTTCAATATCCAGTTCTGAATTATTATCTTTAAAATTTTCTAATAGAGATAATGTTGGATAATCTGAAAGATCAGATAGAAATACTATTTCATCTTCTTCTGTAGCTACATCTTTTAATTGGTCTAGAAGTTTTGGAATATATTCCTCTTCATCTTTAACCGTTACAAGAAAACTAATCATGACCACCTATCCTTGTCAAGTGCCGAAGTCATTCCAGTATTTGAATAGTGCAAGTTCTTTGGACTTTGCTTCTAAGTCAATATCAACAGGCATATCATATGTGTTAATAGGGTTGTAAAGATAGTCAGCGTGAGCGGTATTTTTAGACTTACCATCCTCGTATTGCTGTCTACTATCTGAATAGTGGAATAGAGGTGTATGGTCACCCCATGTTTCATACGCCATAAAAAATGCATCTTCTTCAGATACATCATCAGTATGAAAAGTATGGTGGAAATAGTCAAATGTAATTGGTGTATCGTCAAGGATATCACATAGTTGTTTGACCGAATATAGAGAGGCTTTGTCGTCGTTCTCAACTACGAGGCGTGACCGAGCAGAGTCGGAGAGTCGGTCAATGCTGTTGAGGAAACGCTTGATAGTTTGTTCCTTACTGGAACCCTTGGAACCGATATGAATATTAATAGGATACTCATATGTCTTGGGTAGTTCCATGAGGTCAAAGATTTTTGCGTGGTGGTCAATATTATGAATAGAATTTTGAATGACCGACTCACGTTCAGAACCCAACTTGACAAAATGACTAGGATGAAAGGATACACGAATACCAGATAGTTTAATCAACTGCCCTATCTCTCGTAATTTATTAATTATCTTGTTGTTGTCTGGCAGGTCTTCTATCTGGTATTCAGTTTCCCACGGGAATAGATCAGAAGTAATACGATATAGTCTCACATTATTCTGAATATTCCAAGTAATAATTTTATGTAAGTCACGCACATTTTCAAGAGCCAATTCAGAGGCATACTTGATGCCTTTGGCTTTGAAGGTGCGTTGAATCATACTACGAGAGGTTTTGATACCTTCGTCGGCAAGAGTCAAATTTATACAACAATAACCTAGATTAGTCATATTATGGTTGTCTACGCATTCCCCATCTGTTTTTTACAGGAGGTTGAAAGTCTACTTTAGGTTTACTCTCTAAATCTAACACCCCCGCACCCTCTTTGTCAAGATGTTCTACATCCTCTGTTACAATTTTTTCTGTAACATAGTCTTCGGCGTCATCTACGAGTATTTCTATAGTTTCTTCTTTAGTAGGTTCTTTTTCCTCTACCTCTTTGTAAATTTCGTATTTCTTTTCGTCTTTGACTATATTTGGTAACATAGAAAGTCGGTTGTATCCAACGACTAATGATACTGCTAATGGGTCAAAAACAAAGACAATTAAGAGTGCAAATATGTTGACCACCTTGTCCATTGACCAACCTGTAAGATTGGACATATAACGGAGTGGACCGATTTCAGCAGCCACTTCGTTGTTTGCTTCTAGGTCAATTCGTTGTATGTCTAGTGATGTAATACTATCGGTTGCCTCCTCAATTCTGGATGATATTTCATCTCTTTCTTGAGTAGCATTATCAAGTTGTTGTTGGATAGCATTTCGTGTTGCACTTGATGTGCTGGTGACCAACTGTCCTGTAGCTTGGTCAACAT
>Ga0208644_1003982_pt1 | contig 11272 bp, 17 predicted proteins | sample VirMetDEL_Nov_18_FD_184517 | JGI IMG/M metagenome (GOLD analysis project Ga0208644, IMG submission 184517) | Aqueous microbial communities from the Delaware River and Bay under freshwater to marine salinity gradient to study organic matter... | ecosystem: Environmental > Aquatic > Marine >... | reverse complement strand
AAAGAAACGTGAACAGAGTTTTTGTTGTTCAAGAGATGCCCAATCATGACATTTCCCCTGCCATGAAGTTTGGGAAAATTGAAATCCTCTTGCCGTCCAACGCCCAGATTGCTTTTTCTACCACGCCGTCAGTACGTCGGATGCGCAGAAAGCTGATGGACTTTGGCGACGATGATTATCTTTTACTAACTGGGGACCCTGTTGCTATCGGATTGGCTTGTGCGATAGCATCTTTCAATAACGGTGGCCGCTATACGGCGCTAAAATGGGATCGACGGGAGTACATTTATATCCCCGTTCGTATCGATGTAACTGAGAAAGGAGAAAGTGATGAGTGATATTAATGCCCTCTTTGAAGAGGATGCTGGCGCATTGCAGGTCAAGAATGAAGACCTGTCTTCCGTAGGTGCTTTGGCCAAACGGGCAAAGCAGCTTGAGAAGGAAATCGAAGAAATCGAGTCGGTCCTGAAGGAACGCAAGGATCAGCAACGAAATCTTTTAGAGGAATCAATCCCTGCCATGCTGCAAGAACTGGGCATGAAGAAGTTCACCATGAACGACGGTAGTGTGATTGAAGTCAAACCTTTTTACGGTGCCAGCATTAAGGAAGAAAATCGTGCTGTCGCTTATGAATGGCTTCGTAAGAATGGCTACGATGACATTATCAAGAATACCGTCTCTGTGCGATTTGGCCGTAATGAAGACAAGTTGTGCGAGAACCTGATCAACCAACTCCGTGAGCAAAACTATCCTGTTGAGCAAACGGAGAAGATTGAGCCCTCAACGCTGAAAGCATGGGCAAAAGAAATGGTGGAACGAGGCGTTGAGTTCCCCACCGAAACCTTTGGTCTGTTTACAGGCCATAAGGCGACAATTAAATCTACCTAACGAACCAAGGAGTAAGAATCATGGCAAAAACTGAAATAGCAACGAAAAAAGAAAACGCATTGGCTGTCGCAGTGTCCTTTGAAGACGATGCAATGCAGGGTGGCTTTGACAATATGAATCAGGAAGACTTTGCACTGCCCTTCCTGCGTCTATTGACGAACACAAGCCCCGAGGTAGGCGAAGTGGAAGGGGCAATGCCCGGCATGATTTACAACACGGTAACAGGACAGCTTTACGATGGCAAAAAAGGAATCACCGTCATCCCATGTGCGTACGTACGTCAGTACATCGAATGGGCCCCGCGGGGGTCGGGCTCGGGAGCCCCGATCACTATCTATCCCGCAACGAGCGATATTCTTAGCAGAACGCACCGGGAACCGGGCGATAATAAAGATTATCTCGACAACGGTAACTACATTGAAAACACTGCCAATCATTACGTGATGATTGTCGGTGAGGACGATGTGCCCGAGCCCGCACTGATCACCATGAAGTCCACACAGTTGAAGAAGTCGCGTAAGTGGAACAGCATGATGATGTCTGCCAAGATGATCGGCAAGAATGGCGCATACACGCCGCCGATGTTCTCGCAACTCTATCGCCTGACCACTCAGGCGGAGTCGAATGACAAAGGCAAGTGGTTTGGCTGGGAAATCGAACGTATTGGCCCGATTGAAAACTCCGAGTTGTATCTCGCCGCAAAAGGGTTTGCGCAAAGCATCAGCGCCGGAGATGTCAAAGTGAAGCACTCGGCAGATGATCTCATGCAAGGCAGCGAAGCCGCGCCGTTCTGATTTACGGGGGAAAGCGGATGCCGAATGCGCTTGTTGGTAATGACCGAAGGTAACCCGTTCGGGGCTAAGGACACAGCGAGTACCCCACCTTTTATAGAGATAGAGAATGGCCGATATAACAAAATTCAAGGCAATATTCAGTGGGTTGGATATTGCCTATGGCACATATGTCATTAAGGGTGAACGGGGAGACGGGAAGCAAAATGGGCAAGCTACGGTTGTACGTAAACCTCCGTCGGATGACCTTTGGGAACGTCATCTTGATGGTGTTGAGCCTTCCCTTGGTATTATCCCTATTCGCGCTGACAATACTTGTGTATGGGGCTGCATCGATATTGACCAGTATCCTATTGATCATCGAGGGCTGGTCGAAAAAATAGCAGCACTCAAGCTACCACTGGTTGTCTGCCGCAGTAAGTCCGGCGGCGCTCACTGCTTCCTGTTCACTACGGAGCCTATCCCTGCGCGGGATATGCAGGAGTACCTGAAAGCCTGTGCCGCACTTCTTGGTGAAGCAGGGCGAGAGATATTTCCTAAACAAGCTGAAATCCTCGTGGACCGCGGAGACACGGGCAATTTCTTAAATCTTCCTTACTTCGCGGGGGATGACGGGACACGATATGCATTCAATGCGGATGGCTCGGCGGCTACGCTCGAGGAATTTTATGCCCTCTACGAAGCGTTCGCTCAAACACCTCCGCTCGTTGTTCCGGAGCCCCCGAAGGTTGCGGAAGCGCCGATTAAAGATGGTCCCCCGTGTCTTCAGGCCCTCTGTGGCCAAGGGTTCCCAGAAGGTACTCGAAACAATGGTCTCTTCAATGTTGGCATCTATCTTAAAAAGCTTGCGCCCGCGTCTTGGGAAGACAAAGTAGTTGAGCACAATCAAAAATATTTCGCCCCGCCCCTTCCAAATAACGAGGTGCAACTTGTTATCAAACAACTGGGCAAGAAGGATTATCGTTACAAGTGTAAAGATGCCCCGCTCAATTCGTTCTGCAACTCTGGTTTATGTCGAACGCGGAAATACGGTATCGGGGGTAATGGTCCTGATTCGCCGACACTTTCATCGCTCTCAAAATATGCCAGTGAGCCACCACTCTGGTTCCTTGATATCAATGGCAGGAGGATCGAACTCGAAACGGACAGTCTCTTCAATCAAGCTGCGTTTCAGAAAGCGTGTCTTGAACGGCTTAACCTCCTCCCACCCACGCTCAAAAAGATGGATTGGGAGAACATGCTTAACGGACTTCTCAAAGAGATGGTTGAGACTGAACAGATCTCGGAAGCCAGCGAGGACACGTCAGTTACGGGCCGTTTCATGGACCTCCTTGAGGAGTTTACTACGCACATGCAGCAAGCCATGGACCGTGAAGAACTCCTTATGGGGAGGCCATGGGTCGATACTGAGGATGGTCGGTGTCACTTTAGGATAAAAGATCTCGAGTCTCACCTCTTGCGTAATAACTTCAAGGGCCTGACCGCGCCCAAGATGGCGCAGCGTTTACGGGACATGGGTGGAGAACCGATCAGCCTATTTTTGAAAGGACGCACCGTGCGTTGCTGGCGCATACCTGCGTTTGCAAAGCAGGATGCTCCGTTCACCACAGAGACTGTACGTCAGCAGGGGAGTCCGTTTTGAAGATACCGCGTATGCCTAAAGCGCCTACGCTGTCTTCCCTGCGGCCAGCAAAGAGGACCACGTATCGCGGGTCAAAAAGAAAAGCGCCGGTCATGGAGCCGCTTGCGCCTCTGCCTAAGGCCAAAAGCGTGGCAGTGCGGAAGGATCGCCCTACGCACATACATCACATTGAAGATCGTTTCATTAAGTCGGGTGAGGCAGAGTTAGCCTATACATTGCGCACATTGACAGAGGTGCACAATATGCTGGTAGCCTCTATGGAGGACAGGTCTTATAAATCTAGCCTAATCCTCACAGAGAAGTTTGACGGTAGCCCTAGCATTGTGTTTGGGAACGATAGGGCTACTGGGAGATTCTTTGTAGCTACAAAGTCCTATTTCAGCAAGACCCCGAAGTTGAATTTTACTGAGGAAGATATTCACCTCAATTACGGTTATTCACAAAATCTTGTTGATAAACTGATTGCAGCACTGAAGTACTTGCCTAAGATTGCACCAGAGACGGGCATATTCCAAGGCGACTTGATGTATGTACAGGGGATGAACGTCGAAGTAGGTACGGACAAAACATCCTTTACCGCGAACACCGTCACCTACTCTTGCTATTCCGATGCGCCTACGGGGAAAAGGATATATGACTCTAGGATAGGTATTGCCGTACACACGCGGCACATTGACGATAAACATCTTCCTGTTGACCTTTCCATCTTTAAAAAAGATGGGGATGTCTTTGTTATTGACCCACGGATCAACCTGAACAAGGCTTATTACCCAGCGGAGTATCAGCGGGAATTTTTGACGTTGGTGCAGGAGATCAATGCCACCCACTTAGTTCAAGAAGAATATACCGAAGTAATGAGGCAATCCGTCAAGCTGATGACGTACATCAATAAGCGAGTGAAAGGAACCGCGGTAGCCCGACAGGAATCTGAGTTTGCTTCGCCCCTATTCGATGCCTTTTTCTTTGTGCATTCACACCTGCAAGCGGCAAAAAAACTGTTGAACAATGCTTTATCTGGCACACGGCAGTTCCACACCGAGATCAATGGCCAAGAGACAAAGGGCGAAGGCTTTGTTGTTATTCACGAACAGAAAGTGAGTAAGATAGTGGACAGAGAAGAATTTAGCCGACAGAACTTTCTGAGGCAAACAGGAATAAAAGAAGGGGCGAAGGCCACTGTCTTTGCCTATGCTCGAATGAACCCTCCTACACGAGGGCATCAGCATTTGATTGAGGAAGTAAAACGTCTTGCCAAAGACAACAATGCGGATCACATGATTGTATTGAGCGCTTCTCATGGTGCAGATAATCCCTTACCTGCTTCTCTTAAGCTGGAATACCTCAATGAACTATTCCCCGACACTAATTTTTTCTTTGGGAACGGTTCTGACTTTATTGGCCGCCTATGTACTCTTTATGGTGCTGGGACAGAACATCTTATCTTTGTCATGGGGGAGGATCGCGCAGATACGTATCAGACCTATCTTGATGCATACAATGGGAGAGACGATTACTTCCACTTCAAGAAAATAACGATGGTATCTGCTGGAGCGCGGAACCCTGACGGCGAAGGTGTTGAAGCTATTTCTGGGACAAGGATAAGAGAGTACGCGGCAGCTAATTACTTCACTGCGTTTTACGAAGACCTGCCAACCACGGCCACACTAGAGTTGGCCCATCGTTTATTCGTTGATGTTCGGAAAGGGCTGGAACCATGACGGCAGTCTGCAAAGTATTCGGGCCTCCCGGATCAGGGAAGACCACTTATCTGCTTAACCGCGTAGAGCAAGAACTGGAAGCGGGCGTTCAATCAGGAAGAATTGGGTACTTTTCTTTCACCAGAAAAGCGGCTAACGAAGCGCGGGACAGGGCTATTGCCAAGTTCCCGCACTTGAGCGAGAAAACCGATTTCCCTTACTTTCGCACACTACATAGCCTTGCTTTCCGATGCCTTGGCACAAAAGCAGATGACATGATGCAGCCAGAGCATTACCATGAGTTTTCACAGCAGACGGGTATTACGCTGGATATCTTAAAAGATGATGAGGAAGGCTATGCAAAAGCAGATAATCCAATTCTCAACGAAATCAACCTTGCCCGAATTCGAGGCGTGGATCTTAGAGAGCACTATAACCAATCGGGATTGGATATTGAATGGCATCACTTTGAGTTTGTGGAGCGAAGCTATCGACACTACAAAACTGCGCGTAATCTACTTGACTTCACCGACCTCCTCGAGATGTCAGTAGTTGATGCTGCACGTCTGCCCTCTTTAGAAGTTCTGATTATCGATGAAGCACAGGACCTGTCTCGCCTTCAATGGCAGATGGTCGAAATACTGGTCAGCAAAGCACAGCGCGTCTTTATTGCCGGTGACGATGACCAAGCCGTATTCACGTGGGCCGGTGCTGATGTGAAATCTTTCCTCGAATTCCAAGGTGACATTCATGTCCTCCAGCAATCCTACCGAGTCCCCGCTTCAGTCCACAAATTTGCAAATAATATTGTCAAAAGAATCAGAAATCGCCAGAGTAAAGAATGGAAACCACGTGACTTTGTTGGGTCCGTCCGAGAGTACTACCGCTTTGAAGACGTGCCTGTTGGCGATGGAGAATGGCTCATTCTCGCTAGTACAAATTACCTGCTCAATCCAATACACGAGTGGCTCAAATCAAACGGAGTTCTCTTTGAACGTAACAGCATCCCCAGTATCTCCCCCCAAATGCTCAAAGCGGTCATCGACTGGGAAAGGCTCCGTAAAGGGCTCTCGCTTGGGTTGAACGACACCCAGAACGTCTACAAATACCTCGGCCCGAGCTTCGTGGCCCGGGGCTTCAAGAACTTCAAGGGTGACCCGGATGTCCTTGAGTACGATTTATCCACCCTGAGTAGTCACTACGGGCTAATGACCGATGCTATCTGGCATGAAGCGCTGACCAGAATCAGCGAGGACAAGCGGCAGTACCTAAGAGCCGTCCTGCGCCGGGGACACAAAATCTCCAACGCGGACCGCATCAAGCTTTCCACGATCCATGGAGCAAAAGGCGGCGAGGCGGACAATGTCCTTCTAATGATGGACATCTCGCCCAAGTTTGCCAAGGATTACGCCGTCAATTCCGACAACGTCAACCGGCTCTTCTATGTCGGCGTGACACGCGCCAAGCAAACCCTGCATCTAGTTTTACCAAAACAACAAGACAAAGGATTTCGGCTTTGAAGACTATGCCATTATTCCCAATGCAGAGCGATTGGGTCGCCCCAGATTCTTTCCCAAACTTATCTACTGCGAAGGAGATTGCAATTGACCTCGAAACTTGTGATCCAAATATGGAATCGATGGGCCCCGGTTGGCCTCGGCGTGACGGGTATATTGTTGGGTACGCTGTTGCTGTGGAGGGCTGGGCTGGATATTTTCCTGTCGCTCATGGTGGTGGTGGCAATCTGGACAAGCGGCGCGTCGAGCGTTGGATTGTGGATATTCTCGCATCCCCTGCTGACAAGATCATGCACAACGCCGCCTACGACTGCGGATGGCTCAGAGCCTCCGGCTTCACCATCAACGGGAGAATCATCGACACCATGATAGCGGCCCCGCTGCTCGATGAAAATCGATTCAGCTACGCCCTAAACAGTCTTGGCTTTGATCATCTGAAGGAAACCAAAAGCGAAGCGGGGTTACGCCAAGCCGCCGGGGACTTCGGTGTACACCCCAAGAAGGAACTCTGGAAACTGCCCGCCATGTATGTGGGCAACTACGCCGAGCAGGATGCCGCCTTAACTTTAAAGCTCTGGCAATACTTTAAGGTCAAACTCCGTCAGGATGATGTGGAGTCGATCTTCGATCTCGAAACGCGGCTCCTGCCCGTCCTCCTAGGGATCACGGAACGCGGCATTCGCTTTGATCGCAATAAGTGCGAACAAACTATCGATAATTTAATCAAGCGGGAAAAGGAACTCCATGCGCTGATCAAGTCCCAGTCTGGGATTGCCGTGGACATCTGGGCCGCAGCCAGCATTGCCAAAGCTTTCGACAAACTTGGCGTGGCTTATCCCAAGACCGAAACCGGGCTACCTTCGTTTACCAAGTCCTTCTTGGACGAATGCCCACACTCGGTTGGCAAAATGATTGTCGAGGCCCGCGAGACCAATAAGACGCACAGCACGTTCCTTGCCCCCTACTTGAACTTCTCCGCCAAGGATGGGCGCATCCACCCCCACGTCAACCAGCTTCGCAACGACGATGGCGGCACAGTCTCCGGACGGCTGTCGATGAATAATCCAAATCTCCAGCAAGTCCCAGCACGGCACGAGATCATCGGACCTATGGTCCGCGGCTTATTTTTGCCCGAGGAGGGTCAAATATGGGCCTCAAATGACTTTTCCTCGCAAGAACCGCGATTATTAGTGCACTACGCCTCATTATTAGGCCTCCCCGGCGCAGAAATCATGGTCGATGCCTACAAGGCCAATCCCGACACTGACTTCCACCAAATGGTGGCAGATATGGCAGGAATTAAACGAAAAGCCGCCAAAACCATCGGTTTGGGGCTCATGTACGGCATGGGTGTGGCCAAACTCGCCAACCAGCTGGACCTAACCCATGAAGAGGCTAAAGAACTTATCCAAACCTTCCACACAAAGGTCCCCTTCCTTAAAGGCACCGTCAACGCAGTCATGCGCCGCATTGAACACCCTGCTTCCGGAGGCGCTATTCGTACCCTCTTAGGACGTAAATGCCGCTTTCCCCTATGGGAACCCATGGAGTGGGGCAGCAACAAGGCATTACCCTACGAACAGGCGGTCGTGGAATACGGCTCACGGATCAAGCGTAGCGGCACGTACAAGGGATTAAACAGGCTCATCCAAGGATCAGCCGCAGATCAGACCAAAATGGCCATGGTGGCCCTCCACGAAGCCGGAGAGCACCTTCTCTTGCAGGTGCACGATGAGATTGTTTTGAGTGTCGAGGACCGGGGTCAAGCAGAACGCGCCGCGGAGATCATGGCTAACTGCGTCAAGATGGAGATACCCAACCGGGTGGATGTGGAAGTCGGCCCCAGCTGGGGCGAAGCGAAATAAACCAACACGGATGGAGAGGCTGCATTCCCAACGGTTGTGTGCGATATGCCACTATCACCCTTCGCCTCCCCATGCGTCTTGGCCCGTTAACTCATTCTTGCATAACGGCGAAGCTCTTCCACCGAGCGCCCCGTCTTATCATGCAGCCGCATCAAGGTATACGCAGACAGCTTCGCCCCGGCCCGAAGCTTGGATATCTGCGCCTTGGACATCAAAAAGAAATCGGCTAGTTCTGTATCAGTTTTGAAATTCTTCTCTTTTTTTATCTCATTGAACAATTTGTTCACGATTCTGTCTCCGAAAACTTCGTCTTCTCCACATATTTCATCGCCGAATACGAATCGATGAATTCCATGTCCTGATACTTGAACGTGCCATCCAATACATGCTTCGTGATCCGCGCCAGTATCTGACCGTCGCCATCCACAAGACATAACCCACCGTGGACCTCGGTCCACCGATTCTTCTTCCTCATTCTTCCTTCCCCTTAATTAAATCAATCATCTCGCAATACGCCGCCCTGCTGTGCTCATGCGTCTTGGCTGTCACCATCTCATGCGCCACCTTAAACAGCTTAGAGTACTTGCGCAACGCTATTGCCGCCTGATTGTCCATGTCACTCCTCGCATGATCCTCTAAATAATCCGCCAATTCCTTTAACGTGGGCCTTGATCTTATGTTCACCAGAGTGCCTCCCCATGCGTCTCAACAGTCGGTTTAGGTGGATGCTCGGCCTCCTTCATCCGAACCACAATCCTCCACCCATCCTGCACGAACCGCGCAGCTTCCCACCGGGTCCAGAACTTCCGGAACAATGTATTGTCCTCGTCATAGACCCAGTACCTCATGATTTCACCTGCGGTGGGCAAAGGAACTCGATCCGCTCAACGGGCCAACCCGTCTTCTTATGCACCTTCAAAATAAACTCCGCACTGACCTGATTTGTACCATGACGGAACTTGGATAAGCCACTGCGCAACACCCCCAACTCTTCTGCCATCACGCCATCACTAGACCAGCCAAACTCCCGACGCAATGCATCCAACAAAGGATGCGGCCAGTTCTCCAGCACCGCAGCATTGCCCTTACGTACACGCTTTACCTTTTCCATCACTTTACCTCCCTATTTTTTTTAAATAAATAATCTTCACGCACCTCGGACGGCGGCACCCAACCTTGCTTACGCCATACCGCCTGTACATCTGCGCCAGAAGTCCATTTAAAATTGTCCAGAGGACTCATCTTTTGTTCATGCTGCACCTCGGGCACCACTAATCGGTCTACTCCAACTACTTTAAATTTTAAATCGGTCTTCATCATCTCTCCTCTCTTAGTGACCATTATCCAGCCCATCCCTTTCGTTAAAGAAATCAATCGCTAAAGCATCCAACCCATTGTGGATAAAATCCATCCCTTGTTGTATATCTTCAAACGAACCATCATCCACCCCAGCGGCCACAAAAGACACTAAACCCATAATCAGCGCTGGCGCAATAACCCTGTTGTCATAATCCCCCATGGATTGCAGAGCGAGGACCGAGGCCTCCCGAACCTCGGCCATGAAGTTTTCCATGCCCTCCGGCAAAACCCCCGCGCTCATTGGTTCGCCTCATTGACAACAAACTCCACAAAGTCATCGTAATCCGTAGTCAGCAAGTCTTCCTTTGACAGGCCATACTGATTCAAAATCACTTCACGCAACATCGTCAGAGAGGACTGAATTATTAAATCCTCCTTTAATAACATTTTCAATGTTGGGTCCTCTGCCAACCTCTCCAAAATACTCGCCGCCTCATTGGCCACATACTGCTGGTCTATCCAATCATTCTGGTTATCCATTATCTCTCCTCGTTATCCATAAAAAAGGCAATCGCCAAAGCAATTACCAACACCAGCAACAACATCCCCGCACCTATCAACGCCGCACCCGTGAATGTCAACACATCAAACGTGATCATCTTGCTTTTCCTCCCAATATTGGATTTGATCAAGTCGCGCAATTGCGCTCTTTAATTCACGCCTATATGCATCAACAAGTTTTTTACTTTTCATATCAAACCAAATACCAACAACTTCATCATCTGCCAACAACCGATTAAAAGCGATCATTTCATCAATGATGTGTTGAAAACTAAATTCAAATTTCAACTCCATAAAATCAGCTTGGTCATCGTGCCAATCCAACGGAATTTCTGAACCGTCATTCCATAAGCACATATAGATGGATAAATTACCGTTGTCATCTAATTCATCAAAAATACATTCATCCGAAATAACAATTGTTCTCTGTGTCATGTGTTCTTCTCCTTTAGCTTGGCTTCGATGGCTTCAGCAAACCATTTAAAACCTAACGGCAATCGTTTTGCTTCGCCGTCAGTTTGTGCTAAACAGTCAAACATTTCCTCATCCGTCAGCCCCTGCCATTCGCGTTCTGGAACCATCCTTTTCCCGTCACTTACACGCTTTACTTTTCCTTCGTTCCAATCTTTTATAAATTCAGCCTCGTAATCTGGTTTGCGCTGTGGTGCCGAATTCCAATCGCACTTACACTGTGGAAGAGTAGAACTCATTGCACCGTCAGATTTTGATAAGCCGCATTTTGGGCAGTTATAAATCATGTGTTCTTCTCCTTTAGCTTGGCTTCGATTTCTCTTGCAAACGCAACCATTTCTGAATCGCTGCAAGGTTCGCTGTATGAATCGTAAATCTCATCATCCGTCAGCCCCTGCCATTCGCGCTGTGGTGGGGCGGTGTAGAGTGGCAACCAACCGTTTTCTTTCGCCCAATCTTTATGCACGGTCACGTTACCGTATGCTCCCGGCTCATGCCACGCCACAGGTTCTAGTTCAGGCTGCGCGAGTCGGGCGCGGAG
>Ga0208644_1003973_pt1 | contig 11284 bp, 12 predicted proteins | sample VirMetDEL_Nov_18_FD_184517 | JGI IMG/M metagenome (GOLD analysis project Ga0208644, IMG submission 184517) | Aqueous microbial communities from the Delaware River and Bay under freshwater to marine salinity gradient to study organic matter... | ecosystem: Environmental > Aquatic > Marine >... | reverse complement strand
TGATATTATTATAGCAGGTGATTCATCAAACCTATCAAGAAGAGAATATAGCGACATTAGTAGAGTAAATGGTGGTCATAGAGATTACTATCAAGAATCAGTAAACGAAGAAGAAAAATCATTCACTGATTATGATAATAAAGAATTAGCTGCTTATTGTAAAAATAATCCCACAGATAAAAAAGCAGCATCCGAACTTCATAAGCGTTCTCAAAATCTTAAAAATTTAAGTAGAACAGATGAAGCTAAAGACAATATCAAAGTAGGTGATATGGTTAAAGTTAACGGTGGAGGTACTTACAAAAGAGTAGAAGGTACTGTTGGTGGTAAACCTGCTTTCGTTCGAGTTGAAAACGGTAAGGAAGGAAAAAAGAAAACTGGCTTAGTTGATTTTGTTAAAATAGACAAAGTAACTGAAAATAAACCAGTAGCAAATCCTAACAAACACATTAAAGGAATCCAAATTCAATTAGATCAATTAGGTGTTAAATATGAAATGGATCCTAAAAATAAAGTTCAACCATTTAAAGTAATTTACAAACCAGTAAATAAAGATGATGAATGGTATGATAACTTTGATGATCTTGTTTTTAGATACAATCTTAAAGGTGTTGTAAAAACATCAATGAATGAAGCTTCTAAAGAAGCTGAAGGTCAAATGGCTGCTACTAAGGGTAAAAAATATGATGAAAATCCTTATAAAAAAGGAACTAAAGATCACTTAGAATGGTCTAAAGGACATAACTCAGCTAGAGCTAGGAAAAGTAGCATGTCAGAAGCTTCTAAAGAAGAAGAAAACGAATTCCATAAAGAATTAGACAAATTAGTTCACAAAACTTTTGGCCACAGTAGTGATGAAAAGAAAAAAACGAATGAAGGTGCTGTTGAAATAATGGACGCTTATAATCGTATTTTAGATTTACTTAAAAAAGAATCTCGTGCTTTAAATGATGACGATTCATATGCTTTAGGTTTAAAATTAAGAGCATGGTTTGAAAAAAACATCATTAAAGAAACCTCTCAAGATTTATCTGAAGAAGTTGACCAAAGAAACGCTGACAGTTATGCTTATCAATTTATGCAATACTTTGATAAAATGAGCGGGGTAGTTAGACATAACTTTGGAGACGATACTAGAAAAGAATTTGAAAGATTAGTAAAAGATAAGTTCTCTAGATACATAGTAAATGAAGGTGATCTTGGACATGCTGAAGTAAAAAACGTAGAAAAGAATTTATCTTCTGCTAAAAAAGAAGAGTTAGCTAAATTGATAAAATCTGGAGAGATTAAAACAAGTAAAGATCTTAAAAATTGGCTATCATCTAAAAAAGAATCAGTAAGTGAAGAAGAATTAACCGAAGCTTACGTTCCTCAAAACATCAAAGAATTTGCTAAAAGAAAAGGTGTTTCACGTTTAGTAAACACTGTAGCAGGTTGGGTTGAAAAAGTAGGAGCTAGAATTACTGGAGGAACTGCCATTGGAAAATATTACAATACATTAGTATTAGATATGGGTTACCAAACCAGCGACATTCGTATCAATTGTGATGAAGAAACAGTTGAATTGTATTACGAACCAGTAAATAGCTTTGCTGATTTTAAACGTGTGTTTATGGAAGAAGAATCTCGTAAACAAGCTGAACACGATGAGGAAACTTTACGTCGGGAACGTGGTTTAGAAGAAACAGCTGCTTATATCGCTGAAACTATCAAATTAGGAATGATGGTAAACGAAGAACTTTGCGAAAAAGGCAAACGCTATATTAAAGCAAGACAAGCCGCTGGTGAAAAATCATCCGCTTACCTTTCAGGTCGTGCTGTTAGAGTATGTAAAGGACAAATCGATTGGCCTAAAAAAGGTAAAAAGAAATAAAAATAAAAAAAAATGGATACGTTTGATTTTAAAAAATATATTGCTGATAACCCATTATTAAAAGAAAACATCTTAAGCGAAGAAGAAATAGCCCAAGATATTTCAGCAGAATTAAAAAAAGGTTTAGCTGCTTTACAATCTCAAGTAAAAAATGTAAAACCATCTCCTAAAGACGAAGAAATTAATGAAATTGGAATCGTAGGAATTAGTTCCTTAATAGTAGGAGCCCCAGGGCTAGTTAAACTTTTAGGAAATGTAGCTAATGGAGTAACTGATATTATAAAAAAAGGAACAGATTCTGCTGTATTTGATAAATCCACATATAAAAAAGGAGGAGGTAAAAATCTTACTCAAACTAAATGGGGTAAAGCTATTATAGATTTTGGTGAAAAATTTGAAGAATTGTATATTGATTCTATTGGTGGGTGGTTACAAGCAGCTTTCCCATCAAAATACAAAGGTCAAGACCCACACGATAAAGAAGATAAATTATATAAAGATGCTCATAAAATATATGCTGGATTATTAATTGCCGGGGCTATTGGTGCAGGTTATGAAGCAGTTAACGCTCATAATGCTTTAATGGCTGGGTTTGAAGGTGGAAGTGCTGGGTTAAAAGGTAAAGAAGTAGTTGATTTAGCTAAAAAAATCGCTGCAGTATAATGACAAACGAAAGACTACAAGAAATTATTGCAGAATCTCTCCGCGATTGGTTTAAAAAAGAGGATTGGGTTCGCATTGATACGGCTGGTAATATTACCGGTCCTTGTGGTACTATGAAGAACAAGAAAAATCCTTCTCGTTGTTTGCCAAAGAAAAAAGCACAATCCTTAACCAAAGCTGAAAGAGCATCAACTGCCCGCAAGAAAAAGGCAGCAGGAGCTAAGGGTAAACAGTTTGTAAAAAATACAAAACCCGCAAAATATAAAAAAGGAACGTATCATTCAAAGAAAAAATGATATTTATAATAAAAATCTTATATAATGGATAACTTTGATTTTAAAAAATACTTAGCTGAAGGTAAATTAAACGAAAATAAGTTTGATGTTGCTACAACAGAAAAAATTGCTCAAGCAGTAGCAGATGCTTTTACAGCTGACGATGAACTAGACCTAAAATATACAGTCCACCCAGGAACAGAAGAAAGTTCATTTGACCTTGATGTTAAAAGAGGTACCAACACCCCAGATCAAGATTCAAGTGGACAAGATATCGATAACTACCTTGGCGATTTCGCAGGTGGTTCTTTCTATATTAAAGATGGAGTAGTTTACAACGCTGCTATGCGTAATGCTCCTGTTGCTAATGTATCGGCCGAAGGTGAAGTTGAAATGATTTCAGCTGAAGATTCAAGAGCTGCTATTGGTATGGAAGAAAACAAAGAAGAAAAAAAATCAAATAAAATGAAAAAATCCGAATTAAAGGAAATGATCCGCACTGCATTTCTTAACGAAACAGAAATCGAAGAAATTGATATGCTAGAAGCAGAAGAGGAAGATGTTGAAGTAGAAGATACTGAAGAAATCGATGTTGACACAGATGCTGAAACTGTAGACGCCGGTGAAATGGAAGTAACAGCTAATGCCGATGCTGGTTTAACTGGTGAGAAAAAGGAAGTTCAAGATAATTTAGAAGCTGCTCTTGAAGCTGCTAAAGCTATAGGTGACCAAAAATTAGTAGACCAAATTGGTAACTCAATCACATTCTTTACTCGTACACACGTAGTAGGTAAAGCTGAAGTAGCTGAAGAAATTGGTATCGATATTGACAACCCAGCTACAGATGCTGAAGTTGGAATGAAATTAGATGAATCACTTAACCGCATGCAAAAACTTGCTGGTTTAATTAAATAAATAAAAGATATGAACACTCAAGAATTAAAAGAACAAATCGACGCATTGTACGAAACTTTTTGTACTGAACACGAAGGTAAATCTAAAGCAGCACACGGGCGTGCTCGTAAAGCGTTAGGTGAACTTAAAAAACTAGTAACCGAATATCGTAAAGCATCAGTTGCTGAAGATAAAAAATAATAAATAACAATGAACAACTTTGATTTAAAAAAATATTTAGCTGAAGGTCGCTTATTTGAAGAAGAAAATAAAACTTTAGGTAAACCTACAGATTGGGCTGATTTAGATGCAGATTTCTCCGATTCTTCTGAAATATCTTTTCGAAATAGGGATACTTATTTTAAAGTTAATATAGAACAATTCCAACAAGATTTTAATGGATTTGTTGTTGATACTAAGGGGAGAAAAAGAGCTATAGATAAAAAAACATTTGACGTTACACTTGAAGATTATGAGGAAAACTGGCCTGATGAAGATTAATACAATACTATAGATAAAAAATAATGAATAGCATGAACAACTTCGATCTAAGAAAATATTTAGCTGAAGGTCGCTTATTAAAAGAAGCAGAATCAAAAGTATACAAATATGCTTTTCTTTTTGATGGAGAAGAACTATCAGTTTTTACTCAAGAAGAGTTTGATAATTATGTTAGTGATATGGCTGAAGATGATTTCGATGGTGATAAGGGAGAAGTTATAAAGTGGATGAATGATGATAGAAATATATTAAAAGAACTACCTAATAAACCTTATCTATTTATTTTTGCTAATGATGAAGACCTTGATTTTCTTTCTGCCAATAATAAGGAAGAATTTACAGAAATTGTTAATGACGAATTTCATGGTGAATTAGAAGGTGATGTTGATGAAATGTTTAGTGACATATGCCGATATGCAGATGAGTCTTATATCGATGGTGATTCGGGTAAGGTACAAATAGTAATTGAAAATGGTCAAATTGTAGCTCAAGGAAAATAAAAAATAAAATAAAATAAAATGATCAACGAACGCAAACTTACCAAAGCTGAACTCAACAAAAGAGAAGATATCGTAAAAGATATGAAAAAAAACAAGCGTGCTTTAGTTAAAAAGTATGGTAAGGATGCTGAACAAGTAATGTATGGTCGCGCCACTAACATAGCCAAAAAACAAGCCGAAGGTATGAATCAAGACAAACTTAGAGAGATGCTTCAAGATGCTCTTCAAAATCCGAAAAAAGCCGATTTAGATAAAGACGGTAAACTTTCAGACTACGAGAAAAAACGTGGCGCTGCTATCGAAAAATCAATGATGAAAGAAGATTGGGGTAGTTCAGATCAATCAATCATGAACCAATCTATTCATAGAGATTTAGGTAACCCAACAGAATTCCCTGGTTTATCTCAAATTATGGATGCTGCTGAATCCGCAGTTGACTTTTATTGGGACGATTGGGATGAATACCAAACAGATAGAGATGGTTTAATCATGTCTGCAGCTCAAAGATACGCTAGACAATACCACCCAGAATTTATGGCTATGGCATCTAAAATGATGGAGCCAATTGATGAAATGGACATTAACGACCCAGTCTTAATGAAAATGAGAGCTGCTAAAATGAAGATTAATCAACCTAAAAAATCTATTAATCCTAATTACGCAGCAGTTAAAAATGCTTCTAAAATTGATGCTTTAAAGAAAAAACGTGCCCAAATCATGATCGATATGGAACAAGAAGCAGAACCTGAAGGTGGGCCAATCGCAGACAGATATGGTGATATGCTTAACAAACTTGATCAAGCAATTGCTATGTTACAAGGTCAAAGTAAAGGAGACGAATATATGTCTAAGGATGAAATTGAAAGAAGAGCAGCAATGATTGGTCTAGAAGAAGGATTCTATGGCTCTTCAGATATCGAAGATGTTACTAACGCTTTAGGATATTCTGATGTATACGAATTTTTCCAAGACAACCCAGGCGCAATAGATGCTATTATGGGTTGGGTTGAAATGGTTCCTGAATTTAGAGATATGCTTAAAGATGCTGATCTATTACAGGAAAAATATGCTAACCATCCAGCTCAAGTTCAATTAAGAACTAAAAATGCTAAAGCAGCTAAGGAAAAAGAAAGAGCAAAATCAAAAGAAAAAGAAGAAGTTAAAGAAGACTTTGACTTAGGTCATCAAGACAACGAACCTCATATGCTAAAAGCTGACCTATACCGCATTGGAAAATACGCTATGGAATTGTATCAAATGGTAGATGGTTTTGAAGGTAAAGGTGAAGTAGATTTTCCACACTGGTGGCAATCAAAAATCATCAAATCAAAAGATGCTTTAGTAGGTGCTAAACATTACTTAGATTTTGAAGTTAAAGAACCTCAAATCGATGCTATGGTAGGTGTTGCTCAAGATGTTGAAGCAATTGATGAGTTTGATGATAAATCTATGAAGGCCTATGGAGATGCTGTTAAAAAAGCTTACGGGGTTAAAGATAAAAAAGAAGTTAAAGAAGGTACTTGGTCTGTAGGTTCAACCAGTGATATCAAAAAAGTAATAGACATTCTAGATAATGCAATGAATGTAGAAGATCGTGAAGAAATGATTTCTATGCTCATGAATGCCGATAAGCTTTTCTATGATGCCGTAGGTGATGATTTATTCCATGACCATATAGGCGGAGCTAAAGATGAAGCATCTCAAGGTAATATGGATAGAGCCCAAAATCGCTTATCCGATGCTTATAGTAGAGCACAATACTTCCTTGAGCGTCAAATGGATAGAGAAGGCCTTAAAGAAGAAGAAGCAGGCGAAGCAGATATGGTAGCTTCAGATATTCAAAAAGCAATGAATGCTGCTAAAGGAGACGAAGCTAAAACATATCAACTCCAAAAAGCAAGAACAGCAATGAACAAAGGTGATTTAGACAAAGCTAAAAAAATTGCTGATCGAATTGCTAAAATGTTAAAAAAATAAAAAATGACCGCAAGCGAGTTAAGAGAAAAAATTAGGGCTATTGTACCTACAGTATACAAAGCTCAACAGAAATCCGACGCTGCCGCCGTTGAGTATGATGAATTAACCAAATTCCCAGAACTCAAAGCGGTTATAGTCGATCTATTAACGTCTGATTTCGATTCATTCTTAGCTTCTATTGATTGGGTTGCTCCTCGTCCTACCACGTTTCGTATAAACTTAAAAAACGGACAGGAATTTTATCTTATTTATAATAGCAGAAGTTGGATTGCTCAAGTTGAAGGTAAAAAGTACTATCTTTTAAATCTTCCTGAAGAAGAGCGTGCTGCCGAAGCAATTGCTCGTATATTACGATATGGTGCTAAAACTGAAGTTGGTGAAGGCGCTGATACAGAAGGAGCAGAAGATTTATCTATTGATACAGGTACCGAAACAGAAACTGATACAGACACAGAAGTAGATTTAGAAGTATAATGAACGTTTTTGATAAATTTTTAAATAAGGTAGCTTATAAATTCCCAAAAGGATATCCTGACATGAATAATGCTCAGGATGTTTTGTTATTGGAAACATTGTTAAGTGAATTTTTAGGTGAAAAATTTAGTTTAGAAGAAGGAGCAGCAGATGTAAAAATCAGACAAGAATTAATAGATAAAAACCCAGGATTTTTTGGTACCCAATCTGATGATAGACGTATAGCTAATAAAAATAAAATATCTGCTGAAGAATTTGTAACTATAGTTAAAAATACATTTAATATTGATAATGTTATAGTCCACCCACCTAATTCAGGACCTAATAAAAAACCTAATACCCACTCAAGTTCTAAATTTAATATGTTTGAATTTGAAGTAGATGGTAAAAAACATTTATTTATTCTTTCTGGAGGAGCTTCAGCAAATGTAGGCCAACAATTTGAAGATAAAATAACATCGGGTTTACAAGATGCTATGGAGGGTATTGAAGATGAACAGATCAAACAAATATTAAGTAAACTTAATATCAATCCTAAAGATATAACAAAAGTTGAACAAACCGGGGGAATAGACACTAAACGAACAATCAACCCAGAAGCAGGTCCCCAAAATAGAGGTAAAATAATAGCTGATGTTACTATTATGGCTAATGGTAAACCTTATTATCTTTCTATTAAAAATAAAACTGGAGATAATATATATAATGGTGGAACTGTTTCTTCTATTACATATAACAAAGAAGATAATAAAGTTGAATTCGATCAAAGTAAATATAATTCTGATAAACTAAAACAATCGGTATTTAATATGTTTGGTATTGACCCTATTAAGGTTACTAATGGATTAAATGATTATATAGAAGATAAAGGCATAGAACCTAGTTGGCAAGATGTTGATATAGATAAAGACGAAGTAATGGGATTTATTGGATCTGCAGTTGATTATGGTTATTACTATGTAAGGGAAGAAGGGAATGGAGTAAAAGTAATCCATTTAGAAAGTCCTGAAGATGTAGATAAATTAATAGGTAAAATTACTTATGCTAAAGTAAAATATCCTGGAAAAGGAGTTAAAAGTACATATGCTCGAGTTGGTCTAGAAGATTCAGAACAAGGATTAAAATATATAGAAGTTCAAATTAGAAATGCTTCAGGAGGTATAGCAAATCCTGTTATTAAAGTACAAACAAAATAAAATAATATGTGCAGCTGCGGATGTAATACTTGCGATACGAAAAAGGCGCTTACTTTAAATGAAAGTCTAGCTCCAAAACAGATATTGTCTGAAGGTTTAAAATACCATATGGACAATAATAGACCGTTAACTGAGCATGTTTACCGTGCTGGTTCATCAAATTATTTTAATTTGTGGGCTGAAGCACGTTCTTTATATTCTCGTCAAATTTTAGAGATTACAAATAAGGATGATTTAGCTATCTTAACCGAAACAGATTTAGGTCATTTCGGTGTTATCTATGAAATTGAAGTAGGTGACCAAGTAAAAGCATCAAAAGAATATGGTGGCCTCTCAGGTGAAGTGGTTGATGTTAGAGGTTCATTTATTGTAGTTAAAACAAAAGAAGGAAACCAATCATACCATGAATCTGATTTAAAGGTATTAAATAAAGAAGGTAAAAAAGTTCCTTTAGACTTCATTATGGAAGATGAGTCTCTTGATCTAAATGAATTCCCATTTGAATATAAAGGATTCAAATACAATGTAGAAGATACAGGTGGAATGATCGATGACTATGGAAGAAAGGTATGGCAAATTTCAATCCAAGATAAAGATGGGGATGTAGAAACCACAACCGTAAGAGGTGCTAGAGATAAACAAGCCCACCAAGAAGCAAAAGACTTCATAGAAGACGAATTATTACCTTACTACGGGCTAAACGAGGCCGCTAAGAAAAAGAAAAAAGACCCACCAATTGGAAAACCAATGCGTGATACTTCAGGCGGTAAAGCATATAAGGTGTATGTTCGCGATCCTAAAACTAAACGTATCAAAACAGTACGCTTTGGTTCAGGTGGTTTAAGAGCTAAAATTAATGATTCTAAAGCAAGAGCTGCTTTTGCCAAAAGACATAAATGTTCAACTAGGAATGACAGAACAAAGGCATCATATTGGAGCTGTAGATTACCTCGCTATGCAAAATTACTCGGACTCAAATCAAGCTTCTCAGGATTCTGGTGATCGTCCTTATGTGGATTTAGAAACCACAGACGAATACACTGTTAGAGAATTTTCTCAAAACATTGACCCAATTGAGTTAATGTGGCATCGAGACGATGAAGATAGAATCGTTGAAATTTTGGAAACAGGTGAGGGATGGAAATTCCAGTACGATGAAGAATTGCCCTGGGATTTAGAACCTGAAATGTCAATTATTATACCAAGACACCAATGGCATCGTGTTGTTAAAGGTGAAGGTAATTTAAAAATAAAGATTTGGAAAGAATATCATCTTTAACATATTTATAAACAAAACATAAACACAAATGGCATATTATTTATATACACTTACAGCCTATGACAATAGCCAAGTAGATCAATCCCTTATTACCAATGGTCGTACTGCTGTTGTAGAGCACAATTTTACTAGTACTCAATGTGATAATACATCTACACTGAATATTGCTGCTGCTACTAGTCCTCATAATGGTCAACCAGCAGGTTATTTAGCTAATAACTCAGCTATATCATCCCCAAACAACCCCTTTAATAGGGTAAATTCTAACACAACTAAAAATTTCACAGAACAATATTTTGGTTTGGTTTTAATTGATGCTGAAACTTTGACTGTTGGTGATGTGGCGGGTACTATAGGTGCTTCATTTGAAAGAGATTGGGCAGGATCTGGAAAGTCATTAACATGGCACACACCTTCCCTATTACCAGGAGATTTTTATACTTTAATTGTTCCCACTGATAAAGGAGTTTATCAAACTTTAGATCCAAGAACTGGAAATGTGTTGGTATGGCACATCCCAACTAATGAATTAGGAGTTTATGGTCAAAATGCTAATCTTCCAACAACTGGTGCTCCAGTTCTTTCCTCAGATACAGATGAACAAGCTGGTGGTAAAATTTGGGCAATGGGGTTTGGGTTAATTAACCAACAAGGAAATGCATTACCTTATATAACTGTCACCTAAAATATAACTTATAGACGGATTCATAGCCCGTCGCTTTAATTTAAAAATCTTGACAGCTGTGGCGTCACCAAATTTGGAGACGCCACTTTTGTTTTGTATATTCAATCGTTAAATTTAAATAAATGGAAAAAATCGTAATCGTAGGAGCAGGAGTCGCTGGTGTTAATGCGGCAACAAAACTTGTAGACAATGGTTATCCTGGAGAACTAATCACTATCATCGATATGGGTAAAGATCCATATCAACGCCAACCTGCCGAAGTAATGGAAGGTTTCCTTGGTGCTGGTGGTTGGAGTGATGGTAAACTAACTTACCACACTGCTATTGGAGGTCATATGTCTAAGTATTGTGGAGAAGATAAAGCAATGGAATTGTTTGATGAGGTAATTACTAACTTTAAACGTTTCCACCCTAAACCAGAGGAAGTACAATGTTCAGATCCTCAAGCAGAACCTGACTTTATTAAACCATATTTCGGTTTACGTTTGTTTCCTGTATGGCACGTTGGTACAGATTACCTACACGAGATTGGTAAAAATTGGTACGATTATCTAGTATCTAAAGGTGTAAACTTTATATGGGAAACTAAAGTAACACGTATTGATTTTAAAACTCAAGAAGTATTTACTGATGAAAGGGCTTATGGTGATTTTGATAACAAGTATGATCGCCTAATTTTTGCAGTTGGTAAATCAGGCATTGACTTTGGTAAACAACTAGCAGACGACTACACATTACCTACTGAACCAAAACCAGTACAAATTGGTGTTCGATTTGAAGCACCACAAAAACATTTCCAAAAACTAATTGATATTAGTTATGACTTTAAATTATATCGTAAATTCGAAGACGAAGGAGTATCACTACGTTCATTCTGTACAAACAACAACGCAGCTTATGTTGCCGTTGAACAAACGTATGGAGATGTTAGCTATAACGGACACGCTAAAAAAGACGAAAAATACAG
>Ga0208644_1003971_pt1 | contig 11286 bp, 6 predicted proteins | sample VirMetDEL_Nov_18_FD_184517 | JGI IMG/M metagenome (GOLD analysis project Ga0208644, IMG submission 184517) | Aqueous microbial communities from the Delaware River and Bay under freshwater to marine salinity gradient to study organic matter... | ecosystem: Environmental > Aquatic > Marine >... | reverse complement strand
CTGGAGAACTTACGTTCCCTGAGGGTGCTTCAGTAGATGAACTAAACTGTGAGTTACGTCGTGATGGTTCTCGTCGTAGACGTTTAGGTGTAGCCTACGAAGCTGATAATGTTTTGTCAGATTTTAGATTACTGGACTCAGAATTAGTTTGTATAGGTGAGTGGAAAAACGTAGGCGGTAATGCTGATCTAGAGTTCTTAGTCTTACAGAGAGGTCGTTGGCTATACTTCTATAACAAGGGTGATACTCCTTTTTCAGCCCAGATAGAATTAAATGCTATAGACTTGGTTGCATATGAACATGCTGGTTCAGGAGGTGCTGCAAATGCTAAGTGTCAATTTACAAGTGTTAAAGGATTCTTAATCGTTTCCTCACCTAACATTAACACAATAGCTGTTGAGTACGATTCTATAACTGAAACTTTCACACGCACTCAGATTTCTTTTAAGACCAGAGACTTTGACTTTCAAGGGGATACCGAAGATTATTTCACTGAGGGTACTGGCACAATATCAGACAGTCGTAAGTACGATACCTTAAACTCAGGCTGGGGTGATCCTAACACAGGCCGTAGTCAGACAGCATTAAACTACTACACCTCAACTCAGTCAGGCAAATACCCAGCATTGACACACCCTTGGTTCTCAGGCAAGGATTCCTCTAACCAATTCGATGTCACAGAATGGAAAAAGATAGGTGCTGGTACATCCCTTTCAGGTGCAGGTCGTTATATTCTAGACTTCTTTAATAAGAATAGAAATGATGCAGCCTTAGACGATGGAATTAGTATTTCAATAAACAATGAAGTTGAATCTTCTCGTTTCCGTTGTGTCGAATCATTCGCTGGAAGAGTCTTCTATGCGGGTTTAGATAGTGCTAAGAATGCAGGGACTATCCTATTCTCTAAACTTATAGACACAACAAGTGACCTAGGTAAATGTCATCAGGTAAATGACCCAACATCCGAATACCTTTCCGATCTATTAGCCACAGACGGTGGTGAGATAAAAATACCTGATGCTGTCAAGATTCAGAAACTATACGGCTATCAAAACTCTCTCTATGTATTTGCTGAGAATGGTATCTGGCAGATCACAGGGGTAGATGGTGTCTTCAGGGCTACTGAGTATTCTATCAACCGTGTATCACGTATAGGTATTCTCAACCCTGAGACATTCGTAGCAGCTGAGGGTATTCCTTTCTGGTGGTCACCTTTCGGAATCCATACCTTATCAGCTGATCCTGTATCAGGACAAGGTCAAGAACAAAACCTAACTCTGCCTACCATACAGACTCTATGGGATAACATAGACCCTGAGGTAAAGTTAAAAGTTGTGTCAACCTATGACAGTATAAACAAACGTATATACTGGGCGTACCCTGATGCTGACGAAACTGTTGAGGCTAAGTTAAATAACTTTCTAATCCTAGATATTCCTCTTCAGGCATTCTATCCTTGGAAGGTATCAGACCAAGCATCTAACACTGACTGTATCGTAGGACTAGCATTCTACACTGGCTTCGGGGCAAGTACAAATCTACTTGACGTAACGTCTGATTCAGGTTCTGATGATGTAGGTGAACACACCCTTACATCAGCTACAGCTGTAACATTTAAAACTGTAGCAGGTTCAGCTGACGGTACCCTAGAAATAACAGATGCTTCACATACCCTGTCAGTATCCGATTCTGTAAGGGTTGACTTCGAAGAAATATATGCTATAGCTGTCTTATTGGGAGTTGATACGTCAAGTATCGAACAGAACTTGACAGTGTCAGCAACCACAGCTACAACATTCTCAGTTCCTATAACATACACAACTGTTCAAGGAACTACAGGTCAGGCTACTCTACCTGCCACTTACTACTACTCCAACCTACAGACAGCTACAGTTGCTAATGATATCGTGTCAAGTCAGATATCTTCTGTACCTACAGGATCACCACAGATTGTTCTAATCTGTAGAGACTCAACTGACAATAAGATTACCTTTGGCGGCTTCCTATCAACGTCCTTCCTAGATTGGGCTGATACGAACTACACATCCTTCGCTGAGACAGGATATGATTTCATGGGTGATGCGGTAACTAAAAAGAATGCACCCTATCTAATCTCCTACTGTCGCCTAACAGAAGAAGGTTTCACAGGAAGTGACTCTGATGGGTATGAAGCTATAAGACCGTCAGGCTTGAAGGTTTCAGCTGCATGGGACTTTAAAGACACCTTCGGGACTAGCCAACAGGTTTACAGACATAAATATCCTGTTGTTGTCAATCCTAGTGACTTGACAGACTTTGCTTATCCTGAAGACATGATAACATCTCGTGTAAAAATACGAGGACATGGACGTTCAATGCGTCTGAAGTATGAGAGTGAGCAAGGTAAAGACTTCATCCTAGTCGGGTGGGGTATGATTCAAGGGAAAAATCCAAGGTACTAATGACAGAATATACAATTCGTAATGCAACCCATGACGATGTATTAGATACTGTCCTCGCTGTCAAACAATTCTGTAAAGAAATACCTCACCCAGCTTGGCATAAATTTAATACGAACAAAGTAAACAATCTTATCACACAATTGATAGAAATTGACCAAGGTTTCGTAAAGATTGTTACTCACGATGACGAGGTAGTCGGTGCTCTAGTTGCAGTTATAAGTGACATACCGATTAATGACTTAGTCTTCGCACAAGAACTGATGTTTTGGATTGACCCTGAACATCGTATAGGGAGAACAGCCTTGAAATTAGTAGACGAGTATGTAGAGTGGGCTACCAGTAAAGGTTGTAACTTCATAAGGTTGTCAGAACTAGACAATGTTTTAGGTGGAAAAGCTGGATTATTGTTCAAACGTAAAGGTTTCGAACCTCTTGAGACAGCCTATGTAAAGGAAATATGATATGGCAGTTTTCACAGCGATAGCTGGGGCAGTAGGAGGGGCAACCCTTTTTGGGTCAGCTGCGTTAGCAGGGGCAGCTATAACAGCAGGTGCAGGTGCTATTGGTTATTCTATTAACCAAGCAGAAAAGGGTGCTAGTGCTCAGAGGGCAGCGGCTCAGACACAAGTTAGAATGCAGCAACAACAGGCTGCTCGGCAAAGACGACAAGCTATACGTGGAAGCATCATACGAAGACAACAAGCCAGAGCACAGGCACAGGCATTAGGGGTAACCGATACTTCTATGTTAGCTGGTGGCTTAACAGGTTTATCTTCACAGCTAGGAGCTAACTTAGGTTTCGGTTCTATGATGTCAGGTCTTGGTCAACAGTATACAGGTTTGACAGCACAGGCAGCACAATTCCAAGGCAGATCATCTTTGTTTGGTCAAATTGGTCAGATGCTCTTAGGTGCTCCTACATTCGGTGCCACATCAACACCGACAGCAACGTCATCTGCTCCTGTATACAACAGGGAAAATTTCAGTAGAGCTAGGTCAGGTGTCAATTTAGCAGGTGGTTTCTAAATGTCAACTCTTCTCACACTTGAAGATCAAATCTTCAATGAACTTGCTCTCGAAAAGCAAGCTGAAGAACAGTCTGACATTAAACCTTTCAACAGGTTTAGTCAGATAGAACGTAAGAAGGCACAAGAGATTTCTGTTGCTACTGAAATCCCTGTTGATCAAGTCGAAGCTGAACGTGCTGCAGGTGATCCTGTATCTGAAACGGCTGCTAAGACTAATGCTGTGAACTTCGACTATGCCTTGACGATTGATCAGGCATACAACGACGGTGTATCTGCAGAAGACCTAGCAGAGATTATTCAAGAACGTAAAGCTAAGGGTGATGATATGACCCTTAGTGAATACTTCCTAATCCAGAACTTGATGTTATCAGACAACGGTGTCAATGCCTACGCTGCACGTACCATGACAAACATGGAGATTTGGAACAATCTTATGCAGGAAGCCCTAGAAGAGAATGACCAGTCAGGTATCTCTAAGGTTCTAACATTCTTCGATGTGAATGTCCTACGTGAACTTACCATCGGTGCTTTCGAGAATGTAACCTTCCGTTCTAATCGTGAGGGTAGAGATATTCGTGAGGCATTCAACTCACTAAAGCCAGCTGATTTCGAAGAGTGGGCTAAGGAATACCTAGAGGAACGCAAGTCTGAAGGTATCTTCTCAGAGGATAGCCTATGGAACCTATACAAGGCAGCTAATGATGCTACCTATCTAGGTGATGATCCAATGGCTGGTGTCAATTTCCTATTCGGTGCAGCTGACATAGTTACCTTAGGTGGTACTAAGATAGCATCCGCCGCAGCTAAGGGTGTCAAGGCAGGTGTCGAGAATACTCCACAAAAACTACTAAGTATCTATAAGTCTCGTCGCCCTGTTGATTCAGTTGCAGTAATGACTGGTGAGGTAGAGGCTGCACGTGTAGCATCACGTCTAGTAGATGATGTAGGTGCACAGACAGATGAAGTCTCTGCAGGTCGTACTTTACCTGAAGAGCTTGATCCTGTTGGTGGCCCCTCTGCACGTCCTTCAGGCCCATCTGTACGTGACGGTACACGTAAGACAATCCTGACAGAAAAACTAGAAGAACTAAACCGTAAAGGCTCCTTTGGTGAATACATACCTCGTACAACCTTAGAACTTGTTGCAACTAAAATGGCAAACAACATTGCAACACGTGTCAATGACGTTGTTGTAAACTCTCGTCGTGTCATTGACGAAGGTTCTGAAGACTTCAAAGTTGTTGTCCGTATGGGTAAGGATGGTTCAGGTGCTCCCTTCCGTCGTAAGATGGACGCTGAAGAGATTGCTAAACGTGACCCTAGCCTGAAGGTTGTCAAACGTGAAGAGGGTCGTGGTTGGTTCGTTGAAGCTGAGGAACGTGTCAATGTACTAGGTCTGCCTGATGCTATTGATCGTTTTAACAAGGGTGGGTTCATCACAGATGCTGTGAACAAGTTTCTTGGTGCCGCAACTGTACGTCTAGGTGACAAGATCGGTGGCAAGTTCCTTCAGGCTGAAGCAGGACAGGCTCTTATCGGTGATCTTATCAAACCATATCAGAAGACAATCCGTAAAGTAAAGGGCAAGGAACTAGAAAACTTGTCTGACTTTATGACACAACTACGTGACGGTGACTTGTCATACATGCGTCAAGCACCTGATTCTGCCTCTTTTGAATCTATGTATTCAACTATGTACGGTGCTAAACCTTCACGTGGGACAGTCGAAGCATATGAAGCATTGCTTGATATCAATGACACAACTTGGCAGATCAAATCATCTCAACGTCTAAAACGTATCGTTGCTGAAGGTGGTGTCTTTGTGAACATCACAGACGATTTTTCTGATATTGGCTACCGTGTAGCATCTGTACCCGATGGTGAGCAAGTCCTAGACTTAGCAGCTAATAAGTCTCTTGCTAAGGGTTCTTTATCTGCAGATGCTATTGTCTACAAAATCCCTAGTGTTTTCCTTGATCATCTTTATGTAACTAACGTCAAGTCTACTCGTGTCTTAGAACGTGTTGACGTTATGCCATACAATGCTGGTGGGCCTCGTACTAATGCTGAGTTTCGTTGGTTCATCGGTGCTGAAAAACAACAGAGACTTGCATCAGGTAATACAATCAACGCAGGATTCAAAACAATCCTAGGTTCTTTCGGTAAGGAACAGGCTGAGATTGCTGTTGATCAGTTGAATAACATTTCTAAGGCTGTACGTAGTCTGATGAACGAGTTCAATGTTGACGAAATCACAAATCTGACCCTAAGTAAAGCACGTTATGATGAACTGGGTGATATTATTCGTCGTAATAATACTTGGAACAAAAACGTCACAGACTTAGAAGACTTACAGAAACTAGCAAGCGACTATAACTTCCGTTTCGTAGAGGACTTCGTTGCTAAGGCTCGTGACGAAAAGGTTTCTATTCGTGAAGCAGGGCAAGATACAGCTTCTGTAGGGGAATCCTTTGGCGAGGTAGTAGGTACACGTATCAACATGCGCCGTGGTGACACACCATTGATGGAGTTCGGCGGTAGAAAGGCTGTAAATGCTAATCCTGTGTCAGCTATTGCAGATCAGTTTGGTACGGAAGCCTTCGGCTATGCTAACCGTGCAGCTTCACAGAACGCAGTTGTAGGTTGGGTTAAACTTGCTGAGAAATCAGATGGTCTAGTAACATTCCCTAAGGATATCCCTAGTACTGACTACCTAAACCGTTTCCTAGAAGCTAAGATAACAAAGACAGGAAAGTTTAACGATCTAGCTGCACAGTTACGTGAGCAACAAGACGTTATCAAACGTCGGATGAACCAGTCAACATGGTTATCAGACAAGTGGGATAGCTTCACATCATCAGCTACTGAGGCTGTCTTTGAAAGAACAGGCTTCAAGGCTGACTTTACCAAGGCTGACCCTGCAAGTCGTCTACTTCAGGTAGGTTTCTATTCTAAGTTTGGCTTCTTCAACCCTGATCAGTTTGTTCTTCAAGGTCTACACAGTCTGACGATTGCAGCCATTTCACCTATACATGGTATGAAAGGCTTGGGCCTAGCTACACCTATGTTTATTTTGATGCATCCTCGTCTGAATAAGCAAGCAAGAGCCATTGGTATCACTCGTCTAGCAAAGGTAACAGGTTTTCCTGAGGAAGAGCTGCAGAAACTTGTTCAGTACATTGATGAGAGTGGTCGTAACATTATTGATACACAGATCATCGAACTTCAGGCACCACAAAAGTTCGGTGCTGCGAGTAACCTGACAGGTAAGGCACAAGAGGCAGTTGGTTCTTTCCTAGACAAGTCAACACTTTTCTTTAAGGAAGGTGAACGTGTTACACGTATGACAGGGTTGATCACAGCCTACCTTGAACACCGTGCTAAACGTCCTAACATTGATCCTCTATCACCTGACGGAAAGCTATGGATTACTAACCGTGAACAAGACTTGACATTCCGTATGACAACAAGTTCACGTAACTTCGTACAGTCAGGCCCAATGCGAGTACCGACACAGTGGTTGTCCTTCTCTCTACGTGCAATGGAAAACATTGTAGTAGGACGTAACTTTACCGCAGGTGAACGTGCTCGTATGTTTGCTGTGATGGGGCCGATGTTCGGTTTGACAGGCTTGGGTGCAGGTCAAATGGCAGGGTACTTCACAGAACAACTTGGGTATGACTCAGACGATCCTTCTTCTGTCAAGATGTTCAACCGCATCAAGTACGGTTTGATTGACATGTTGTTGTCTGAGATTATGTCAGGGGTATCAGAAAAAGAAATCGAAACAGCCTATGCAACACGTGTTGCTCCTGTAGACCAGCTTATAGAGACTTACAAAAAGCTGTTTGATGAGAGCCTTATAACTTCATTATTTGGCCCTTCGGGTGAGATCGCATCTGACATGGTATCCGTAGCATCCAATGCTATCGGTGCTATGATAGGTGGTCGTCCACAGATGGTACGTGAAGACTTGACCCAGTTGGTTCGTAACCTATCTACTGTTGATAAGGCCATAAAGATTCGTGAACTGATCGAATCAGGAAATTACCGTAGTCGTACACGTAAACTGGTTGTAGGAAACCTAGAACCTGAGTATGCGGCGTCAATCATGTTTGGCGCAACCCCAGCACCTGTACAAAACTATTATGATTATCGGGAAATGGTATTCAAAAAGAATACTCAGTATCGTGAAATGTCAACAAGACTAAAACAAAAGGCAACTCTTGCACTTTCTCTCTTGACAGAAGGAGATGAAAGTGATATCATAAGAGGAACAAAACTTTGGGAAGAGATCAATGATGAGATTTGGTCTTCTAACCTATCTAACCAGTTGAAGACATCCCTTCAGAAAAGTTTGGTTAATGTTGCCTCAGTCCCAGATATTATGAAGAATGCTATTCGTATCGGTCTTGACTATGATGCACAGATTCTTCAACAACAAATGCAATAAGGAAAAACTATGGCTGGATTTGCAATAGACATCGGTGATGAAGGTACCGCATACTCACAAGGTGTAACAATGCCTAGTGCTACATCTGCTAGTGTAGCAGCAGAAGGTATCAGTGCAATAGGTAAAGGTGTCTTCGGCGTTCTTGACAAGATGGATGCTGCTAAACGTGCAGCACAACCTACCGAAAGTGCAGTTAGTCGTGAAGCCTTTGGTCGTCTTTCAAAATCCCTTGACGGACTCAAAGGATTAGACCCGCTTAAACAACGTGCTGATCTGGCTGGTATTGTTACAGAGTATAACAACGCAGGTTTTGACATCGGTGAAGCTGAGGCACGTCTTATCAAACAACGTACAGGTATTGACGTTGATTATCTGAACTTCGATCCTCAACAAGAAGCTATTAACGCTACTGTTCAGAAACTACAGGATAACCCTGCTTATCTTTATAATGCACAAAATACCCTAGTCTCTTCTGGTATAGAAAATCCAACAGACTTTCAGATTATGCAACAGGCTCAATCTGATGTACAGGCTAATGAAACTGCAGCATTATACTTAGTGAACGCCAAGAATATCACACGTAAGCAATATTTTGAAACATATCTACCCCAAGCTAAAGTAGCCTTAGAGAATGTACGTGCATTAGCTCTTGCAGGACTAACTATTGAAACTGGTGGTGGTGACATCAAGCCTGAGAATATTGTACAACTTCGTACACAGTTTGATATCGCCAAAGCACAGTTCACTAAACCACCTCTTATCAATACAGAGGACTGGCAATCTGTTCAATCACAGATCGACACACTTGATCAACTCTTGACAACACTAGAGAAATACGACGAGAATACTCTAGCTGCAACTAAGGCTGAAATCCTAGAACCTATCACTAAATCCTTGATGCTTCAGGCTAAGGAACTAGGACAGACAGACCCAGTACTTGCAGCTGCATTATTGTCAGACAAAGTTGATTGGTCAGCCTATGTGTCGGGTAGATACCCAGAGATTCTTAAAACTCTAGATTCTATCGAAGCTGAAGACACTGTATATACAGATTTGTTTGCAGCACCACAAACTATCATAGAAGGTGATCTTCCCCCAGAGCCTACTATAGATAACTTACATGATATTGACGAAGTTGAAAAGGCTACAGATCGTAGTGACAAGGCTCGTTTAGATTCCATCTCATTCGCAGCTATTGAACGTATTGGTATTATGAATCCAACTATGATGGATCAACCAGAACACCGTACTAATTTCTTAACTGGTGTTGGTCAGGCAACTGTCAACATTGCAACATCACCAACATTGTTTAAAACTGAAACAATGAATCTTGTCTATAATGATGACACATACTCTAAACTAGCCTTGATCCGTAATCTTGACCCTGAGAAAGCTGAGATTGCAAGCAACCGTCTTATTGATGCGCTTCAAGCACAGTTTAACATAGCATCTACAACTATTTCAGGTGCTATGCAGTCATCATACTTTAAGATTACAGGGCTGGGTAAGATTGAGTACGATCTAGATGCTCGTGTAGACACAGGTCAGATTCGTATGGATCGTGCTGTTCTTCCTCTTGTCAAGACAAGTGCATCTAAGTACTACAACGGTGATGTAACAGCTATGTTGGCTGATCGTGGTCGTCGTGTACCTACTTTTGAACGTAGTCAGATTGAGAATGCTGGTTTTAAATTTAACACAGCTTTCCAAGATTACCGTAAAGTACAAAAGAATGCAAGAAGCCTAGATTTTTATATCAGTAACATGAAAAAACTAGGAGTAGATACTACAACTATCGAAAGTTTAATGGTTCAACCGACAGTAATTGGAGAACCTACAGGTGATTTGGGAACAAGAACTAATCCATTCCAGATTTTCTGGTCAGATGAAACAGATACAGACGAAAGATTATTTGCTTCTATTGATGATGGTCAGTACTTCATTGGCCCTGATGGTAACACCTACGTCAAGGGACAACAGTGAAATGGCAGGTATCAACTTAGAAGGTAGAGCACAGATAGTTGTAGAACGTGAACGTGCTGAGGTTGTCTCTACCCTAAAGGATATGCTTGAAATATCTCGGCGGTCAGCTGAGGAAGCTGGTGTAGCTAGACAAGATGCAGGTATCACTCAGTCTCTACAGACACCTGAACAGGTACAGGAAGGTATTCAGTCGGCTAGACAAACTCGTATGGTTGATATAACTGACACAGAGCAGGGTAAATTGTCATCACCTGAACCACTCTTCGAGATGGCTCGTCAGGTTCGTGAAGAGGATATTCAAGAAACACCACTAGATTCTGACCCACGTGCTACAAGCCCACGTCCAATGTTACGTCCTACAGTAACAGTAGACAATGCGAGAGAAGCCGCTGTTGATCAGTTAAAACTACATGAAGGTTACAAACCGTATCCCTACAAAGACAGTGTAGGTAAGTGGACAATAGGTATTGGTCACTTGATTGGAAATGGTAGTGATGAGGCATTAGCCAAAAGTCCTTATGCAAATTTCTCTAAAGAGAACCCTATGCCAGAGGATGAGGTTCAATCATTGTTTGATAAAGACTATGAAAAACATGCCCGAATTGCAGAACAATACCCTGCTTATGAAAAACTAAACGAGACAGGTAAACTTGCTCTTATTGACATGACCTTTAATATGGGTGACCTAAGAGAAGACTGGTCAGGAACTCTTAAACTTCTTGAAGAGGGTCGTTATGAAGAGGCTGCTGTTGTCATTGAAAACAGTAAGTACGCACGTCAGGTAGGCAATAGAGCAAAGACTGTTGCCTCACAAATAAGAGCAGCAGGAGAATGACTAATGCGTATCCTACTAGCCCTTCTCCTAACATTATCCCTGAGTAGCTGTGGTATGCTAGGCGCAGCATCATCACTCTTAGGTGGTGGAAGTAAAGGGCCAACGGTAAATGCTAACGTACAGGCAGGTGCTGAGAATAATCAGTCTGTCATTGACCAGAGTTCTGACATATCAGGAGAGAATGTAACAGTAGATAAATCTTCAGGTGCCTTTTCTGTAGGAGGTGCCGTAGAATCCGTTAAGGTTATGAACCAAGATATACCGACATGGGTTATAATCCTGCTAATCTTAGGCTGGATGCTACCTTCCCCTAATGAAATCTGGAGGGGTTTCTTAAAGACTATAACACTAGGACGGTACCGTGGCTAAACGTGCAGACAAATCAAGAATGAAGTGTAACTCACCTCAACGTACCTCAGGGGGTTCGAAGAAGTTCGTTGTCAAAGCCTGTAAAGATGGCAAAGAAAAGATCATCCGTTTCGGTGATCCTAACATGACTATCAAGAAGTCAAACCCTAAGCGTCGAAAGTCATTTCGTGCTAGACA
>Ga0208644_1003970_pt1 | contig 11286 bp, 29 predicted proteins | sample VirMetDEL_Nov_18_FD_184517 | JGI IMG/M metagenome (GOLD analysis project Ga0208644, IMG submission 184517) | Aqueous microbial communities from the Delaware River and Bay under freshwater to marine salinity gradient to study organic matter... | ecosystem: Environmental > Aquatic > Marine >... | reverse complement strand
AATTTTCATGCAAGCATACAGTATATGGTGCATCATGATAATACTCTGCAACATACATATTTGCTACTGCACATGACTCAAAGTTTCCAATATATTTTGGTTCTTCCATTGTTAAATAAACAATTAAGCAATATTCAAACATAACTTAAATCCTTATATGACTTATACGATCATTAAAATCTTTTTGACTATATTCACGAATATAATCAGGTTGCCACAACCATTCATTATGTGCTTTTAAATAAATACTATCTAAACTATATTTGGTTCTTTCTTCATTACCTTCAAAACAAACAATTAAATTTATTTCTTTATCTATTTGCTCAAAAGATTTTAGTAAGTCTGTAAAATTCCAACTATTTAAATAAGGCACATAACAATATCCAGTGTAGTTTTGAAAATCTACTTCAATCTTATCAACATTACACATTAAATAAAAAGAATTTTTAGGATTATTGTGATTTCTAATTCTTTTTCCAAAGTATTCTATTATTTCATCTTTATTATTTTTCATAAATTATCCTTTAGCCACTCTAGTAGTTCTAGTTCGGTTCCGTATTTTTCTTCAAATGCTTTTTTTCCGGCATGAAATGCAACACCATAACCGCCAGTCTGATGGTGTGAAGGGCAAAGTGGCAAACAATTTTCCGTGCTATTCCGTTGTCCGATTCCCATACCTGCTCGTATATGATGAATAGACGGTTGAGTATATACACCATAAACTTTTCTACAAGCAACACAACCAAACTCAACAAGTTTTTCAAAATATTCTTTCTCTGTTTTTTTCATAAGTCAAATTTAATTCCATTTGATTTTCCAAAATTAATTATTTTTTCTACATATTCATTAAACTCTTGAACAGATAATTTTGTTGTTGATTTCACAACTCTAACATCTTTTCCCATAATATTTCTAACTTCAGACAAAAATTCTAATTTAAAATATTCATGCATTTCATCTACAGTGTGTCCTGTGTAATCTGCACACAATTTGTATAAATGACCAAATAATAAATTGTTTTGTGGCAGTGACCTTTTTCCCTTGTTAATATCAACAGTTATCCTATAGTCACTTCCTTTTGTAAGGTTTTGTATTATTGAAGTAATTAAATTTCGGTTCGTGTCTGTAAGGATCATTTCTCTTTTTTTGAAGTTCTTTATCCCAGTTTTTTGATTTATATTCTCTTCCATTTTTTAATACCACTCTCCATTCACATTTTCCAAAATGCTCTTTTAATGTCTTGTATATTTTTGATTTTTCAAACCAGTAATTATCTTCATACCATTTCATAAAATGATATCCCTATATCGCAAACTATCAACATCAAAGTAGAATTGCAAATTACCTTCCCATTCATAATGCCTTTGCTTTACACAATATAATATACTATCAGGCATTTTTGCTATATCCTCATCAGAATATCTTCCAGTTTGCCTTTTTGATTCTTTGTCTACCCTGTATTGAATAAAAACATTGTCTGCTAAATTGGTAATATTAGCACTACCTGAAACATCATGTTTCTTTGGTGCTTTTGCAATCTCATCATTTGTTTTTCTACTATGAGCAACTAAATGTATATGACAATTTAAATCTCTTGCGGCAACACAAAGTTTGTCAACAAACTCTTTTTGTCCTTGGTAATCGTCTTCTGCAACACCGCATTTCATAAGAGAATCAATTACTATTTGAGAGCAACCTAACTGCTCAACTGAATAATATATAACTGATAATACAGTGCTTGGTGTTACCACGCCTTGTTGGTCATATAGGTAAAGTTTTCTATCTGCCCTTCTACAAAACTCGGTAATATATTCATCACTAGGTTTTAACATTCCACTGACCTGTCTTATTGACCTAGCAAGTGTTGACCTGGGCTGCATCTCAAAACTGGCAATCATACATTTATGGTCAGCAAGCAGGTGCATCATTATTTGATTCAATATAAGTGATTTACCATGTCCTGACCAACCACTCCAAATTGTCATTTCTGATGGTCTAATCCTAAAGCAATTTTTTGAACTTAACCATGGAAGCAGTGTTCCTTTGTGGTAATCACCACTAAAATATTCTTTGACATCATCAATATAGTCACTTGGTGATTTTATTTTAAGATGCTCATCATTATCTCTTTCGTCAAAATAACTTCTTATTTCTTTTTCAGAGACAATAAGATTCTTTACTTTATCTTCTAGCGTTTTCATATCCCTCCCTTATTCTTTGATACGCAATAATAAATCTATCATAATCCTCATTGCTTATTTGTTCTTTTTTCCTTATAGATATAGCCATCATTAATACAATCATAATTTCATCTCTTAAACTTTTTAAAACAGCATAAGGATTAAATATTTTACCAACAGGTTTTAAATCATCAATCCTATTTGGTATGATGTCATTAAAAGATAATCCAACACTTCCAATAATATTCTCTATATCACAACCTGCAAAGCAATTCATAAGAACTCTTCCGTCATCATTAAATTTTATTGATAATGATGCTGTTCTATCATTGTGTGCAGGACATAAACATTGGTATTGATTATTTTTTGATGTTCTACTCACTTTGTTAAAATGAGATAGGATTTGGTGCATTTCCAATTAATTTTCCTCCTCTTCTTTTCTCTTCTTTACTCTTCTCTTCTCTGTCTAGCATTTTGCTATCGCCTTGCATAACAAATGCTGACAAATTGTTTAAAAGCTCTATCACATCACTTTCATTCCGTCTTGTTCTAAAAGCAATTTTTTTTGTATCGGGTAAAATTCCATCAATACAACTAGAAGCAATCAACCATATTTCTACTAAAAACTTAGCCTCATCACCTGTTAGCTCATACCAGTCAGGTTCTTCCATAAGTTCTTTATGCAGCTTAATCCATGGTGGGTTTCTATGCTTATAATGTTGAAACTTATTCCAATTTTTAATCTTGTATATTGGCATCCAATATTCCTTCTCTTGCCATATTAAGAATTTGCAATTTTCTTAACTCAGGTATAGTTCCTTTTTTTGCCCAGTATTGAACAGATTGAACAGAAACTCCAAAAGCCTCTGCCATCTTTCTTCTACTGTTACCAAAATATTTTAACGCTTCATTTGTTTTCATCTTTTTCCTTTCTACCACGATGAATAATAAATTAAATCCATTTTTTCAAATCCCCGAATCACAACTAAATTATCAATGCTGTTAGCTGTATACCTAACTGCATCATAATAATAATCGTCATATTCATAACTCCCATAAAAACATCCTTGATAAGTGGGCAATAATTTTTTTGACAATTCTTCGTTTCTCTCATCTAAAACTTTATAACATACTTCTCGAAGTTTCAAAAGAGTTTTCAAACTAAGGTAATAATCTTTGCAATCATCATTTCCATTTTGCACATTATCCACAAACCATTTATGAATATGATTTGCTTTTCTCCAATAAATTGCATCATACCTTATAGATGTAGGCCTTAACTTATGTTTGTTTTGGTTTTTTATCTGCTCAACCAAATCATCACTTTCTTCGTCCCACAAATACTGTTCACTTTTTAAATACATATCTAAACCCATTGTTTTACTCCTTATAATTAATCACATTTATGATTCTATATTATAAAAAATCATTTGCAAGTTTTTTTTACAAAATAAGTTGCAATTAATATTGGTTATGTCATAATTAAGTTGTGATAAATATTTGGAGTAAATTATGAAAGTAAATTTTGAAAGTGAAATAGAGGTTGAAACTAAGTATGGCTCTCAATATAAACCAATTTATGTTGTTGCAAATGTAACTGCTGAGCCTGATGCTTATGCAACTGGTGATAGTCCAACATTATATGATGTAGAAATTGATTCTGTAACTTTAGATGATGAAGAAGTTGTAAATAAACTTGATCCTATTATTATAGAACATTTAATGAATGAAGTTTTTACTAAGGATATATTATGAAAGAACAAAATCATTGGAAAAGAAACCATAAATTAAATGAAGAGATTTTGAGGTCTTGGGTTGATTTTGAAAACTCAAAAGCAAAACCTAGTTATTGGAAATTATTAGGTAATGCTCTGTTAGTTTTATTTATGGTTGTAATGTTTTGGTTATTTGTATGTTTTATGTTTATGTTAGGGTAAATATGGACGAATACGAAAAGCTAAAAGAACAAGCAAGAATATTAAGTATGCTAAACAAAGAAATAAATTGGGATGAATTATTTGAAAAGCTTGATAATAACTTTGAAAAAATGAAGGAAAATTATGAAAAAAATTGAAATAAAAGGAAAAGAATATGTTCAAGTAAATGAGCGTGTTCTTGAATTTAAACTGCAATTTCCAAAGGGAAGAATTATTACTGATGTTATTAGCCATGAAGATGGAAAGGTGGTTATGAAAACTTCAGTTTATGCGGATGATAACGCTGCCTCTTTACCTATGGCTACTGGCTGGGCGTATGAAATAGAAGGCAGCAGCAATGTAAACAAAACAAGCTACCTTGAAAACTGTGAAACTTCTGCAGTGGGTAGGGCTATTGGGTTTTTAGGTATTGGCATTGATACTAGTATTGCAACTGGCGAAGAAGTTCAAACTGCCATTATGCAACAAAGTGAGGTAGATAAAGAAAAGCCTAAATATGAAAAACTGTTAAGAGATTGTGGCACTAGTTTTGAATTAAAAGAAAAGTGGCTGCAAATACCACCAAACATTAGACATCACTTAAAAGAGGTGAAAGATGAGCTTAAAGCATCTTACGGACAAGAAACGAACTAATAAAATAATTACCGCATCTCAAGCGCATAGGGTTATTCATGATAGAAAAACTCTATGGAAAGAAATGACAGGGAAAGTTCCTAAATTTCAAGGTAATGAGATGACTGATTGGGGTAATACATACGAACCTGTGGCTATTTCTGAATTAGAAAATTATTTGCAGGATTATGTAGAAGAGGGAAATATATTTCATGTCCACAAAGAACTTCCACTAGGAGCATCACCTGATGGATTTTACGAAGGCAATCCAGTAGAGGTAAAATGCCCATGGACACAAAAGATATACCCAAACATACCTGAAAAATATATGTGGCAAATGCAAATCCAAATGGAAGTATTAGATAAACCAAAATGTATATTTGCCGTTTGGACACCTGCAATGTTTCATGTGGAACAAGTTCAGCGTGATAAAGAATTTATTAAATGGTATATGCCGTTTGTAAATGAATTCTTAGACTATGTCAAATTAGACAACGAGCCTAAGAAATGGAATAAAAAACCTAAATACAACAAGGAGAAAGTATGAAAGAAAATGTAGTATTCAAAATATTACGAGCATCTAATGGGTGGGTTATTGAAGCTATTGATGGTGAAAGAATAGTTGCAATTGACAGCGTTCAGGTTCATGAAGAACTTGGTAAAATTTTAAAAAAATATTAAGGAGTAATATATGGCACAAGATAAAGAATTTCCTGATGGGTTAATTTTTAAACCACCAAGAGATAATGCACCTGATTATGTAAAAGGAAGATTGTCTATTAAAAGAGATGATTTTATCAAATGGTTATCAAATAAAGCAGATGATTGGGTTAATTTAGATATGCTTGTTGGTAAAACTGGTAATTACTATACATCAGTAGATAATTGGAAACCTGACCCAAGCAGACAAACTAAAACAGTTCAGGATATGCCTGATGATGTTCCTTTCTAAAATAAACAAGGGGTCTATGACCCCGTTGTTTTATTTGTTGCAGATATACATTGTAACTTCAAAGCCAAAACGCATTTCTGTAGCTGTTGGTTTAGTCCACATAGCAATTCTCCTTTCTTTAGATTTCATATTAAATTTTATACCTTTTATTAAAATTAATGATGAATATGAAATGAGATTAGCATCATGAAAAGCATGAAACACTCAGGCATGAGTTATGAAGAAAGAAACAAGGGTGATAATTTTGCAGAAGATTTTTTTGAAGATTATTGCAAAAATCACTATATAAGAAGAATTGGCTTTGATGAAAAAAAGCAACCAGTTGATATGTTTTACAATTTACCAATTATGATTAGGAATATTCCTGATTATTATGTAATTGCAAAAGGCAAGTCTTTTTTATGTAATGTAAAAGGAACAGACAATATCAAACAAAAGGAAAGAGAAATTATGGCAGATTTGTATAAAAATTTTTCCAACAAAGACTGCCAACTTATATATGCTTTTTGTTTTAAAGAAAATAATAGACCAATATTTAAGTCTATTGGTGAGGTGATGTCATTGTATGATGAAGATGAAGACAAGCAGTGGCATGATGGTGTAGTCTACAGAAACTTAAAATTAAGAAAGGTAAATTATGAGCGTAGATGATTTTGAAAAAATAATGGAAGACCACATGAAACTTCCTAAGTATTACAATTTGGACGAAGAGAGAGGTCTAGGTTTGCAATGGCTAAAAGAAGCAGGAGCAGGTCATTTGTCTGGTGTAGAAGCTGACAATGTTTGTAATATATTTAAATACGGAATTAGATATGGAAAAAAAACAATACATTGGCAAGGGAAAGCAGATGATGCTCTTAAAATAGCAACATTTGGCTATCTTTTGTATATGCACTGCAAAAAAGAAATTGACAAAGAAAAAGCAGCGTTAGCAATTAATGAAGAAAATGATGCTGATATTGATAACCCTTTATATGATAGTAGTAGTTAGGAATTTATATGTTTAAAAAAGTGTGTATTGAAGGAACTTGGCTAAATATTAATTTAGACAAAAAAAATGACAATGATTTTAAAATCACTGTGTCAAACAAAATAACAGGGAAAAAATATAATGTATTCCCTAATGATATTTTAACTGTAGGAGATAAACATGAATGATTTAACATTTTTTGAAAAATTTGTAATTGTTGTATCTTTTTGGTGTTTTTTATCTTTTGGTGTAGCGGCAGCAACAAAGACAATATGGTTGCCTGACGGAACTATAATAGTTTGCACAGTTGACCCAAGTGGCGTGACTGTTTGCTTGTAAAAAAAGCTTGACAAGTTTTTACTGGTATATCAAAATAAAAGTGTGATTAATAAGGAGTAAATTATGAATAATGTTCAAAAAGTAGAGTTTGTAAAAGGTAAAGATTTAGTTACTATTGAAATCTTTGACAAAGAACCACAAGAAATTCAAAACCCTTGGAGTGGTGATACCTGTATGTTAGAGCCGTTAGCAGTTGGTGTCTATGATTATATCAAAGGGTGTGAGATGCTTGGAAAGTCTGAACAAATGCTTGATGCTTTAGGTTGGTTTAGACGAAATTACCCAAAAGAATATATGTTATTATTAGATTAAGGAGGATATGATGAATGTATTCTATTTAGATGAAAATCCAAAAATTTGTGCAATGCACCACAATGACAAACATTGTGTAAAAATGATATTAGAGTATGCTCAATTGCTGTCCACTGCTCACAGGGTGTGTGATGGTGTTAAAATTATTATAGATATTAATAATAGAAAAAACACACAATACAAACTTGCTGACAGTCGTGATGACAATATTTATAAAGCTGCTTTTGTAAACCACCCTTCAGCAATATGGGTTAGAAAAAGCAGATATAATTATATGTGGCTTCGTATGCTGTGGGAAGATTTGCTTGATGAGTATCATTTAAGATATGGCAAATACCACGCTGCTGAAAGACTTAAGCCTTTTTTAATTAACCACCCAACTAATATTTCTAATGACAATTTTACGCAACCTACCTGCGCAATGCCTGATGACTGTAAAATAAGCCCTAATGCTTTAGTTAATTATAGGATATACTATAAAAAATATAAATCACATTTGGCTAAATGGACAGGTAGAACTGTCCCTAGTTGGTATAATAAAGGTATAAATTATGACGGATATAAACATTAAATATTTTGATATTAACTCTTTAAAACCATACCCAAAAAACAGTAGAACACACAGCGATGGGCAGATAAAGCAAATTGCTAATTCTATTCAAGAGTTTGGTTGGACAAACCCGGTATTTATAGACAATGATATGAACATCATTGCAGGTCATGGTAGGGTTATGGCTGCAAAAACTATTAATATACAAAAAATTCCTTGTATTCAAGTTGACCATTTAACAGAAACCCAAAAAAGAGCTTATGTGATAGCTGATAATAAATTGGCAGAAAATGCAGGTTGGGATAATGAGTTACTCAAGCTTGAACTTCATGCTTTAGAAGAAGCTGATTTTAATTTAGAGCTTATTGGGTTTGATGGTGCAGAATTATCTGAGGCTATGTTTGATGACCCTATTGGTGAATCAAACTATGATGGAAGTAACTTTATTATCCAATACAACATTATCTTTGATGATGAATCCCAACAGGACAAATGGTTTTCATTTCTTAGAAAATTAAAAGACAAATACCCAAACCAAGAAACAATTGGCGAAAGACTTTCACAATACATAGAAGATAACCATGGCTAAACTTAAAGAATTTATTGAAACCAATGTATACGATGAAGCAAAAAAAAGAATACATCACATATATGATATATTTGATACCATTGTTGTTATGTTTTCAGGTGGCAAGGACTCACTAGCTGCACTGCATTTGGTAAAAGAAGTAGCAGACGAAAGAGGAATAACAAAGCCAATAAATGTTGTATTTAGAGATGAAGAATTAATACCTGATGAGGTAATCAATTTTGTTGACGAATATAGAAAAAAAGATTGGATAGATATGAAATGGTTTACTGTTCCATTAAAATCCACAAAATATATTTTATCTGTATGTCATACATACACACAATGGGACAAAAATAGAAAATGGGTCAGAGAAAAACCTGAGTGGTCTATTAGTCTAGAGGATAATGATGATAGAGAATTTGACCAATACACAATGGACGGGTTTACTGCAAAATACTATAAAGGCAAAATTGCATTTATCACAGGAATTAGAGCAAGTGAATCTTTAATGAGATATAGAGCGTCAGTATCAAAATTAAATGACAACTATATCAATGCAGTTACTGACAAGGGCGCAAAAAATGTAATGTTGTGCAAACCTCTGTTTGATTGGGAAGAAGATGATATATTCAAATATTTTTATGACAATGAAATACAATATTGCAAATTATATGATTATCAAATGTGGTCAGGTAATTCATTAAGAGTTTCAACACCACTTCATGCTGAAACAGCAAAAAGGTTTGACCAAGTGAAACTATCTTCACCTGATTTTTATAATCGAGTTATTGAGGTTTTTCCTGAAATGTTACATCATGAAAGATATTATAAAGAATTAGATAGAGCAGCCATAAAATCCAGATATGGTGAGTCTTTAGATGGCGTTAGAGCATGGATTGAAGATAATCTGTCTGATGATGAAAAGCAGTATCAATTAGCTATGAAACGATTAAATACTGTAGTAGTAGCTTCCAAAAGAATGCCACAATCATATCCACCACAATATGTGTTGAACCAATTTATGAGTGGCAGTTTTAAACGAAACATTCTTCCACAAAAGGCTAAATAATGAATGACCCAATAAATAATATCCAATGGATAGATGCCGCAGAATTAAATGGCAATGACTATAACCCAAATGTTGTATTTACTCCTGAATTAAAATTGCTTGAAAGAAGTTTATTAAAAACAGGATGGGTTCAACCAGTATTAATATCTAAAGATAAAATTATCATAGATGGATTTCACAGGTGGAGACTATCCCAAGATTCAAAGAAAGTAAAAGAAGTCTATAAAGGAAAACTTCCTTGTGCAATATTGGATATAGATAGACCAACTGCTATGATATTAACCATTAGAATGAATAGAGCAAAAGGTAGTCATGTTGCAGTTCAAATGAGTGAGATTGTTCATGAGTTAATAGACAAGCATCAATTAGACCCTAATCAAATTGCAGAGGAAATAGGCGCAACTAAAAATGAAGTTGACCTTTTATACCAAGATGGTGTATTTAAAATGAAAAATATTAAGAGCTATAAATACAGCAAAGCATGGTATCCAGTAGAGAAATAATAAAAGAAGTTTCAATTGATGTTCTTTTGCCTTTAAAAAATATGGCAAAAAAAGACAAAGTAAATATCAGTGAGCCTTCATCTAATGGCAAGTTTTTTGCATCTTATGACGAAGACGGAAATCTTGTTGGGTGTGCAGGTATTATTGTTAAAAATAACAAAGGTAGAATTAGGAGTGTCTTTATTAAACCTGAGTATAGAGGAAAAGGTTACAGTTCTACCTTGATGTCATATATAATTAAGTATATGACTGACCTTCATGTGTGCTATATAGACCAATTATCTTCACAGCCTGAATGGTGGATTAAGAATGGTTGGAAAGAAAAATCAAAAGTAAAAAATGGTTCTTGGATATTTAAAACATTTTGAATAAATATAAAACATGGGACGGAAAAACAAGGCAGCGTATGTATGCTAAGTTTTTATACCAAAAGAAAAAAGGAACATTGCCTGAGTGGCGAACTGTAGATGGTGCTTGTGATATGTGTGGCGATGAACACAACACTATGCCTCATGCTGAGGAATATGGCCCAACATTTGAAGATTATTTAAAAAGCATTCATATATTATGTGGCAGATGTCACGCTATGTTGCATTTAAGATACAGGTTTCCAAAAAAATGGAAAGAGCATTTAGATTATATAAAAGATTTAAAAAATAAAAAAACTGAAAGACTTCCTAGTATACCCAATATGAATGTTTTATATCAGCAATCAAAAAAGTGGGATAAAGAAGAGTATAACTATAAAGAAAAAAATGTGGGGGAATGGTGGGAAAAACTGACTACGAAAAGAGAATAACTTTACCAAATGGAAAAGAAGTTTCAAATTATAGTAAAGAGTATATGTTATGGTGTGAAGCTTTAAACCTATCTAAAAAAAAATTAGCTGATAGAAGAATATTTTTAGAAAAAATACAAGAAAAAAGACCTAATGATGCAGAGGCCATTAAATCTTATTTATTATATATTTGGAATAACTAATCATCTGTTTCAGGTATGTCTGCATATATTGAATCAACAACTATCTCAATGCTTGAACCATCTGATAAAAATATGGTAAAGGTGTCTTCCCCATAAGTTACAGCAACCTCTTCAATAATCTTTCCTGTCATTATTGATGCTATTTCATCTATGTCCATAATTCTTCCTAAATGCTGATAGCCGACTCTAATTTTTTTAAATCCTTCGTCTGCTTGTTGCTCCTCGACCATTTTCCGCAGTCGTTGCAGCGTAGCCTCTGATAAACGGTATTTGTATTGCAAGAAAAACCTCTTTTCTGTAAACTGCTACT
>Ga0208644_1003969_pt1 | contig 11291 bp, 12 predicted proteins | sample VirMetDEL_Nov_18_FD_184517 | JGI IMG/M metagenome (GOLD analysis project Ga0208644, IMG submission 184517) | Aqueous microbial communities from the Delaware River and Bay under freshwater to marine salinity gradient to study organic matter... | ecosystem: Environmental > Aquatic > Marine >... | reverse complement strand
TCAGCTCAGTGTTCTGCTGAAGCCGGTCCTCGGCCATGCGAATCTTATCGTCGGCCATCTGCTTCTGGAGATCCATGCGCTGGCGCTGAATCTCGGCCTCCAGGAGCTTCTCCTGGACCCGGCGCTGCTCCTCGGCCTGGAACTCGCTTTGATCTTGCTGGAGCTCTGCCGCGCGCAGCGCGAGCTCCTGCTGGCGGATCTGCACCAGGGGATCATCGGCGCTGCCCTGGCCAATCGATTCCATGAGCTCCGCCGTCAGCTGGGCCAGGATCGGCGAAGCCAGCTGGTCGATCAGCATCTGCACCTGCTGCTGGAACATCTGAACCTGCTCCGGCGGCAGCTGCTGCGCGAGCATGGGCTGCTGCTGGATCTGCTGCATCACCTCAGGCGGAAGCTGCTGCTGGGCCATCTGGGCCGCCTGGAACTGCAGGTGCTGGAGCATGTGGCTGATGATCATCGCCTGCAGCTGCGGGTTTTCCTTGACAACCTGGGTCAGGAACAGCTGCCGGTGGGCGTCGACGTGGGCAAGGTGGTTCTGGGGCTCAAAGGCCTGCGCAGGCTGACCGAGGAGCAGCCCGGAGTTCTCCAGGCCCGCATCCACCGGCATGGGCGGCTGAGGCTCCTGAGGCGGCTGCAGGAGGGTGTCGATGTCATCGACCCCCAGGGCCGCGTACATGCGCCGGTAGGCCTCATAGATCCCGCGAGGGCCATGGATCTCAGGATTAGACTGGACCAGGGTCATGAGCTCCTGGGCCATGGTGATGCGCTGGCTCTGGGAGAAGATGTTCGGGTCCGAGACGGGGATCACATCGACCCGGCCATCGAAGTCCTGGTTCAAGATCACCTGCTGGCCGGAGCCCGTTTGGTACGGGTACTCCGGCGGCAGGTATTCGTTGAACACCCTGGCCATCAGCTGGAACTCGATCTTCTGGCTGTAGTGCAGGCGCTTGTGGATCGCGCTCATGACCTTCGTGCCGCGCTCCAGGAGCGCCACGGTCGTGCCCACGGGCATCTGCTGGTTCATGTCCCCGACGTTCATGTCGGCGATCGAGGCAAAACGCTTGCCGCTCTCCACGAGCAGCCCGAGCAGCTGCATGAGGACGTTCGACGGCTCCTTGATCGGGAGCGGGATCAGGTTCTCCCGGAGGCTGCCGCCGGTGGTGTCGATGTCCCGGAACTCACCAGGCTGAAGCGGGTTGTCCTCGTCCCGGATCCGCATCCCACGAGCCTTGAAGCCGGCGGGCAGGTTGGCCAGGGTGCCGGCGTCGATCAGCTGGCGCAGGATCGAGGTCGCGGCCTTCGACAGGCCCCCGATCATGTGGCTCAGGCCCAGGCCGTAGAAGCCCAGGCCGGGGAGGAACTTGAACTGCACGAAGTAATTGATCTTGCGCTTCGCCGGGTCCTGCTCGCGCCAGTTGCGGCGGATGGCAAGGACCTGCTGCGAGTCCTCGTCGATGGTGACGATATAGGGCAGCTTCAGCCCCGTAGGCTCGCCATCCTCGCCGACGTCTTCAAAGCCAGGCAGGTCTAGGATCGTGTGGACCTCGTAGACCGTGCGGTCGCGCATCTCCTGGTAGGACGGGGACTGGCCCTCGATCTCGTCGATCTGCTCCTCGATCTCGTCCCGGGAGTAGTGGCCGCTGCCGCCCTTGAGCTCGATGTCGGCATAGAACCCGTTCAGCTGCAGCTTCCGAATCTCGTTCTTGCTCATGCTGAGGACGTGGGTCACGCGCTCGGCCGAGAACATGTCCGGGGCCTCGTAGGGCACGATCAGGTCCTCGGGGGCGATGAACTTGCTCACCGCGCGATTGAGCACCGTGTCGTAATACACCTTCTTGAAGGCGGACCCGGCCAGAGGCAGGTAGAACAAGAGCATGTCGAGCTCGGGGTCGAACTCCTCCATCACATTCATGATGTAGAAGTTCATGAAGTTGCCGACGCGCTCGGCCTGCTGCTCGACCTCAACCGTGCGCATGCCGACGATCTCGGTCTTCACCGGCCCCTTGGCCGGCAGGAGCTCCTTGTAGGCCTGGGCCTGGAACTGGGTCACGGCCTCGGCCAGGATCGGGTGGATCACCCCAGAGGCGCCCTCAAAGGGCTGGGAGCGGGTGTCGTCGAAGCGCATGCCCAGGTACTTCAGGCCGTCGACGTAGGTCTTCTCCCAGTCCGAGCGGGAGTCCTTGTCGGCCTTGATCGAGGACAGGACGTCCCCGGCCAGGGTCGAGAGATCCCCTGCATCAATGTAGTCGACCAGGTTCTCGTCGTGGCCGGCCTGGGGCATCTCCGGCATCGCATCGATCTCGTCGTCGATGAGGATCCCTTCCTCCGCCACCAGGACCATGGCCGCGTCGCGCACCTGGTCCTCCCGGGACGGCTCAGGGAAGACCTCCACCTGATTGCCCGTGACCATGATGTCCGGATCGTCCTGGGTGCCGAGCTCGCGCTTTTCGATAGCCATCAGTAATAAACCACCCTGTCTCGCCGTAGCGGCCGCATCTCTTCTTGATAGTCTTCGTCAAGGGTAACAAATCCGCCCTGGCGAAACCTCATCAAGGCCATGGTCGCCGAGTCGCAGAAGTCATCGTGGTCCCCGTAGGGGAACGAGGCCATCTCCTCGATGACCTCCTCGGCGAAGGTCTGCTCCGGTGCCCACACCATACCCGACTCAAAGATCGGGGCAACGCTGTTCATCCTGGCGATCTTATCCTGCCCCCGGCTCGGCGTATACGCGGTCACCGGGATACCCATGCGCCGGAGCTCGTGGGTCAGGGGCGTGCCCGAGGCCTTGGCCTCGATGAGCACGCAGTCCGGCTCCCAGTATCGGTACTCCTCCATGGCCGCACGCTTGAGCTCCGGAAAGTCTACCCGCAGGCGCTTGGCGTCGAGGAGGATGATCTGCTCGGGCCCGTCATTTTCGGGCTGGAAGATCGCCCAGGTGGTGATCGCCGAGTAGTCGGCGGTCTCCTTCTTGCTGTAGGCCGTATCGTAGGATTGAATGACGTAGCTGTAGGCCGGGACGTGGTCCGGCTCCCAGCGCCGCCACCACTCGCGCTTGACGATCGAGCCCTCCTCGGCGGTCGGGTTCTGCATCCACTGCGCGTTCCACTTCGCGATGGGCAGCGAGGCCTTGACCGAGAGAAGTTCTTCCTTCTTCCAGTATTCAGGCCAGAGCGGCTCCTCGCTCTCGGGCATAATGGCCGGGAACTCGACCACCTCCCACTGGTCCGCGTAGTCGTCGCCCTGCTTTTTCAGCACGCGCCCCACGAGATCCTTGGTCGACCACCGGGTCATGACGATCACGATGATCCCGCCGGGCTGGAGACGCTGCCGGGGGCCGGAGGTGTACCACTCGTAGATGCTGTCCAGGGCCGTCGCCGAGAGCGCGTCCTGCTCCGATACGGGGTCGTCAATCACCAGCAGGTCAGCACCGCGGCCGGTGATCGCACCGCCCACGCCCGAGTAGAAGGCCTCGCCACCGCCGTTGGTGGTCCAGCGGCCGGCGCTCTTGTTGTCGCCCTCAAGCTGCAGGCTCGGGAAGACCTCCTGGAACTCATCGCTGTCGATGATGTTCCGCACCCGGCGGCCGAACCGCACCGCGAGCTCTGCGGTGTGCGTCGCCTGGATGATCTTCAGGTTCGGGCGGCGCCCCATCATCCACGCCGGGAAGAAGGTCGAGGCAAATTCGGACTTGCTGTTCATAGTGCAGACCAGACCCTTGCCGGCGAGGAATAGATCATCCTCGCGCTCAACCTGTACGCATTGCACGTTGCCGCGGCGTTCTAGCTTTTCGATGCGGATAAACCGCCCATAAACAGTCGCCTTAGCGCGCTCGCGCTTGCGGGGTAACAGGCAAAGATCCGGAGCGTAGAAAGACACCTTGTAGGTCGGCCCATAGGATCGATCGCCAATCTTGGCCTCAGAAATTTGCACCGTATTTCTGACGCCCAGGGACCAGAGGAGCTCCCTGAACTGGTCGATCAGCGCCCGGTCCTTCTGGGCAAAGAAGCACTGCCCGGCCTTCGACACATTCCCGTCAGAGTCCATCAGGCCGCGCACAAGATCCTTTCGCTGCTCAATGCTGGCGACCATGTAATCTGCCGGGACGTGCTTGTTCCCAAGCACGCCAATATCCCGCAGCTTCACTTTCAAGTTCAGGATGCCAAAAGAGAAGCGCGTAGACTGGTCGGTGGTCTCGTAGCCGCGGCGAGCAAACTCTGCTCGATAGAAGCCTGCGTCGTCATCATGCGCGGTGATAATGGCTTGATGCTTTGAACCGTCGCCCAGCCAAAGCCCGAGCACATAAGGATCCACCAGGAGATCACGCTCAGGGAGCTCCACGGCCTCTGTGTCGGGAATCATGGCGGCCCTAGGGTTCGCCACTGCTCCAGGGCGGATCTCCAGCGTGCCGCTGCTGTGGCGGCGCAAGAAGGACCCCTGATCGCGCTGCCAGAGCTCTTCTGTCGTGTACTCCTTGAACTTCTTGTGCTTGCGGTCCAGGCGCACCCACCAGCGATGCTTTGCGTCAGTGATGACCGAGGCGCCGTCGTTGGTCGTCACGCGGTAGAGCTCAACGTCTTCGTAGACCGGAGATTTGCCCGTGACGCGAGTGGGCTGGCCGTCTGGTCCAAAGACATAGTCCCCGGTTTCGACCTCGGCCATGGTCTTCCAGCCATCGGTGGTCAGCACCGGGGTATCAGTCTCAAGGCAATGCCTCGGTGGCAAACAGACAATCAGGCGCTTCAGCTTGCCGGCGGCGATGCGGTCGAACTTCTCGGCGATGATCCGGTGGTGGCGGCCCTCGATGAAGTCAGGCCACTGGGTCTTCACGAAGGACAGGAAATTCTTCTGCGCGCTCTCCTGCTTCTCAAGCGCGTCGTAGCGCTTGAGCAGGGCCATGGCCTCCGCCTTTTCACTGTCGGAGAGTAGGTCGAAATCCTTGATCGCTAGGCTAGACATTTCCGCCAGTCCTCTCCCAGGAACAGCAAAGCCTCAGCTTCGCGCCTGCGGACAAGACCAGGGAGCTCCTTGCCGCCGGCCTTGGTCCACCGGAGGATCTGGGCCGGCACGTCATCGAAGTCCCCCTCGTTCAGGCGCTTCAGGAGCGTGCTTTCCTTGAGGTTCCCCGGCCCCAGGTTGAAGGTCCACGCCACGATGGCGTCGAACTGGTGCTGCGTGAGCTCAGGCTCGACAAACTGGAGCACATAGTGCTCAAACTCCTCCAGGTCCGCCTCCAGGAGCCGGTCGGCGTCCTCCTGCTCAATCTCATCGCCCTCGTCGACGTCGGCGGTGTGGCCGTAGCCGATGGTCAGGACGCCAGCCGGGCACCAGTAGGCCTTGAGCTCGCAGCCCTCAAAGTGCTTGATGAGCTCCAGGCCATCGGGCCCGGTCTTCATCGGGCGATCCCCTTGGTCTTCTCCCAGGTCCTGAGCCCGCCCAGGCCCAGCATCCCCAGCAGAACCGTCATCAGGTTGTCCATATCGAAGGCCGGCAGCTTCGGCAGCTCGACCCCGGCCCAACCAGCCGCGAAGAGTACGAAGGGCGCGAGTACAAAATGCCATGCCAGGGCCACCCCGCAGGTCCATCCGATAAAGGGCCTCCAGCCCGCCACAAAAACATTCCGGCTCGCGGCCTCGGCCTTGTTGACCTCGATCTGCGCTAGCGCACTTTCCTGCGCATGTTTTTCCGCCATCGTCGCAATTTCATGCGCCAACCGGGCCTTCTGGTCTTTGTCTTCGACGAACTTGTCGAGCAGCCCGGTGACCGGGCCGATCAGGGCCTCGATCACCAGGTGATCCCCATGCTGCGGAGAATAATCATCGCCGCGATCGCAAAAGCTGCGGAGATTCCGCGGTCGACCCAGATGCTGGTCGTGCTGTGCTTGACGTTAGCCTTCTCGATCGCGCTGACGCGCTGCTCAATCTTGTCGATGGTCTTGAATGCTCGTTCCAATGCCGATGCCGTCTGTGATTGACGCTCCTCAACGAGGGCCAGCTTAGTTATAGCCTCCGATAGCTGAGCCAGGGCTGACTTGACCTCGGAAAGATCCCCGTGGAGAGCGTTCAATCGCTCGTTCAGCACGTCATTGGTAGCCATGTCGATCACGTCCTTATGCGGCCTCTTCGTCATCATCCTCCGAGGCCGTCACGGCCGAGATGAGCGATTGCTCACGCCAGCCCAGGGCGACCTGGAGGTTCAGGCCAGCTTGCTGCAGCTGCCCGATTTGGTTGCTGATCTGACCCAGCTGCTCGCGGATGGCCGCCACCTGTTCAAAGTGGATCTTGGCCTCGCCTTCAAAGGTCTCGGGGTCGTACTCTTTACCGTCGATCGTGATCATTGTTTTATCGCTCCCAGCGCCAAATAAAGTAAGCCACCGAAACCGGCGACCAGTGCAAGGATAACCACAAACGTGACCGTGTTCCAGAAGAGCTCCTTGCGCTTCCTGGCCTGGGCGTAGACCGCCTTCTCGCGGTCGGCGCGGATCTGCTTCCGCATGGCCATCATCTCGCTATAGCCCTCTTTCCCATAGCTGTAGAGCAGCATCTCGCGCAGGTCGCGCTCCTGGGCCTGGATCTTCTTCTTGTGGGCGAAAAGCTCCATCGCCTCCTGCTCAACGCTCTTGGAGGCGATCAGTTTCCGGAACAGGGGAGGGTTCTTGGCCTGGCGCTCTGCTTCGTTTAAATCAGAAACCGCGCCGTACCACTGGGCCAGCTGGCCCATGGTGTCTTCAATATCGCGGCCAGCCGCGACTAACTTTTGGACCGTCTTGTACGCCGTGGTGGCGGCGGTGATGGCCGTGATCGGGTCGATCATTGCTGCGCTCCATCACCCCGCCCCCTGGCTATTCTACATCATCGGCGTTCTTATTCTTGCCCACATTCCCGGCAATCGTATTTAACACGCGCAGGGCGATGCTGACGTACTTGTCGTCGGTCTTGCTCGGAGTGAGAGCGGTGATAGCCGTAGCTGCCGTGACCAATGCCGTGATGGCGTTGATCCAAGCAGGGAGAGCGTCGAACAGTGCGAAGAAAGTATCCATTACCACGGCACTCCATCAGCGGTCGTGGGGTTCTTCTGCGCGTCGATATTGGCTTGTAGCGCCGCCTCGGTTGCGTCCTTGTCCACGCCGTCAGCCCACAGCCAGCCCAGCACGGTCGCTTCCGTAAGGCTGTCATAGGCCACGAAGTCAGGCGCAGAGGCATCAGGGGTAAAGCCACAGGTGCCGTAGCTGGAAGCGGAGAAGGTATCTTCGCCAACGGTCTCAGAGGCGGAAATTCTCCAGTGCGCCACGATAACTCCCCCGTCTGCGAGTTCACGCTCTAACGTGCTGATCTGCCAGTTCATAGTTGCTGCCATGGTTATGCTCCTTGTTTTCGCTCAATGTACTGTTCCGGCAGGAACGTGTACTCAAAAAGTGACTGTTCGTCTTGCAGTCTCCGAACCTCGTCCATGTCGTCGGTGACTATAACCTCAATCTCCTCCAGACCCCTTAGCACCGCGTACTGCAACCGACACCCGCCAAACTGAAGCTCGTTCTTGCTGTTGACCACGATGGGGTTCTTCATCCCGTGCTGGTCAAGGTGTTCGTGTATCAGCTCCTGCCTGCGAAATACCGCCCACTGGGCGGGGTCGGTAGCCGTCTTTACCTCACTTACCTTCAAGCGCATGGACACGGGCGCGTAGGGATTGGATTTCTTTAACGAGCATGGGCACTAGCTTGCTGTAGTCCACGCCCATCATGTCGTCAGACTCGGGGTCGCCGCTTACGGCTTCAGGCGCAACGGTCATCAGCTCTTGGGCGATCATGCCGTAGTCTTGATGCGAGCCGTCAGCTTTCCAGTCGAACTGGCGAACCTGAATAGCGTCTACCTTGGCCCCGGCGTCCTCTGCGTCCGCGATGTTTTCCTTTAGGCGAGCGTCGGAGGAGGTGTTGTAAAGAACGGCAGTGGTGCCATTTTGGCTGATTGAACCGATAACGCCGTTGTTATAGAGAAATGACGAAAATGCCGTACCGCTAACGGTTCCGTTTGCGTGTCCGATTGCTTGCTGCCCAGAGGGGTAGAGGACCACTCCGGGGTTTGCAACCGTGCTACTCGTCGTCCCCACCAGCAGGTTACCGCTGGAGTCGAGCGTCATCGCCTGCGTCCACGACAAGGCGGCATCAGCGGTGCCAGATGCAGCCGTAAACCAACGATGACCGCCGTTGTACTGGGAGTAATGTGTAGCAGGCCGTGTTGTAGCGTATTTCCAACCTGAGTTGTAGTAAGCGTTTTGAACAACAATTACTTCGTCGGCAGCGTTACCCCAAAGAGCATTGCCTTCAAACCCAAGTTCAAGCGCCTTGCCTACGCTCCAAGTATTTGGCACTAACCCCAAGCCGACGTTCCCGCTGGAGTCGATGCGCATGCGTTCTGTGACTGCGCCGCTATTGGGGTTAGTCAAGAACGTAATGTTTGACCCCGTTCCAAAAAAGTTGTGCATCCGCAGCGTTGCGCCGGAATCCACATAATCAAATTTGCCTTCTGAAGTACCAGCAGCATTATTCATTAGTACAGGGGTGTCAGCCAAGATATGCAGCTTAGCCGTAGGCAAACTCGTCCCAATCCCGAGATTCCCACTCGCATCCAGCGTCATCGCCTGCGTGAACGAAATCGCGTTGCCTGCGGTGCCGGAGGGGGCGTTGAACCATTGGTGTTGCCCATCGAAAGCAGCGTATCGGGTTGCCCCTTGAGACGAGTTCAAATATTTCCAAGCGCCCGTGCCGCTGTCATAGGCGTTCCCGTAAAGGTCAAGCGCGGTAGTGCTAAAGCCAGCAATAGCACCAGAAGCAAACTGCAATGCTTTGTAGCTTGCGCCCCAAGCACTCGGCACCACGCCCAAGCCGAGGTTGCCGCTGGAGTCGATGCGCATGGCTTCCGAATAGGTTGCAGCGCCTGTGCGTTGCTGAAAAACCAGATCAGTATCGTAATTACTGGCTGTGGATATAGCACCTACGTTCCACCAAGACGCAACGCCACTTGCGTTTTCTGTTAAGAAACGCATACCGCTAAATTGACCATTAGCCTCTGTTCTGTTGGCTATCTCAAAATAAACATCGTTGTTAGAGGTGGCCCCATAAGAAACTGACTGGGATGCATCAATATCTAAGAAAGTTGATGGCGAACTCGTCCCAATCCCCAACGACTCCGCACTCGCATCCCAGAAGAACTTAGGCGTGGTGCCGGTGTCCTCGTAGAAGGAGATGTCGCCGCCTGAGAAAATACCTATGCGCTGAACTGTGTCAGATGTTCTAAGAAATATAGAATCGTCAGCACTAATGTTTAAGTTTTGACTATTTGCACCTGCCGTAGCGATTGTGTGCGTGTCTCCAGTTCCACGAGTACCAGAAAGCGTAATAGTTGCGTCAGTGTTTTCAACCGTCAGCCCACTAAACGTACCCGCCCCAGCACTCGACCCGCCAATGGTCACGCCGTCGATGGTGCCGCCGTTGATGTCCGCAGTGGTGGCGGTGAGGTCGGCGACGGTGATGGTGCCCAGCTCAAGATCCGCCAGGGCATCAACCACAGCCGCGCCAGAACCCGCCCCGTCGAGGTAGACCATCTTAGTCTGGCCGCTGGCGATGGTGACGTTGCCGCCGCTGCCCTGGGAGATGGCGATGGACTGGGAGCCGGTGGTGGCGTTCTCGATGAGCATCACCCGGCTGACCGTGTTCGGGGCAATGGTCAGGGTGCGGGTCGCGGTCAGGGTGGCCGAGGAGGTCACCTTGAAGTACATGGCGCGAGCCGGATCCGAGGCGCCGTCAGCGACCGTGGTAGTGGCATCGGCGTCGGTCGGAAAGCCATCCTGCGTGCCGTAGCCCAGGGCCTCGCCGATGAGCTCCAGGTTCGTGTTCGTCGTCGTACCCCAGGTCCCGGAGCCCTCGCCGGTGGCGAGCTCGGTCAGGCGCAAGTCGTTGACGTAAGTGGCCATGCTATTCCCTCACTGATCAGGCAGCGTCTCGCGCCGCCGGGATGTCCTCGTAATTTGGTGACTGGCTCGTGTCCACGGGAGTATAGCCCGGAGACTGGGTCGTGCTAATCGTCGCATAGTTCGGCGTCTGGTCGGTGTCAATTTCACCATAGACCAGAACTTTGCCCAAGGTGCTCGTGATACCCAGGCCCGTGAGCTCCACGATCGCCGCGGCGTCCACGATGGGCGTGCCCAGGGCGCTGGTCATGCCTTGACCGTCTAGGGTCAGGGTAATCCCGAACGAGATGAAGACCGTGCCCAGGGCGCTCGTCGTCGCCTGCCCCGTGGGCACCACATTGGCCTTGGCGACGATATCCACCGTCCCCAGGGCGCTGTTAACCTGGAAGCCCGTGAGCTCGACCACGGCCCCGGCGTCGACCTCCGGGGTGCCCAGGCCCGCCGTGGCGGCCTGGCCGGCGGGGAAGACGTTCCCGATGGCTGTAACCGCAGGGGTGCCTAGGGCCGAGGTGATGGCCTGGGAGTCGGGGCTCACGTTTGCCTTGGCGACCACCGATACGGTGCCCAGGCCGCTGGTAATCCCCAGGCCGGTGACCGGGACGTTCGCCTCGGCGTCGACCAGGGGCGTGCCTAGGGCGGAGGTGGTCTGGACCCCGGTGACGGGGACATCGATGTACAGGGGCGTGCCCCAGGCGCCTAGGCCCCAGGTACCCCTGCCCCAGCCCTCCTGGATCGCCACGTTACTCGCTTAGGTCCGCGGCGGCGGAGGTAAGGCTGGCCAGGATCTCGGTCAGGATCTGACGCACAGGGGTCGTCATGTAGTCCTGGGCGAGCATGCCCTCGACCTTCTTGATGCAGAACTGAATCTCTTCCAAGGCGCTCATGGCGGGCCTCCGGGGGCGTCAACCCCCGGGAGTATAGCCCATATCAAACGTGCTCGTAATGCAAGCCCTGCTCCTTGCGCTCAAGGATCCGGCGCACCTTGTGGCGGTTCATGTCCCGGGCGTTGGCGTGGAGCGAGCGCACCTGGGTCGCGATCTTCTGGTGCCCCAGGCCGCGGTCGGACAGGCGCTGGATCGTGCGGATCACGCGCTGCTCGTCGGGCACCGGCTCCAGGCGCACGCGGCCGTTGTTCCCGTGGCGCTCGCGCACCTTCCGGTAGCCGTAGGGCACGCTTCCGCCGATGCTGTAGCCCCGGGTGGCCCAGTCGACCTTGCCGTCGGCGAAGCGGTCCTTGATCAGGCCGTGCTCCAGCTCGGCCACGGCCGAGAGCACCATGAGCATGATCTGGTTGGTCATCTGGTTCATGTCGAACTTCGCCCGCAGGC
>Ga0208644_1003968_pt1 | contig 11293 bp, 20 predicted proteins | sample VirMetDEL_Nov_18_FD_184517 | JGI IMG/M metagenome (GOLD analysis project Ga0208644, IMG submission 184517) | Aqueous microbial communities from the Delaware River and Bay under freshwater to marine salinity gradient to study organic matter... | ecosystem: Environmental > Aquatic > Marine >... | reverse complement strand
CGGCATCTGCGAAGACGCATTCTGTGGATTCGTCTTCTGTGCAGCCATTGCATTTGCTTGGAAATACGGAGCACTAACAGCCTGACCCTGCGTCATCGCACCACCAGGGAGCTCAAAGGGCTTGTTGATCGGATCAGTTCCAGAAAGAGCACTGGTGTCAAAGGCGCCTGCGCTGTAGTCAGCAGTCGGGGCTGCACCTTCTGTGCCAAGGAACTGAGTTGCAGAACCACCTGGGAACTTCTTGGCATATTCACGTTGCGCCAGCATGGGGTTGGCCTTGGCCCACTCAGCCATCGGACCTTGGTAACCCATGGCTGAAATAATCTCGTCCATGCTGCCACGGCCTGCAGCGCTCTGAGCGCGGTAGTACGTCGCCAGGGGAGTGTCCGTTGGTGCTTTGGCTTGACCTGCTAAGGCCTTCATTGCTTCCAGGTCCTTGGGGGCTCCCTTACCGCGAGAGGCACCACCAAAATACTGGTCCATCTCGCCGCCGCTGAAATAACGCTCGAACTGACCTTGAGGAGTCATGGCGTACTGACGGTAAAGGTCGGACTGCGTACGATCCACTTGGCCGCCACGGGTCACACCCTGGACAATGCCGCGAGCACCAGCGGGAGTTGCACCTGCATAAGGCGGCATGGTACCGCGCTCTAAAGGGTCATACTCGCGGACACCGAATCCATAGCCCTCTGCTTTTAGTTCCGCATCGGTAGGAGCACGATCAGTCTTTGTGGCGGCTGCTGCCGGCCTAGATCCCAAAGGACCCCGAGCAACGTAACCAGGAGGAGAAATTAAATCCTTTAAGGACCCTAAAGGACCCCAAAAGTCACGTACTGGTGGGCGACTAATAGGAACAGGCATTTAATTACAACAATCCTTTCTTACAATAATAGTATCAATAATTATGACGATGGAAGTTATCCAATCCTTTGACAACGGTACCACCATCGAAATTGGTGTCGACCGCCACGGCAATCAGGTCCACCGCATTTGTACGCCAGGTGGGTCCATGTGTCGGTTTGCTGAGCCATACCACGTGGCCCTTGTTTATGCGCAACAATTTGAAGATTTTTACTTGGCTAAGCCTGACTCAAGTCATTGAGTTTAGCAAACTCGCCCCAAGCTTTGGTAGCTGCAAAGGTTTCAAAGAAATACCGCAAGGGCTCCACTGTACCAGAAACCTATGCGCAGCAGTACGAGGAGTTTTACAGGGCTAAGCCGGAATCAAACTGAGTCTCGGCAAGACTGAATGGGGATATATTGATCCGGAGCGCTGGGATTACCAGGATCCCTTTAGGGGAGAGGCTTCCGTTTGTTCTGGCAATATTTCCGGTTGTACCCTGCAGGACCTAAAGCGTATATGCGTTTGGACTGCTCTGTGAGTGTATATACTTGATTTAACGGTCAGATGGTAGTCCAAACCAATATCAAAATTATTAAAGAGAGGGGTAGCCCGGAAATATTGGTAGTACATGAAACAATTGACAGGGCATGGCAAGACGCCGTATAGTCTTCAAGACACCCGAGATTCCCCAGTGGACGTTCTGACTCTTTTCCGGCAGCTGGACCTGGATCCATGGGATCAAGTCGGATTGGCCAAGGCGTTCCAGCTCTGCTCAAGGCTGTACAAGAAGGAAACCTGCTGGCCCGTAGACAGGTGTCCTCACATTGCTTTCGAAGGTTTTAACACTGGCAACAAGAACGCCCTTACATACCGTGGCGTTGCGGCAGGGGTGTTGCTATTAGGCTTATCCGGCCGATTCCAAGAGTCAGACGACCAAGTTGTGACGCGCATCTCAACCTGCAAATCACCTCAGTGTTTTAACCCTACGCATTACTACTGGGGCACAAAAAGCCAGGTAGCTTATGAAACTCAGCTTAGGAATCAAAAGAAACTTTCTATTGAACTGATTGAGAATTTGCGCAACGAGCGTCAAAATGGTAGCTCGGTTTTAGCGCTATCTCGCAAGTACAAACTCGCCTATCACGTTGCCAGGAGGATATGCAACGGGGAATCCTATAGAAATTTAGGTTTTAGTACACAGCGGAGTGTTGCCAACGACGAAGTTTGGTATCTATCCACAGAGATTTGCAGTTTGATCGTTAGCCGCTATCCTAAGATCGCAAAAGAACTTAACATGGCTGTCCGCGTGGCCGACCACCTTACTTGTCCCTGGCATCACAAAGGATCCCCGAAGCACAAAGGAAACTTCGGTCTCATGGGAGAATGCCTGGACTGCATGGAGGAGATGAAGAAGGGCCGCTGCACTGTTGACGTGCGCCAGTTCGATCTCGACTGGTACTGGCAGGTCAAGCGGTTCTGGGAGCAGGTGGACGTGAAGGCGCAGGATCAGTGCTGGCCGTGGCTGGGCTCCACTCGGCGCCAGAACAAGGAGTCCTTGGCATACTTCCCATCACCGTTCCACTCCGGCAAAGTCCAGTCCGCACCACGTGTTGCACTTTGGTTGAGCCGGGGCTATACAGGTAAGTACCGCGTCTTTAGTCGGACAGAATGCGTGCCCTTTTGTTGCAACCCTTTGCACCTTACAATTAGGGAATTGAAGGGCTGTCCGGCCCCGACCGAAATCGAAGCCATTCACCTGAAACATGACAACGTCTTCCAGCACTACAGAGAAACCCTTCAGCAAGTCCAGTCAGATTCTCCCATCGAATTATCACCTTCCTGATAAACAGTACTACGGTTGTGTACGCATCGGCCCCAAGAACTACTACACTCCGTATTTCGATGACGCATCAGAAGCAGCCCTAGAGCTTCGCTGTTTAGAGAAATCCTTGAGTTACGAGATCATTCAAACCGTAGAAGATGAAGGGTTTTATCCTCATCGCGCTATACTAATGGAAGAAAAGTATCAAAAATCGGGCAGGACCAATGGTCTTTACACCGGTTTAAACATGAGAGATGGCGAGGTACCTGTCAACAATCCCGAATAACCTGGGATTCTATAACTTAGGTACAGTTCACGCATACCCTACTGGTGGAACAGGTCCGACTGCTTATGGACCAACTTCATACTTCGGATCTGATCCGCTACCTGAGACTGACGGAGATAGCCTTTATACTGCTGTTGATCTGGGCGATCTTAGCGCTCCATATCGATCAATCACGATAAGCAACACCCACGGCGGCTTAAGTCGACGTCAGTCCAGCTTTTATAAATTCAGGCTGACCAGGGAAGCTGCTATCCAGTTCACGCAAAACTTCAGCCAGTTTAGCTACAAAGAGAACACAAACAGAAACACTCTTTTAGCATTCTATAAGATAACAGAGACGACAATTCGAACAGAATTGCCAGTCAATAACTCTGGCTATGTCTACAAGGCCACTGGTATTGATTACGATTCTGGCGATGAAAACTATTCGGATTATCCAAATACCCGTTTAGAGCCAGGGGAATACCTGTTTTTAATTACGAATGATATTCGTTATCAAGAGACGACGTACTCTATTACGATTTCTTCTCTTGTTGCTGATTGGCGTTTTGTTAGAGAACCTGCCGACCTGTTCCTTGATTTCGGTCTGGTTACAGATGCCGTTGAAAGCACAGTTGATTACGGCGGACTTGCAGCATGATGAAAAGGTTGCTAGGCTGTTAGCAGCTTAATAACAGCCATGAAAGTCATCACGATCGCACAGCTGGAGCAAGACTTCGATGCAATCATGGATGACGTCGTGGAGAACAAACAATACTATCGAATCCAGACTCTAGATAGCGCTTTTATGCTCGTTCCTTATGAAGAGTATGAAGTTTTAAAAGAAGTTTATCAGGAGTGGGTCGAGGAGCCTACGATCGACCCCAATCCATTGCCCGTGCAGTACCTAGGTGACGCCGAACCTGAGGACCTGAGTCAGCCCTAAGGATCAGGAGAGGCGTTGACCGGCCTTGCGCTTGCGTTTTTTCCCTGGTGTAGGCAGCTCAGCCCACGAGAACTCTTCGTCATATTCTGAAGGCTCTTGATACACCGATACATCTCGCTCTGCCTCTTCACTTAATCTTTTGTTAAGATCAAGATAAGACTGAGCGGAGGAACGGGATGCAGCATAGGGATCATCTACGCCGGTTGTTTCACGAATGTACCTGTCGGCACGAGGGATGGAACTCAGGTAGTCAGCTGCATTGCTTTCAAAAGCAGCTGCTCTCCGTGCTCCAATTTCAGCAGGATTCCCAGTCATAGCGCTGATGTTCCTCATAGAAGAACCTGTTTCAGCGCGATAACGGTTCAACTGATCAGCCAATGCACGATAATGTGATTGCGGAGTAATCTGCTGAATAAGAAACGGATTGACAACCATCGGTTCTGGGGCTTTCGGTTGGCTTTGTCCCACAGCTGCTACTTGACACGTACTTCTATACTGATCTTACTTGAGACAAATCCGTACAAATGCTGAACACCGACGACGCCTGCCGGTACCAGGAGGAGGATCAGGAGGAGCTCAGCCCAGGTCAGGTTTCTTTTCACTGTGAAGACTATCCACACTTGCTTGAGTTTAGCGAATTTATCTCAGGAGTGCATATTGATTCGTTAAAATTCAAGTTAATGACGTTCCAGCAACGGTTAGCGGCACAATCCTTCTGGGCAGCTGAAAACTACGGAGGATCAGAGGCGAACTGCGCAAAGCATCTTAAGGAAGTCTACGGACCGAAGTGGTATCAGATTACGTCCGTCTCTGAGCACATGCAGCCAATCCGTATTTACTGTGAGTACATCCTCATCCTGGAGCATAAAAGGCAGTGGGACAAAAGAAAAAAATCCGCTAAGCTTTTGGAAGTGGTTAACGACTGATGGGGCCTATAAATACAGAAGACTGGCTGGATGTCTTAGAGCGAACTGACTATACGCCCGACTTCACGAACGGCCATACCTATCAGAGCTATCGGTTTGTCAATTTATCGATCGACGAAGTCACGATTGAAAATTATGAGGAAAAGTTAGTTGGTTCGTTGGCTGAACAAGTTTCTATGTTCATCCCTCCATCTGGCAGCTTCGAAACACCTGACCTCCAGCGCTATCTGGAGCTTGTGTGTAGTTATGAAACAAGCACGACAGATCTGATTCTTGGTCTATCCCTGGCCGACCAGATTCGACTGACGTTCAGTGACATGAAGATTAGTACAATCTGCGATCGATATCCGGAAATCGGGTTAGCTGAAAAGCGACGTTATAGATGCGTTGCCGAGTACCTTATCCGCCAGGGGGAACTGACAAAGCTACGAGATGAGAACGGTAAGCTGATTAAAAAGATTGGCAACATGCAAAAAGCAGTAGTTTTGTACCAACCATTGCCAAAGCTACTGGAAACACTGAAGAAATCAGGGTTGGGTCATCTCATCAAAACTAGGCAATTAACCCAACAACCTCAGCCACACAACACTGATAAACTTGACTAACTGGAGAAACCCATGAGCAGCCGACGGAACAAAATGATCGCCAAGCTGATGATGTCAGCGCCAGGTGAAACAGAACAGGCAATGATGAAGCTTGCAATCGAAAGAATCTGCGCCGACATGTGTGAGTACTATCGAGGTTTTTACAGCATCGAAGGCCCTGGGGCGATGGTGTATGTTCCAGAAGCAGATGAGAAAGATAGTATGTTCTATTTAAACGTAGAGTGCTTAATGAATGCACTTGATGATTTCAATAAGCGTGATATGGAGGGTCCGGCGGACATCATCAAGAAGGCAATTGCCAGGGCAGAAGCAGTTGATCCTGTGAAAGAATCCCTGTTCATCATTCAAGATAGGGAGCAGATGTCATTGATCCATTACAAGCATGACAACCAAGAACATACTTTCATGCGGATGTGAATAAAAACATAATTCCCTGGAGCGAGAAAAAGAAATTTCTCGGCCGGATTTCGCATATTACTTCTGACTGGTTAACACCGGTTGATTATCTTCCTTATATCGACGCGCTGTTGGGTGATATTGATCTCGATCCATGTTCCACCCATCATGCAAATGCTCAGTTTCTAAGGGCTAAAACAATCTATACGCTCCAGGAGGATGGATTAAATATTCAAGAGCCCTGGAAAGGCAAGACTTATCTATTTCCTCCAACCTATGGACGCTGTTCTTTTAATAAGGAACGTGGAACATGGAGGTGGAGCATGCGAGCAGGTCCAACATCAAAGACCCCTGCGGTGATTTGGTTTGACAGGTTGCTTCGAGAATGGAAGCTAAGAAATGTGCCAGAAGCTTTGTTTTATACCACAAACAACGAAATGCTTAGGGTATGTCAAGAGATGTGGGAATATCCTGTTTGCATCCCAAAGGACCGCGCCAATTTAGTACAAGGCAAAAAATTGTTTACACTGCAGAGTCCGCTGTACTGGGGGCACTTTGTTTATTTACCGCCCTTGGAATTTGGATTTGAGCAAGTCGAAAAGTTTCGTTACATCTTTTCACACATTGGCAAGGTTATTTGCTAGCCCTGAATGCATTGCGGAAGCCATAGGTTGTGTCGCCAGGGCCTGACATGATGAAACGATCTTCTGGTTGGAGATCATTTGTCATTTCACCGGTGCTCTTCCGCATGTTGATGAACTGCCGCAGAAAAGATTTACCACGTTCGTTGTCTAAGGCGCCTTTACCAGCGGCGTACCTGGAGTCAACGGTATAGTCCTGACTAAGTTGTGCTGCCATGGTAGTATTCTACGGCAAAGACGTAAATGACATGAGCAACGCAGAGGCAATTTCCGCAGCTTGCGATTCAATTAAGGTATTACTGCTGGAAAAGAACCGACGTTATGGTGATTCCGCTTTGTCTCCTGTTCGCATCTTTAGTCAGGCAGATAACGTAGAGCAGTTGCTAGTGCGGATTGACGACAAATTGAGCCGCATTCAAAAAGGTGCTGGCCTGGTAGCAACAGACGAAGATGTCATTCAAGATCTGATTGGTTACCTTGTTCTCCTCAAAATTGCCTTAAGGAAGAACTAAGGTCTGTAAGAATCCAGACCCCCTGGCATCTCATTCCAATAACGGAAAAACCGACGTAGTGTTTCGCCAGAGGGGTCAAAATTGACCAGCTTCCTTTCCAGGTACTCAATTGCCTTGACCTGGTTTGAGGCACCATTCCAGGTCTCAGGGATGTTGAGAAGGCACTGTTTTAATTCACATTTGTGAGGGAAGAAAGTAGGAATCTCTGCGTCTGGCGCCAGGAACGTATTCAGTTCAGTCCGCCTACGGTTAATCAGTGTCTCGCCACCTGATTGCCAAATGATATTAATAAAAGGACTCCACTCTTTTATGATTGCATTCTTTGAAGCGCAACCATTTATCAAGCTCAGTAGCTTGCAATCTTTAAATGAGCACAACCCAAGATTGTGCGCGAAACTAAGCAACGCAGCTTTCTTATTTGCATTTAGAGGTACAAAAACATACTGACTAACATATATAGAAAATTCTTTCAAATCAGTAATCAACTGATCTTCTATCTGTTGTTTGGTTGCTTTTTCAAAACCTCCAACCCAGCGTTTGCCAATCTTTTTACTGCCATAACCAATTCTCCATATATCTTCTCCGTATTCTTTGTAAGATGAATAACGCCCCATACCAATGTAGGTACGAGGCGTTGAATACCTTCTGATGATGTCGATTCCTTTTTGTGTTAGGAAAGGGTATTTACTCCAGTCGTCTTTTGGTTGCTGTTTAGGCTTACGGGACATCCACCTTGATGGAGTAGTTCACTTCAGAATACCCATCCAACTCAAGAAGCACAACATAATCTTTGGCCGCGTTGGTAACTGTCACACCAACAGCACCCTTGCCCTTGCCGTTCTTGGCAATGTTAGAGGATTTCAGGTAACCAGAAGGAGCTGTGCCCGTGGTGTAAGCATCTTCTTGGAAGATCTCCATGCCGATAACGCCGGAAGAACTAAGGACTTCAACCTTAATGTCACCGGTAGTCGTTGGGTTTACACGGAAACCACGGAAAGGTAAGCCGCCCGTCGAACCTGCAGACGTATTACCGAGGTAAGTAATTTCAGAGCCGCCGCTAACGCTGAACGTATCTAAGGTCCCCTTAATAGTGCGGGTTGCCATGGTGATTAAGAGATTTGCTCTGGTGTGGAGAAATTAAAGTTGATATCGGCGTCGATACCGTGATCCTTGAGGATGCCAAGGAACATTTGTCGATCCATGGCTTTCTGATGAAGAACCTCAATGAATGCTTCTTCCAACTCGTCTCGGTCCAGGTTCTGGATTGCAAGTGCAGCAGCGTGGATTGAAAACTCCACATCCATAGGAAGGTTTACAGCATCCATGGTTGATCTAAACCGTAATCATATCCTAACAGTGCTGAACAGATTTTCAACTGGGGACTGGATTCGACGGTTCTGAAGAGTTCCAGGTTAAATCCACCGCAAAACTAGGGTCATCAAACGCGTTTTCGAAAATGCCAGGGGGAGGGCTGATCAAGTAGCGAGTAATGTACTTTTGCAGGTGCTCCTTTGGCGACAGTTGCTCCATGATAAGAGTGCGAACGTTTTAAGAGTAGTCCTCCAAGGCAGTATGTCCCGCCAAACATGAAGCTAAACGTTAAAATTACCAGCCACACAGCAGGACGCCAAAAACCATTACCTCTGTATTGTAAGAAGATTAAGCTCTAAGTTTAGTTAGCGGCAACACTGAATTTAACAACTGCATTGGTACCACCATTTTCCCTGAAAAATGCAGTGCGCAGTTTTTTCATGGGGAATCCAATACTGTTATAAACATAAGTGCCGTTTTGCGTTATTGTTTCAGAGAGAAGAGACCCAAAATTCACACCATCAACGGTTCCCTCCAGGCGAACTACAACACTTGTGTCAATATTAGACACAGTAACTGACATCGTGTAGTTTCTGGTTGAGAGATAATTAACTGTATATACATCAACGACTTCACTGGTTGACGGCGCCGTCATCTCTGGGAAGATGAAAAAGACCGTCTGTTGGTAGCCCTCAAAAAAGCTCATTACCTAATCACACCTCTGGCCATGTAAATAACAGTGTAACACCCGAGGCTTGGCCTTAGATCGTAATAGATTGAAGCTGCGACAGGGAAAGGTTGTCTCCAGTGTAGATAGCTTGTAGTTTGCTATTGGAGAAAATCTCTACCCCGCGACTGGTGTGATGAAAAGTGAATTTAGACCCACGGATATCAATTCGATCTTCAGGGCCGACAAACTGAATGATATCCGGTTGCTTATCTTTCTTAACGTAAACAAAATCAACCTGGCCGTCAGCAGTGCATTTATACGTGTTTTTACCCTTTGAGCCGTAAAGCTTGTCGGCACCAGTACCATCGATCAGCATGTCGTTGCCTTGATAACCATAAATGACATCATCAGCATCCGTACCAACGAGGTAATCTTTTTTACTGGAGCCGTAGATGTAATTGGTTGTAGGCAGTGGCGGAGCCGGCGGTTGGATCACGCTGGTGATTTGATTGGTAACAATCGTTACTTGGTTATCAACTTCAACTTTAGGAGGGTTGACAACCACGTTAACAACATTATTAACCGTGCTTACGACAGGAGCAACGTCAACGTCCAGGTCTAAGTCGAGAGTTGCCTTACCCCTGTCGTCATCATCGCGGTCATCATCGTATTTATCTTCTCGTTCGTCATCCCAATCGTCTTCATCGTGTTCGTATTTGTACCGACTCATCTGCTTGTGAATGCACTAGGACTCCAGTATAGGAAAGAAGTCTTCTGATGTAAACACTAAGCCAATTGAAGTGTGCAGGTCTACTGGGCCTTAAAGGATTTTATAAATTCTTTCCAGGATTCATTCAAATGTTTTTCCGCCCATCCCCAAGCACCGTGCTCCATACCGTCGATGTTAGCGGCGTCAATTTCGTTCTTGATTAAGGAACGAAGCATTTCAATTTGTTCTTCTGTCATGGTGTTAGTGGGATGGTCTACTAGGGCAGACGAAGTTGCAATGATTCCTCGTACGCTTTGCGTTCCGCTGCATGTTGCCCAGCAATAGCCGCCTCGGCACGCAGCCAGTCCGCTGTCTCGCCAGGGTCTAAATCGAGCTGCTTGTCGCCACGCTGCTCAATACGATCCGCCAGCTCCTCCAGCAGAATTTGAGCCTGTGAAGGATGGATGTGCAGACAAAACAAACTCGGGTGATTGCGAAGCTGAAGCCAGAGGGGGTCAGTCATTAGTCGTTCTCACTTGTGTGGTTGCCCTCCAGCTCGGCGGCGATGGCGAGGAGTTGACCTCGAACATCTTGCATTGTTTCACCGTGAATGTCGTTGTCCTCGTGCCAGAACTCAGGCGCCACCTGATCCGCAGCAGCACGCAGGGCGGCGGCAAGGGCAGGAATCAGGTCTTCACTGACGTGGTCTGCCCGCAGTGGGTAGGTGCCAAACGCATTCAGCACCGCCTGCGCAGCGAAGGAAAGGTCAGTCATCGTCGGTCGTCGGTAGTGGTTCTCCAAGTTTCTCCAATGCGCAGATCATGCACCAGTAGCCCTCATGCCCCTTGATATTGCTTACAATCGTGTGAGGGTGAGTGCCGTGCTTTGGGCAGACGACTTTTGTGGGCTCATACTTAAACGTGAATTCACTCATCGATTTGCTCCATTTGTTTTTCCATGTGCACTGCCCACGCCAACAGATCAGTGGCTCTTACAAGTTGCTCGCCGGTATCAGCCACCCGCCATTGAACTGATGCAGTGTCGCGGAGGGCTTGATCAATCACCTTTCGGATCAGAAGAACTGTTGCTCGACGGTGAAGCTGGGTTGTAACCTGGTCTGTGACAGAGGCCGACTCCCTGTCGTCGGACACAGCCGGTCCATCTGGCTCAGCTAAGGCAGCGTGAGCGATGTCCGTCCACTGCTGGAAAACGGCTTTGTAGCGGTGCGGCCAGTCGGCTTTCTCAAGGCAGTCGGTCAGCTCAACGCACAGAGCGCGGAAGTCGGTGGTCACTGCACACCCTCCAGCTCGGTGGCGATGGCGAGAAGCCGGCGGCGAGTGGCGGCCCGTTGATCCTCTGCGCCTTCTTCAGGGGTGAGAGCATCTGTACCGCCGGGTCTCACGCCACGACGTGGTGGGCGCTGCTCTTCCGGCGCCACCTGATCCGCAGCAGCACGCAGGGCGGCGGCGATTTGCTGGCGGCGACGATCCTCATGGCTTTTGCAGTTGACGGGACTGAGTTGCCAAGCGGCGTCCCAAACAGCCTGCGCGGCGGGGCTCAACACCTCAACGCCAGACACATCAGCGCTGGCTTGGCGCAGGTCATCCATGGGGCTGCTGGGCTGCCACGGTGTCCCGCTCTGCGGT
>Ga0208644_1003966_pt1 | contig 11298 bp, 4 predicted proteins | sample VirMetDEL_Nov_18_FD_184517 | JGI IMG/M metagenome (GOLD analysis project Ga0208644, IMG submission 184517) | Aqueous microbial communities from the Delaware River and Bay under freshwater to marine salinity gradient to study organic matter... | ecosystem: Environmental > Aquatic > Marine >... | reverse complement strand
AGAACCATCACCTAAGTAAAACTTTTGAAGGACTAAAGTTTGGTAGTCTAGCTGAAAGTATGCTAGATGATCCTTTCAGATCAAGAAGTAGTATATTACAGAAGATAAATGATGGAGACCCATCGTTTGTTTATGATTTACATTATATATCAACTTTGTCAGAACAGGGTGGAGGCCTTACGGGTACTACTTATAAAAATCTCTCACCTCAAGATAGGCAGTTTGCTAGGTTTGTACTTTTTGCAAATGGTTCTAAGCATACCGGTTTCTTTATACCTCCTACAATATCAGATAAACCTACTATACCAGTAATACGTACTAATAAAATGTTTAATACTTACAAAAATGGTAAGTTATCTGAGGAAGCATCTAAAGAAATTATGAATTTAGTTGCAGCTGAATATCAAAGAATTGTAGCTGTTTATGAGGAACAATTAGCTGCCAAAGAATTAGCTGAAGCAGGAGATAATTCCTTGATGCATGAATTGATTGAAAACTATCATTATACTGGAAAGAAAGATGAGGCAGGTTTTCTTAATGCACAAGGTTTAAAGTTTCACTTCTTCCCATTACTGAACGGTGTAAAAACATTAGATGAATTAGTTGAAGCTGAGAGTTTTGATTCTTTAAAAGAAGAGTTATTACAAGTAATTAATAATAACATTTTTGAGATTATAGAACAGGTAAAAGATCAGTTTGTTGAATACGGATTTTTTAATAGGGAAACTAATACCTTTACAGGTAGAGTTGCTTCACCTATTTTAGCTTCTGAATATGAACTAACTCCTGATGAAGAGTCTATGTTTACTTCGGATATAACTGTTCCTGGTAAAACCCAAATGTCTGAAAGTAATACTAATTTAGATCTGATGAATGATTATGTAGTAAATTACATGATACAGAATGGTAACTTCTATCAAATCTTTGCGAATGATATTGCCTTTACTAAGGGATATACAGATATGGCTAAACGTCTAGCGATGGTGCTAGCTCCAGGTCAAGAATTTTTCTTAGAAGGGAACATGAAAACTGTATTATTTGATGATGTTGAGTTCCCATCAGATCAATTATTTTCTTTATATAAGGCTGTTAAAGATGTTTATGTTAAAGCTGGAAAAACTTTAATGGAGGCTGAAGATGAAGCTAAGAAATTATTAAAGAGTTATGAGTCTACTAATAATACAGACGCTCAAGGATATGTCACTCTCGATGAGTATGCGAAGCTTTTAGATGGTTTAGGTAGATTAGATGCTGATATGCAGACTGCTATTGACGCGGCTAGAAATGGTACTTTACATACTTTAGAAGATGGTGTACAAAAAATACTACAACCTTTAAAGCCTGTGTATGTAGGTGATGTTATAGATGAAAGTTTAGGCGATGGGCGTACTGTTAGAAAGTATATTAAGCTATCCGTTATTCCTTTATATAAAGAACTTACACAATCTTTTCCAGAGTTAGACGCTGTTAGAAAAGATATGGAGGAGAAAAATGTAGGGATGGCTGCATATGTTTCTGCAGGAAAAACTGGTAATAAACTAGTACAAAAATTTGGAGAACCTATTGCTCCAGGTGCTATACAAGAATTACCTTATTCTGGATTGAAACTTCAGCAAGAAATACCTTATGATGAGAATAAAAAACAGATTAAAACTGTAACCCAGGCACGTAAAATGGTTATGCAGGATTTGAAAGATCCTTTATTTAATACCGAAAAATTTGTTACAGAAGACGGTAGTGAATTTACAGCTGAAGAACTTTATCGAGAGCATGAAAATTTATATATTGAAAACTTTAACGATGAGTGGCAAATATTTAAAAAAGAATTTGGTGTAGGCCAAGATGCTGACGGGAACTTATTTATAACAGATGTTGTTAAAGTAAATAAACTATTAAGAAAAGAAGCGGTTGCTAGAGGATTTGATGAAAATTCTATAGAAGCTTTACAGTTATCTGATGATGGAAAATCGTTTAAGATACCATTATGGTTTACTCCTCAATCAGAGAGTTTTGAATCTCTGTTATTAAGTACTATATCTACTAGATTGGCTAAGCGTAAACAGAAAGGTAAATCATTCGTTCAGGCATCAAACCAGGGTTTTGGAGATACTAGATTAAAAACATCTTTAACTCAAGCCGAGATTGATGCTGTTACATGGATTGACGAGGCTACTAAAAATACTTTTATAGATAAAATGCAAAACCCTGCATTAAAAGGTATTGAATATGATGCGGATAGTTATTCATTATCTCCTGAACAGATTTTATTACCTAATATCTACAAAAGACAATTTAAAAAAGGAGAAAAAATAGACTTAGCTACTCTAAAAGCTAAAGGTTTGTTGAGAGCATTTGCCATGCGTATACCTAACCAGGGACATAACTCTATGGTGATGGTTGAGATTGCTGGATTTTTACCTCCAAGTTCAGGCGATATGGTAGTAGTTCATCAAGATATGCTTAAACGTATGGGTTCAGATTTTGATGTTGATAAGTTATATCTTTATCTCTATGAAGTAGAAAAGGATGGTGATAGTATCTCTAAAGTTGAGTATAGTATATCTGAAACAGAAGCAGATTTAAAAAGGCTTTATGAAGCTAAAGTTCAAGAAGCTATCAGATATTATAAAGATAGTTTTCCTGAGTACATAGAAGCTTTAGAAGACCAAAATGAAGAGATATCTAAATTAAAAGCTGAGCAATACCAGGCAAAAACTGTAAGAGAAAAGAAAGAATATCAAGAGTTAATAGATGAGGCGTTTGCTAAAATATTTGTACATAGCAGAGTTTTACGTGATATGATGATTAAAGAAGGTATAGTACCTTCATATGAACAGTTTATTGAGTTATCTCCAATGCAGCGTAATACTACAGCTGCTAGAAATAATAGGGTGTTAGACTTGTATCAAAGTATATTCTCAAGACCTGAAATTTTAACTAAGTTATTAATGCCTAACTCAGTAGAAGATTTACGTTCTGCAAATGAGGCTTTTGATGAGTTTGACCCTGCTCCTGATGAGATTAGTCCTTTATCTATTATCACGCAAGATAATTTATTTGATGATAATGCTTCAGGTAAGACAGGTATTGGTATTGCTTCTCTATGGAATACATTCCACTCTACAATCCAGTATCATGATATAATCTTATCTAAAATTGGATTTAGTAAAGAGAGTCACATGCATTATATTAAAGCTATGGGGCCTAAATTTATAATCGAGAAAGACGGTAGAGAGGTAGAAACTCAAGAAGAGAAAACTCAAGATGAACATAAATTAGAATTAATAGCATGGCAACATATTGAAGAACAGTTTTTTGCAAGAACTGGTAAAAAAATACCAGCTAAATATAAAACTTCTACAGGCTTACATAAGCTAGGAAAGGTTAGAGGGGAAAATGGTAACTTTATTTCCTATATTATCCAGGTTGTACAGTCTGCAGCTGTGGATAACGCAAAAGAACAAGAGTTGAATAGAGCTAATTTAAATTTAGAAACTTTTAACACAGCTCTTTACTTAGCGGCTATGGGTATTGATGATTTTAATATGATTGTAGGATTTATGCGCCAGCCTATTTTGAAAGAGTGGGTTAAGCAGGTAAATTTCAAAAAGACAAAATCTAGTACCCAAACTAATTATGGAAGTATGGATGTGTTAGCCGCTGCTGAATTGGTAGAAAAGTATAAAAATCTTTTACAAGAATTAAAAGCAGATGTTCATGATGCTGTTTATGAAGATGATTTAATTCAGGCTTTCAGTATTAAGAATTTACAAGCTTTGATGAAGGTATCAAAATCTCTAAAAGAAGATGTTGAAGTACCTAGAGAAACTCTTATTAAATATTATACCGGTCAATTAGAAGTATTAAAAGCTTTTATGATGTATAAGAAGGAAGGTGATATCCTTGCTCAAATGATGAATGCTTACAATACTGATACACAATCTATAGGTAAAAACTGGTTTACTGTAAAGAAAAAGAATGAAGCAGGTATTAGTTCAGGTATATTACCTTCAGAACAAATGACAGCTGCTAAGAAGTTATTTGTAGGACAGGATTCATTACTAAGTACATTAAACGGTAGGATATTAGAAGATGCTATAGGTTTGGGTATGACAGTATTTAATCAAGATGACTTATTCCCATACTCAAAACCATTCTTTAAAGAAGCTTTTAAAATAGAAGACCATTTAAATAGAAAGGTAAATGACCAATTATTTAGAGATATTAAAAGATCAATACTATTATTCTTAATGAGTAATACAGATTTAAATATTTATAAAAATAAGGATTTAACAGCTAAAAAATTAAGAAGTAAATACGTACGCTCAAAAAATAATATAGCTAAACAATTAGCAGAATTAAAAAATAGAGATGAGTTTGCTTTAAATGTATTTCTACAAAGATTAAATACTTCAGATAATAGAACTCTTAAAAAAGCTAAAATTTCTAAAGTAGATTTTATGCATTTGAATATGGAACCTAATGAAGTTATTTATGTAGTGTCTGCATTTTTAGAATTACTAAATAGTCAAGATGAGCAAGCAAAAACTTTTGCAGAAGGCTTAATTGAATACTCTTATTTAGTAGAAGGTTTAGTATCTTCTTCTAGTTCTGTGGCTTCGTATATACCTATCCAAGTTATATTGGATGCTGCTGTTGCCCAACAAGTTTCTCAAATATCTAATCTATTAAGTCCTGAAGTAATTGAAAGATTCCATGACCAATTTGTGAGGCATAATAAAGATAAGTTACCTAGGATAAAATTTACAGGAAATGCTGCGACAGATGGCCCTTATACTCAAGTTGTTCTATCTGAATTAGGTGTACCTAAATATGGATTAATAAGACGTGGAGGAAAAGATAGGATTCATAAATTTTTTAAATCTGAAACTGTTGATGGCGTAACAAGTCATATTTATAAATACATGCCTGAATTAGGACATGAAAAATTACCTGAATATGACTTTAAATTAGACGAACCTTTAAGTGAATTAAAAAGAAATAAAGTACCGAATAAATTAAAGCATTCTGCGTACAAAGGAAAGATTGAAATACGTTCTACTAAACAGTCTGTTACCAATAATAAAAAAGCGGCGGAAGCTGTTAATGATGAGGCAACTACTTTAGAAACGTCAGACAACGCTGCTCCTATGTTAGCATTTGATGAATCTATGGAAAATCTATTCTTTAGTAAAGAAGATGCTAGAGATACTGGAGAGACTACACAAAAAGCAGAAAATAAACAAGGAGATTTATTTGCTGGAGTAGAAGTATCTTTTGAAGAGATTAAATCAAATGCCTTAGATACTCTTAAAAGTAGAACTGATAAATTATCAGATAGACAAATAACTATCTGGACGAATAAAATTAATAAAGCAAAAACAGATGAGGATTTGAATAATCTAATTAAAAAAATCTGTAAATTATAGTAATATGATAAGTTGTCCTAATATAAATTCCCAAGAGTGGAAAGATTTAGTAAAAGAGGTAGGAGAAAATGTAGCTTATGTTGAATGGAATAAGCGTGAGTTAGCAGGTAATACCTGGAATGAAGTAGACTTAACTAAAGAAAAGACTGAGTCTAGTTTTATGCTTTCTAAAAGTAAAAATGCCCTTATAGAAGAAGCAGCTAAAGAAACTACCATACAACTAACATCAAGTTCTGCAGAGTTATTTAAATATAGAGTTGTACAAAAAGGTAAAGTTGTAGGAGAATTAAATTTAGAGAATGACGGTGTATACGCTACAGCTATTAATACTAAAATAAACGGTAAACCTGGTACTGGGCATGCTGCCTATATGCTAGCCTCTGCAGAAATGGCTAAATTAGGTTTACAGCTTCGTAGCGATTCTATAGAAAAGAGAATGACTACTCCTGCAATTAAAATGTGGGAAAGGTTTATGGATGCCGGATGGGCAGAAGAAGCTGGAGATCATTTTGTATTTACTAAATATTCAGAAAATAATAAACCTGTTACTGCTGGAACTTTCCAAGAAAAAGCATTAAAGTTAGCAGCTGCTTGGAATATGTCTACTAAAGGATTTATTAATAGTCCTGCTAGTAATTTAGACTATCTAAAGCAAGATATCGCTAAATTAAATCTAGTAGGAGTTACAGCTCATGTAACTAGTACTGGTAGTATGTATATTAAAAGAGATGGTAAAAAATATAATCCTTTTAAATCAACTACAGCCCAAAAAACTTCTAAAAGTAACGCTGAAGTAAATCAAGAATTAAGAAGTATTTTATTAGAATTTTTAGATAAGTTAGGGGTAACAGTAAAAGACCAACAAGTTGTTTTAAAAAGCGGTGATAGTAATGCTGAGACTGAATTCTTAAAAAAGGCTGGTAAGATTGTGGATATCATAATTCGAATAGCCCAAGGGAAAGAATTTAATGATACTTTAGCTGAAGAAACAGCTCACGTTTTTGTAGAATTACTAGGAGAAAATCATCCTATGCTGCAAGAAATGTTTGAGTTAATTACAGAAACTGAAATTTATCAAGAAGTTTTAGCAGAGTATGGCTCAGATATAAACTATAAAGATAATCCTTATAAACTTAAATCTGAAGCTGTAGGTAAACTATTAGCTAGTTATTTGTTGAAGCAATTTGAAACTGTTAAAACTAAAAGCTCTCCTACCATTTTCTCTAAATTAAAAGAGTTGGTAGATATGATTTTAAAATTATTTAAGACAGTTAATCATGATACTTTTACGCAAAGACTAGACCGTGTTTTTGAAACAGCTGCTACTCAGATTTTAAATAAAGACATTACAGGATTATCTAAAGATAATGCTAAGGCAGGATTATTCGCTCAAAAAACTGGAGCTGAATACCATGAGCAAGAACGTGCTAGAGATTATAAGTTTAGAAGTGAACAGCCGCTAGAAGAAAAGATTGTAAGTGAATGGAAAAATCAAATCGATAGGTTACAAAAACAATTAACTCCTAATAGAGAAGCTGATAATATTTTTATACAAGGTGAAATTTCAAAACTAAATGAAAGAATTAGAGGATTTGGTACTGCTAATTCAGGAAATAGATTAGACCATTTAGTACAGTATGCAAATACGGATTTAAATGAGATTGAGTCTATGTTAGCTAAATTTAATCAGTTCGATGCTAGAGAAGCTGCTAGATTTTATTTAATGGCTAATCAGTACTTAGAAGGTTGGAAAATATTGAATAGGTCTGTAGACTTTAGTGGTGGAGTATTAGGAGAAGAGGTTGAAAATACCTTACAGGCTCAATATCAAAAAGTTAGTGGTAGAGCTGAGCTATTACAAAATAGATTGATTGAGATTTATAAAGAAGAATATAATCGTAGGTTATCCGGTACTAAAGGTGTAGAAGACTTTTTTGTAGAATTTGTAGATACTAATTTCTTTGAATCACAATTTTTAAATATTTCAGTTAGTAAGATACCATTAGTTCAAAAGATTTATGATATAGTACAAAAAGCTAATTATCTAGCTCATGAAAATACAATAGAGACAAATAAAAAAATAGAATTTGAAACTAAGCAATTAAAGAAATGGGCTAAAGATAATGGAATATCTGACAATGAGTTATGGAAAATTTTCCAACAGTTAGATAGTGAAGGGAAAGCTACAGGAAACTATATACACGAGGTTTCTCAGGAATTTTATGAGACTAAAGCTAAGTTATATAAAGAATGGAGAAAAGCTATCGATGCTGGTAATAAAAGTTTAGCTACGCAAAAGAAAAATGCCTATAGAAGATGGTTAAATAAGAATACTACTAAACGCGTTGATAAAGAACGTTGGGAAGCCGCTAAAGAAGCTATTAAACTTAGATATACTGATGTCAACGGTGTCTTAGATAAAGCTGCATACGATAAATGGTATAGAGGATATGAACCTGATGGTGCTGGTGATAATAGTGATCATTATATAATTAGAGAACCTAAAGTCGATTTATGGCCGGATTCTAGATTTGCACGTATTCAAAATACTCCTCAATTATTACAATACTATAATTTCTTTACGGAGTTACTTACAGAACGTAAGAATGCATTACCTTATAATCCTAGACTAAGGGTTCCAAATTATCTACCTGAATTGTATAAAAAAGGTATAAAAGAAGGACTGAGTGTAGGAAATATTATGCAATCTGCTGGTAATGCTGTCTGGAAGACCTTTTCTGCCCCTTTACCTGCCTCTGAATCGTCTAAAAGTGAAGATCCTACTACAGGTATGCCTGAAAAAACTATTCCTGTATACATGCTTTCTGGGCAAATTAAGCCTGAAAATAAAGACAATAATTTAGAGAATATTTTAAAAGCATTTTCTGGAATGTCTTATTTATATGAACAACGTTCACAAGTTGAGCCAGATTTGCTAGTACTAAGAAACTTATTTGGGGAAGTTGCGGAACAACTATCTAATACTCCTCAAGGAAATATAAATACCTCTAGGTTCTATGAGAAACGTAAAGGTCAGAGTAGAAATACCATGGCTGCTTTAGATTATTTCCTAGATGCATCTTTATATGATACTAAGACTAACGATCCTGACGCTTCTAAAACATTAACTAAAACTATTAAAGATCCTATTACTGGTAAAGAAAAGATACAAGGTTTTTCATTTACTAGACTAGCTGAATTTTTAATACACTGGACTAGAAGAAAAGGAATGGGCTTCAACTCATTTGCAGCAACTGCTAACTTATTCTTTGGTATTCTTTCTACGCATATAGAAAGTAATGCAGAACAGCATTTTAATCAACATCAATCTAACCAAGCGTTAATGAAGATGTTAAATGTAGCATTAGGTGGTAAATTAAATGCTGAAGGTAAAAAAATACTATTATTGATGGACAAGTTTGATGTAATGAAAGATTACATGGATGTCAGTTCAGAAGGTAGTTTAATTAATACTAAAAAGATTGATAAGCTTTTATTTGCTTTACAAGGAGTTACTGAGAATTTTATATATGGACATACTTTTTTATCTATCTTATTTAATCAGAAAATAACTGATAAATACAATAAAGAAAGGAATTTATATGAAGCGTATAAACTAGTGGATGGAGAATTAGTATGGGATACTGAAGAATTTGGAGCGGAAGAATTCAAAGAAAAGAGTGAACAAAAATACCAATTACGACAAAAAATAGAACGTATAACTGAAGATCTTCATGGAGATTATAATAGTCTCAATCCTAAGCTTATTAATAAAACCGTTTTAGGTAGAATTCTAATGGTATTCCGTAACTGGTTACCTCAAGGTTTACATACTAGATTTGCTTCAGAAAGAGTAGAGTCTAGATTTGGAGAAGATTTTGTTAAGAAAGGTAGGTTATTAAGTTATGGTGCTTATTTTAATAAGTCTCCTGAAGGTAAGCGTTTAGGTATTGTTAATCTGTTAAAAGATATGACATTAGAACTATCTAAACAAATTATTAATTCTATCACATTTGGAAAAGAAACTGTAGACTTTAAGGCTTTTGAAAATCTAACTGAAGTTGATAAAGCTAATATGAAAAAGAACATAGCTGCTTTACGATTTACTTTAATGTTAATGGCTGTAGGAGTTATTATAAAAGGTTTAACTATAGATGATGATGATGATAATGAACAATCATTAGCCAAATTCTTACTAATGAGTATATATAGAGTTGAAACGGATTTAACTTTTTACTTAAATCCCAATGCTCAACAAATAATCTTAAATGATTTTGTACCGTTAGCAGGAACTATTGGAGATATAATTGAGATAGGAGATGCTACAGTAAGATTAATATCAGGAGATGATATAATAGAGTCTGGACCTAATGCAGGTAGAAGTAACTTTATTAGACAAACTAATCAAGCCATACCTATGTTAGCACAAATTCAACGTTTATATGAATTAAATGGAATGAATATTGAGGGTAGGAAAAGCTATTAATTGATACTGTTATTATAAACAATAGATTAAGGGGAGTTAAATACTCCCCTTTTTTATTATATCCTTCTAAAGAATTAATTATCTTCATAATCTATCGAAAATTCGTCTATAAAGTCTGTACTTGATTCTAGCTGATCTGCAAAATTTCTTAATACGTCAGGTATATCTGAGCCAAATCCTTCTATCGAATCAATTTCAGGGGATACGGCTGTAAATTCACTTGCTGCTTCATTATAAAATATATTAATTGTTATGTCTTTCATGTTTATAAATCACTAATTATTGATTTAAAGAACTTATGTAATCATTACAACTACCGTCTTTAAAAATAATCAGTATATGATTATTTAATTGTTTTTTTATTAATAAGTTTCCTGTATTATCTCCACTATCTATTATTTTATAGTAGTGATAATCTGCTTTACTTAACCTATAAGCTGTTTGTTCTTGCTCTTTAGTAGGTTTGTAAAGGTTTTTGTCTTGTATAAATACCTTTTTCTTCTTAGGCATATTAAAAAGGGGAGCTGCCACACTCCCCATAAAAACAGTGTTATATTATTAAAATTATTCGTTAGATGACTTCCAACCATTTTTTGGGTCATCAGGAGATAAAACTCCTCTTTTTACAGATTCTTCAAACAGTGTTTGATTTGGGTTAGCGCAGTCACATCTATTTGTATGACCGCAATAACAAAGTTTACCCTCTTCATTTTTAGTTTCTTCTCTTAAGGTTATCCACTTTTCAAAGTTAGCTCTTTTTTGAAGAGTTATGGACTCATCACTTAATTCTTTTAATTCGTCTAAGATAATGGTATAAAATTTCTAAGTTTTGCATCCACATTTATATAACGTGGATCATCAATACTGTTTTCATGTACATGAGCATGAATATTCGCTTTGTAATATTGTACTTCCTGCGGATGAATTGGGCAATGTGTAATAGCATAACCTTTATAATCAATCATACCTGCACAAGTTTGTCCATACTGCATAAGTTCAGGTACATGTTTAGGTAAATCATGGTTACCTAACACAAAAATTTTATTACCTTTTAGTCTATCTAAATGACCATAAAATAAGTTAGTTTCCATAGTAATATCACCTAAAACATATATTAAATCTCTTTTATTTACATGAGAATTCCATACTTCAATGAGTGTCTCATCATGATCAAAAGTATCATTAAATCCTCTATGAGCAGCCATCCATTTATGTCCAAAATGTAAACAGCCTATAAATCTTGTTGTCATAATTTGTTTTTTTTAGGTATCTACTAAATGTCTATACTGAATAAATCCTCTAAAATTTCTACACCAACCAAAATCACTATGTTCATTTCCCGCTTCTACCTCTTTACCTTTTGTAGGCCTAGTTTGTGTATAA